>Ga0181533_1002827_pt1 | contig 19677 bp, 16 predicted proteins | sample PEATcosm2014_Bin_45_FD_119772 | JGI IMG/M metagenome (GOLD analysis project Ga0181533, IMG submission 119772) | Peatland microbial communities from MTU Mesocosm Facility, Houghton, MI, USA - PEATcosm2014_Bin11_60_metaG | ecosystem: Environmental > Terrestrial > Soil > Wetlands > Peat | place...
AAATTCTCTGTGAACCTTTGCTCTTAAAAGGTCAATTTCACGGTTTTACGCACCAATTAAATGGCCAATTTCAAGGTATTTGTCTCGAAGAATCGCAACCTAAGGAGCGAACCTTTGCGGGGCAAGTGACACTACTCAAGCGAACATTTGGCCGGGTAGAAGCACCATCCAAACCATCATTTAGCCTGATTCTGCTGGACTTAACGAAACACCCCATCCCCGAACGCAAAAAATGCAGGTCCTTCGACTCGGTCGCCGCGGCGACCTCGCTCAGGATGACCGACTTCAGTTTGGGTTCGTCCTAACTCGCCGTCTTCGTCAGGTACCCCATCCCATCGAGCACGCCACGCATGAACGCGAAGCTCTCGATCACACCGGGCATGGGATCGTCGGCATGGATCTCGTACTCGAGATCCACGTAGCCTTTGTAGTTGATCTTGATGAGCGCCTCGAACATCTCGCGGAAGGGCAGGATGCCCTCGCCTACGGGAACCTGGCTTTCGCGGCTCTCGAAGCTGGTCAGATCCTTCACGTGCATGTCGTAGAGGCGCGGGCCCACGGCGTGAATGGCCTCCACCAGGTTCGCGTTGGCGCGCGCCGCGTGGCCCACGTCGATGCAGCAGCCGATGCGGTGGTCCATGTCCTTGACGATCTTCAGCACGTCGAACGGGGAGTGGTAGATCTTGTCCTCGGGACCGTGGTTGTGGATGGCGAGGCGGATATTGTACTCGCGCACGAACTTCTCGATGCGCGGCAACGTGCTGGGAGCGGGATCGCCGGCCACAATGACGTTGATGCCTGCGCGCTTGCAGTACTCGAACTTGGCGCGGATGTCATCGTCGTCGTCTTTGGGAAAGGAGATAGTGCCCGCGGCGTGGAGCTTGATGCCCGCGGCGGCGTAGTCGGCCAGCGCAGCGGCCTCGAGCGCCGGATCCATGGGCAGATGATCCTTCACGTCCTTGCAGTTCAGGTCCGTGAGGTTGAGCTGCTTCATGAAGCCGATGAGCTGCGCGCGAGTGAAGTTCCGAAACGTGTAGCTGGCAAGACCGAGCTTGATGGGCGAGGGCTTTCCCGAGGCGGGAACGGCTTCAGCCTGTGCGGGATGGATAAGGGCGGAGGATGCGGCGACGGCAGCGACCACGGCGGACGATTGCAGGAAGTTGCGACGCGAAAAGGTGTTTTTCATGGCGGGAGCCATTATATGGGATGGGGCGGCAGCGAGGCGGTGATTCGGCAAGTGATGAGATCGTGCTTTCCCACCCTAAAGCTCGCCGCGTTGCGTCGAGCTTTAAGGATGGGGCAACCGCAATTAAGGATGGTTTCCGCGTACTGACACCTGAAACCTGACCCCTGCGCTCACTGCTTTCCGAAGCGATAGATGATTCCGGTGGTAAAACCGAGGCTGCCCTGCACGGTTGAACCAAAGCCTGTGGCGAAATACTCGGGCGCCAGCTTGAAGGCGACGCTCGGCGTCAGATTGTATTCGCCAATGACGCTGGCGGTGGCGGCAAAAGTATTGGCATCCGGGTAGAGGCCGAGAAGCGGAGGAGAGATGCCGTTGGTGTCGCCGGAAAAGTTACCGTGCGCCCAGCCGGCCATGACGCGGCCCGAGACGGAATATTTGGGTTGCAGATAGAAGCGGTAGACGGGGCCGAAGAGCAGGTTGTACATGCTGACCTCGGGCCGGGTGAACGCGCCCTGGCTGTAAGGGTTCAGGCCCACGTAGGCGGTGCCGTAGTAGCCGCGGCCGACGAGCGTGTAGCCCAGCCGCTCGCTGGAGAAGCGGGTCAGGCCCGTCTCCCACGCGTAGAACGTGAGACGCTGCAGCGAGGGCCCCGGCGTGAAGCGCAGGTAGCCCATGTCCGCGTACGACTCCCACTTGTGGTCGTAGGCGTCATGAATGGCCGTGGCGCGGCGCTGTTCGCGGCGCTGGCGGATGCGTGCCTGAACGTTGATTTGCCCCTGGGTTTCTCCGGTGGATTGCGGAGTGGGGCTGGCCTGATCTCCGGATTGGCTCGGGTCCGGGGTGGTGCTCGATGAAGAATTGCCTGAGCTTTGTGCGAATGCGGCTGGCATGGCCGGCAATGCGAACGCCAGCAGAAGGGCGAGACGGCGAAAAGATTGCATCGGTATCGGGATTCCTCCACGGGAGTACGAGAGCGCACCCAAACATCCGGGCCCCCAGGAAGCGGTTCTTGCTTCTTGGGGTGGAAATGGCCGGATAGCTCCCCCCATTGGTATTAAAACATCTTAAAACCAGTTGAGGGGGAGCCTTGTGCCGGGGTTTGTCCGTTGACTTGCTCTGTTTTGACGCGCGGAGGAGTAAAGCGGCACTGTGGAGCCCTTGTCCGCAGGGCTCCCTGGCATCGAGACTCCATTTTCCCTGGTCCCCAAAAGCGAGGGACCGGGGGCACCCTTACTTGATGGCGCCGAGGTCGGCCAGCAACTGGGCCTGATCGAAGCCGCTGGGCGAGCCTTTGGCAGCCAGCCAGTCCTGGCTGAGCAGGGTATGCGCCTCGTCGCAATACTCGTTCCAGAAGGCCAGGGTCATGGTCTTCGGTTGTCCCCAGGTGATGCAGGTAAAGCCGTTCTGGTCGTATTTGGGCACGTACACGCAGTGGCCGCCCCAACTGCCGGGCGCGGCATTGGCGCCGCCGTTCGGCACCACGTCCCAAATGTCCTGGGTTTGTGCGGTAATGGGTAGCGACAGGCCGATGTAGACGCCGCCAAAGAGGGCAATCGACTGTTTTACTTCCGTGAGGCTGGCGGGCTTGGGGTCGGCGAAGGCCGTGAGCTTGTGGCCGGCAAAGCCACCCTTCTTCCAGTCGTTGAGCACGTCGAGTTCGATACCGCCGTTGTCGGTGGAGGGGTCGCCGGGCTTGTAGCCGTCCCACTTTTCGTAATACTTTTCAATGGTCGCGTCGGGGAGGGTCACTTCGCTGCCGGCATTCGCGGTCCACACCTGTACCGCGTGCCCGCAGCCTGCGATGGTACAGTCGCCCAGGGTATCGTTCATCATCATGCCCCATGCGGTAATGCCCTTGGTCCAGTCGGCCGTGGGCGGTGGTGGCGGCAGGCTGGGCGTCAGGTAGTCGGCCAGCATCAGCGTACGGCTGTCGGTCTTGATGGCCTTGCGGCCGAGTTTCATTTTGGAGTGATCTGCCATGGGAGAGGTCCTTTTCTGCGCATCGAAATTGCCAGAGAAACGTGGGTTTTGGGGCCATCGGGAAGCAATGCGCCCCATTAGTCTAGCGCCATTTTCAGATGCGTTATTGTTATTGTTACGTAAACTGCCGAATTAATATGCAAAACCCCTGCAAGATAAAATCGGTGGGTGAAAAGGGCAAAAATCCATGGGACGTATCGTCTTTGGAGTGATTTTGGGGCTGATTCTGGCGCCTTTAGCGCTGTTGGCGTGGTTTCATTGGGGGCACGTGCCGGTGGCCGTGGCCGATCCGCCGCTGCCTATGGAGAAGCAGATTACGCATGTGGCGCTTGACGCGCGCATTGCCCGCGAAATGCCGGGGAATCCGCCCATTCAGGCCAACCAGGACAATCTCACGGCCGGGGCTGAGGTCTACCGCGACCAGTGCGCCGCCTGCCACGGGTTCTATGGCAGGCCCTCGAGTTTTGCCGCGCATATGTATCCCAAGGCTCCGGCGCTGTGGCAGAAGCACAAGAACAGCGACGTGGTGGGCGTAAGCGACGATCCACCGGGCGAGACGTATTGGAAGGTTGCTAACGGCATTCGGCTCACCGGCATGCCGGCCTTCAAGGACACGCTCTCGGACACGCAGATGTGGCAGGTAAGCGTGCTCTTGGCCAACGCCGATAGGCCGTTGCCTCCGGCGGCGCTTGCCATCGTCCGCGGCGAGCAGGCGGCCGCGCCCGTCGTTGTTGCCCCGCCCGCGGCAAAGCCAGTGTCAAAGCCCTGATGTGCGCGGCCATCGCACTTGAAGTGCCGCTCGAGGACGAAAGGGAAGTGGAACCATGAGTTTCTTCGATACGCTGAAAAAGGGCTTTGGGTTCGTTTTGCTCAGCATGGGCGTTTCGCGGCCGGCACCGAAACCGAAGATTGAGACCAAGCCCGCGCCCAAAGCCGGACCCGGCGAATAGGCGGCGCAGGCGGACGCATCGCTTCCGGCTTTTGTGCTCCGTGACCTCCTCCGCGAAGGAATGATTTCGCGGACTTCCAAATCGCAGCTTAAGCAGGGCGTGAGCGCAGGGGTGCGCTCGATGGAAAAGCGGCGATCAGTGCCGAGATGCGCGAGACTGCGCCGGTTCGGAATTGTCTGTTTCTATAAGAGGCGCAAGATGTGGTCGGGGCGCGTCGTTAACCAACCACGGCAAGCGCTCCGAACGAGCGGGGATATCTCCCGGTTCAGTCCAGGCTCACGCGCAGCATCGCGAGTGTCGAGAGGTGAGACTAAGCAACCGCAGAGCCAGCCGTTCGGCGGGTGAACATCCTTCCAGACAGGATCGTCGAACTTTGCAGCAAACCCATCTAGGCTTGAATGCGACGAGCAGTACTCCGTCATAGAAGAGATCGTCCAATAAGGCAGAAAAGCTGAAACCTTCATCGATTCCAAATAATGATGATGCGAATAGGTCGCCAGCGCCACGCTGCTGAAAAGTAACGACGTCCAATTCTTCTCCAATCCGAGGACCTTCGACGGGGCGGCGGAGCTACGGCACCATTTGACAAAATCCCTGTCTGTCGAACCATCGCGGACCATCTGCAATATATGGTCGGAAATTAGTGCCGCCGCTTGATCTGGATCTATTTGATTCCATCGAAGAACCCGCTCGATCATCGCTTTGGCGAGCGGCGCTTCCGCGTAATCCGTCTTCAGGTTGAAGGAAAAACCAGCCATTCTTTCTCACTTTCGGAGATCATCGATGCAGGGGTTTTGTGCGGTGGTCGGGGCGGGCCAATCTTTCTGCGCCTCTTTAAAGGCGTCGGGAGTTCCCTTAATCGTCGCAGTCTCATAGAGGGAGCGCCTTATTGAGACTCGCGATTCAACGGTGCTTAATTCAAAACTGAGGCTCACCCCACAAGAGTTTTCCTTTTCGGTGTGGTACCCGTGGTCGAGGATCGCAACTTTGTCACGAGCGCGCAGATCGGCTTGCGTCAAATCCATGGTGGGACCGCCCGAGTACTGCTGTTCGGAATATTGATCCAGCGTTCTGATCGCTTCGTCTGCGTCGATCAGTTGCGCCCTGATCGCCTGTCGCTGTTGACGCCAGCAGATTTCGGCGACGAGACCCCCGACCACAGCTAGGCCCAGGCAAGCAATGATCGCAACCTTCTTCACGACTTTCACCTTCCGGCACAGGCGCGGCCGACACCGCTGACTACGTTAGCACGCCGTCCTCGGCGTGTGTAGATGCAGCCGCTTCGTTGGAGTGAATACAGAATTGCGTTAGAGTGGTGCCCTAAAAGCCCTGGTCTCCAGTTTTCCATAGCCCGTTGGCCAAATGGAAAAGTTTACCATTTCGTTAACGTCGACAAGGACGGATAAACCACATTCGACGGGTCAGTCGTCAGCGCCGACGCAGGGGGATGGTTAGAGATTGTTATTAAATGGTAAACATACGCCGATTTTGAGGGTTCGGCGGTTGCCTGGCCGTGAAATGGTCAGTTGATTAGTGGTGGAATCTTTGAGTCGCCCCGATTTGGCGCGGGGTTTGTGAGTTTTCCACATCGCGCCGCCGAGGCGAATTTCGGAGAGTGTCATAATTTGGGACGGTTCGTTTGGTGCCTCACCGGGAATCAGCAACTTACGCCATATTCGCGGTCGATTTTAGGAAAGCACTACAATCTAATTCCTGTATCGCCATCTCGCGCGGGCGCTGTGGAAAAGTCCGTTTCACCCGCGTCAATCCCGCCGTTTCCCGCGACCGCCCGCGACCACCCACCACTCTAATCTAATTCCTGTATTCACACACGGCGGCCCTCCGGCCTTCGCCGCGCTCCTCGTACAATAAAAGAGGGAGTCCACCCCACCCAGCCGATGGCGGAATCAGAAGACAACAAAACCAAATCCGGCTCTGAACCCGGGACAAAACCCGGGGCAAAGTCCGGCTTGGGCGAACCCCGCCGCAAGCCTGACGAAGACCCAGTCGGCAAGGTGTATGACGCCCATTTGATGCGGCGCCTGAGCCACTTCGTGCGTCCCTACTGGCTGCAGGCCGGCATCGCCACGCTCGCCGTCACGCTCAAGTCGCTCTGCGACGTGGCCGGACCCATCCTGGTGATGGTCGCCGTCGATCGCTATCTCGCGCCCGACCTGGCCGCACAGGATCCCTCGAACGCCGTGGCCCACTGGGTAGCGAATGCCAGCCCCCTCGCCCGCCTGCTTCCTGCGGGAGCCTTCGCAGGCGTGACGCGGCTCGCCGCCATCTACCTGACCATGCTGGTTTCGGCCTATCTCTTCCAGTTCGTTCAGGTCTACCTGATGCAATGGACCGGCCAGAAAATCATGTTCGATCTGCGCCGCGACATTTTCCGGCACATGCAGCGCATGCACGTGGGCTTCTTCGACGTGAATCCTGTCGGACGGCTGGTCACTCGCCTCACGTCGGATGTTGACGCCGTCAACGACATGTTCACCGAAGGCGTGCTGGCCATTATCAACGACTTCTTCATGCTCACGATCATGGCCGCGGTGATGCTCGCCATTTCCTGGTGGCTGGCCCTGCTGGCCTTCGCCGTGCTGCCGCTGATTCTCATCGTCACGCGCATCTTCCGCGACCACGTGCGCGAGAGCTACCGCCGCGTGAGGACCGCCATCGCGCGCATCAACAGTTTTACGCAAGAGCACATCTCGGGCATGAGCGTGGTACAGCTCTTCAACCGCGAAGAACGCGCGTTCAAGGATTTCTCGAAGGTGAACGAGCAGCACATGATCGCTTTCAAGGACACCATCCTTGCCTACGCGCTCTACTACCCGGCCGTCGATTTCCTTTCTTCCGTCGCCATTGCCCTCGTGGTGTGGCGCGGCGGGTTTGGCGTACTGCACCTGCCGCCCACGGTCACCATCGGCGTGCTCATCATGTTCACCCAGTTCTCGCTGCGTTTCTGGCGGCCCATCCAGGACCTGAGCGACAAATACAACATCCTGCAAGCCGCCATGGCCGCATGTGAGCGCATCTTCAAGCTCATGGATTCGGCGCCGGAGATTGTCAACCCCGCGCACGCCGTAGCCGGCGACGGATCGAATCGCATTGAATTCCGGCACGTCTGGTTCACCTATCAAAAACTCACGGATGCGCAGAAGGCCGCGGTGGCAAAGGCCGAGCGATCAGCGGCAGACGGCGCGGAACTGGCCGGCCTCGACCACGTCGAGTGGATCCTCAAAGACGTTTCCTTCACCATCGAGCCGGGGCAGACAGTGGCGATTGTCGGTCACACCGGCGCCGGCAAAACCACGCTCACCAGCCTGATGATGCGCTTCTACGATGTCACTGCGGGCCGCATTCTCATCGACGGCGTGGACCTTCGCGATCACGATTTGACGGCGCTCCGCCGGCACTTCGCGGTGGTGTTGCAGGATCCGTTTCTCTTCTCGGGCACCATCGGCGAAAACATCCGCCTCGGCAACGCAGAAATCTCCGACGCCACCATGCGCCACGCGGCGAGGGACGTCAACGTGCTCGACTTCATCGAGTCGCTTCCCAACGGTTTCGATGAGCCGGTGCGCGAGCGCGGCAACTCGCTCTCCACGGGGCAAAAGCAGCTCATCAACTTCGCTCGTGCGCTGGCCTACAACCCGCGCATTCTCATCCTCGACGAGGCCACGTCGAGCGTCGACACCGACACGGAGCTGCGCATTCGTGGGGCGCTCGAGCGCATGGTCGAAGGGCGCACCAGTGTGTTGATCGCGCACCGGCTGTCAACAGTCCAAAGGGCCGAAACCATCCTGGTGATGCACAAGGGCCAATTGCGCGAGATGGGCTCGCATCAGGAGCTGCTGGCGCACCGCGGCCTCTACTGGAAGCTCTACCAGTTGCAGTACAAAGATCAGGAGAACGGCTCTCTCGTGACGCTTTCGCGGGAGCCCTCGGCCGCGCCCGCCGTGTGAGTAAGGCAGGGACCAAGGGAACGAGGGAACAAGGGAACGAGGGAACAAGGGACCAAGAAAACGGGAGCCGGGACGGCGTCCATTCCAGGCTATTGTTTCCGCTGGTTCTTAATCGCCAAGGCTTTGCCTCGGACGTTGTAGTGCCTGAAATCTTCAGCCACGATATGATGGTAAAGTGAGGGTTTTCTCGCCCAACGGCGGAAACACCTGAGGGGACGCGACCGATTGCAGGAATCGATGACGGAAAAGACCATCAGAAAAGTCGAGCTCTTCGACACCAGTCTCCGCGACGGCATGCAGCAGCCGAATCTGGAGATCTCCGTGCCCAATGCCGTGCTGCTGCTGGAGCGCATGGCGGCCTTCGGCGTGCACTACGCCGAGATAGGATTTGCCGGAGCCAACCACTTTGTCAGCGACCTCACCAGCGCCCTCACTAACGTGGATACCGGCGACCTAAAGCTGGCCCTGTTCGGGCGCACGCGCGGCCGCGACGCCAGGGTTGAAGATTGGGCGGATGTGCAATTCATCCTGCGCCACAAGCGGCGCGTTCCCGTTGCGGTGATCGTGGTCAAGTCGCGGCTCCTCGACGTCGAGCGCTCGCTCGGTGTCAGCCCGGAAGAAAACCTGCGCATGACGTGGGAGACCATCGACTGCCTGCAATCGCACGGCCTGGAGGTGATCGTCGACCTGGAACACGCCATGGATGCGCAATGCGGCCGCTGTGAACACGGCGAGCCCTGCAGCGGCGATTTTGCAAGGCGCAGCCTCGACCACTTTCACCAGCTCACCGAACAGTGCGTTCGCCAGAACGTGAGCCGCATCGTGGTGTGCGACACCAATGGCGGCGCCAGTCCTGAGGAAGTGGCGCACGTATTCGAGCAGCTGCAGCGCAATTTCCCCGGTATGGGCTTTGGATTCCACGGCCACACCGATCGCGGTCTCGGCGTCGCCAACACGCGCGCTGCCATCATGGCCGGCGCCGTCCAGGTGCAGGGAACACTCATCGGCACCGGCGAGCGCTGCGGCAATGTGAATCTGACTACGACTGTTGGAGCCATGCAGCTGCGCGGGGAAGCCGAATTCGTAACGCCCGAGGCGCTCACAGGATTGACCAGCCTGGCGCATGCTGCCTACTCCGCCTTGGCTCTCGATCCGCCGCACGGCGCGCCCATCGTCGGTCCCGGCGCGTTCGGCACCTGGGCCGGCATGCATGGCTCCAGCGAGCGCAAGAATCCTGGCGCGTACCTGTGGTGCAATCCCGCGCGCGTGGGCGCCAATCCGGTCATCGGCGTCAACGCCCAGTCGGGCAAGGCCAACATCATGCTGCTGGCCGAATCGATGGGTGTGCCGCTCAACTCCGCACAGGCGCAGGCGCTCATGGAAGCCAGTTCGGCCATGATTGAGGGCGGTGGCTTTACCGCCAGCGAAGATTCCTTCCGCCTGGCCTGCATGAGAACTCTGGGAACATTGCCGAATTGGTTCACCGTGAGGAGTTGGCGCATCTTCGACGAATGTGACGACGTCGGTGACCATTATGCTCTCGCCTTCATGACGCTCATGCTCGGCGACTCGAAAGTTGCCACCACGCGGGCCGAAGGTGCGGGCCCGGTGGACGCACTCACCAAGGCCCTCCGCCGCGAACTCGAAAAGCCATTCCCGTCCCTGGCCGACATGCATCTCGGAACCTTCACCGTCACCGCCCTCGACGTCAAGGCGTACGATTCGGCCGCGCACGTGCGTGTCACGGTAAGCTTTAACGCCGAGGGTCACGAGCCGTGGACCACCGCGGGCGTGAGCAGCGACCTGAACCAGGCCGCGCTGATGGCCATTGTGGATGGCTTCCACTACTGGCTCCTGATGCAGGCCGGCGAATCGAGTAAGGCGGCTGATGTGACGCCTGCGTCGATCTCCACTGAAGTGGCCTGAGCCCGCCAAAAGCCGGCAACGCACGAAATCCTGCCTCCTCCTGCACGTTTTGCGCTGCATTGAAGCGCTTTACCGCAAATGAATATTCGGCGGCAAAGCCGGGGCTCTCCCATTGCTAACAGAAAGCCCCTTTCGGGACTGGGCCTCCACATCAAGTGACTTAGCTCACAGCGCACCCCAATCCACAACTCCACACTATGGCCATTCCAGCCGAAGAATGGGGCAACGGGCCGGTGCTCTCGAGGCTGGTAGTTTCCGGCTGAGCGCTCGAGATCATCCCCGCGGGAAATCCGCGGAGGGAGGACTGCCGTGTCCACGGAATTGCTTCATGCTCCGCTTCATCCGTCGCTGATGGGCCCTGCTTCGCGCTATATCAGGGAAACCCGCGAGGCGATGCTGGCTTACGAAATCGAAGAGTTGGCCGCCCTGCGCTTCTCCATCATTCTGACTGCCAGATGGGAGGCCTCTGACGACGAGGATCCCCAGCAGCGCGCCGAGTTGCGTGCCGACCTCTCGCTCCTGCGCCGCCACTACGGCGACAAGATCGACGAAATGGCCATGACCTTCGGTGTGGAAGAGGCGATGAAGGCGAAAGACGAGGTGGAACGAACCGTGGTGGTGCCGTGCGACATGAAGCCGTTGAAAACTCAGCGCCATGAGCAAGTGAGCAGCGAAGAAGGCGGCGATACCGGCTACGGCCTCTGAAATTGAGACGCGGGCGTGTTGCGCGGATCTTCAGGAAGCGAACCCAGCACAACTCGGGGGTGCCCCTGGTCTCGATTTTGAGACCCGGGAACCACAAAAGTCGAGGAGCGGGTTCATGCGGTCAGAGCACCGGCGCAGCAGCAAGAAAAATGCGCCACCCGCAATCGCGGAGTGGCGCATTCGTCTTGAAGCGTGGCGCCGGAGCTACTTGGCAGCAACCGAGGGGCGCGTGTCGAGCTTGCCGCTCTTGTAGCCTTCGGCCATTTCGCTGATCGGAATAGGCGTGTAGTCGCCGGCGTGGCCGGCCTGGCCGAATTCGGTCATGCGCTCGGAGACAACCTTCGCCATGGCCTCGCGCGCCGGCTTCATGTAGTCGCGCGGATCGAATTTTTCCGGCTGCGTCCACAGCACCTTGCGAATGGCGCCGGTCATGGCCAGACGGTTGTCGGTGTCCACGTTGACTTTGCGCACGCCGTTGCGGATGCCCAGCTGAATCTCCTCAACGGGCACGCCCCAGGTGGGCTTCAGACTGCCGCCGTACTGGTTCACGATGTCCTGCAATTCCTTCGGTACCGAGGAGCTGCCATGCATCACCAGGTGCGTGTGCGGCAACCGATTGTGAATCGCGATGAGCACGTCCATCTTGAGGACGGAGCCATCGGGCTTCTTGTTGAACTTGTATGCGCCGTGGCTGGTGCCGATGGCGATGGCCAGCGCGTCCACGCCGGTGCGCTCGGCAAACTCCACCGCCTGGTCGGGATCGGTGATGTGCTCCAGGCCCGTGCCGCCCGCGCCATGGCCGTCTTCCACGCCGCCCAGCACGCCGATTTCGCCTTCCACGGTTACGCCGCGCTCATGCGCGTAGTCCACCACGCGACGCGTCACGTCAACATTTTCGTCGAACGTCGACGGCGTCTTGCCGTCTTCCTTAAGCGAGCCGTCCATCATCACGGAGGTGTAACCCAGGGCGATAGCGCTCTTGCAGGTCTCAAAACTATTGCCGTGATCCTGGTGCATGGCGATGGGAATGTCGGGATTCAGTTCCGCCGCGGCCTGGATCAGCTTGAAGAGGTAGAGGTCCTCGGCGAACGCGCGCGCGCCGCGGCTGGCCTGGACGATCACCGGCGACTTGGTTTGCCGGGCGGCCATCATGATGGCTTGAATCTGCTCCATGTCGTTCACGTTAAACGCGCCGACACCGTATCCGCCCTTGGCAGCCTCGTCGAGGAGCTGCCGCATGGAAACAAGAGGCATAAAAATTCTCCTTTGAGTGGCTCTCGCTACCTTTGCGCTCAACTCTCAATCTGTCGGGAATTCAGCCTGGCGCCGGGAGCCGCAATCATGTTTATGGTAGCAGAGACGCGCAAGGGAAAAACGCCGGCGCGTACCCGCGTTGCTTCGGGCCGTCCCGTTTCAGGGCTGCGCGAGATCCGCCGTTTCCAGAAAGGTATAACTTCCAGAAGGCGATGGCATCACATGCGTCAGCCGCCGGTTGTGCACCACCAGCGTGTCCATATACCACAGGTTCACGGCCGGCAGATCGCGCGCCAGAATCTGTTGCACCGCAACGTAATCCGCGCGGCGGCGGTTCATGTCAGTGCTCTGGGCGGCATCGTCGAGCAGCGCATCGAGCTGCGGGTTCATGTACCGGCCCCGGTTGGCGCCGTGCGGCGGAATGCGCGCCGAAGAAAACACGTAGCTGAAAATGTCGGGCTGCTCGTTGCCGCCGATCCAATAAAGCGCGTACATCTGGAACGCGCCGCGCACCACGTCGGCGTAGAACGTGGCAAATTCGTTGGAGCGCAAATCGAGGGCGATGCCCACCTGGGCCAGTTGCTGCTGCAACACCGCGCCCAGCAGCCGCGCGCGCTCGTCGGTGCTGATCTTCATGGTCAGGTGCAGGCGCACGCCGTTGGTTCCTGTCCGGTAACCGGCCGCGTCAAGCAGGTGTTCCGCGCGCGCCGGATCGTAGTCGTACCGCGCCACATCGCCGCTCCACGCCCATTGTGTTGGCGGCAACAGGCTCACCGCCGGCCTCGCGTGCCCGCGAAACAACGTGCGGATGATCAGGTCGCGGTCGATGGCGCAGGCAATCGCCTGGCGGACGCGCACATCTTTCAGGATCGGGTCGCGCGTGTTGAACGCGAGATACTGAATCTCCGTGCCCGGCGCATCCTCGACTGCTAGATTCGGCCGTAGGCCAAGTGTGGGCAGCGCATCCATGGGAAGGGAATTGACCTCCACATCGGCCGAGCCTTTTTCCAGCTCCAGCGATTGCGTGATGGCGTCCGGCACCACGGCGAAGCGTACCCGCGCGATCCTGGGCGGCGCCGACCAGGTCAGCGGATTGCGCTCGATCACCACATCCTGGTCGATGCGCTGGCTGACGAAGCGAAAAGCTCCCGTGCCCACGGGATTTCGCCAGAAATCCTTGCCGCTGCCCTCGGGCACAATGCCGATGGCGCGCGAGGACAGGTTGGTCAGCAAAAAATTGTCGGGCTGGCGCAGATGAAAGACGACCGTCTGGGCATCGCGCGCTTCGACAGAATGAACAGAGGCGAAACCTGCGGCCTTGGGCGAAATGACCGCGCCGTCTTTCCCGTCGATCCCCATCGAATTGAAGGTCCACACCACGTCGCGTGCCGTCAGCAGCCGGCCGTCGCTGAAGCGCACGCCGCTGCGCAGGTGGAAGATCATGGTTTTGGGATCGGGCTGCTCCCACGAAACCGCGAGCGCCGGCTGGAAATGCAGTTGCTCGTCGATGCGCACCAGCCCATCGAAGATCAATTCGTCGATGTGCTCGGAGGCAAAGTCGGTTCCCACGCGCGGATCGAGGCTGGTGGGGCTGCTCTCGATGAGAAAGACCACGGTTTGCGCATCGCGTTGTGCCGGGCGGCAACCCGCAAGCAGCAGCATCGCCGCGAGCGCAAGCGCCGTGCCCCATGCTTTCGTCCGCCGCGGCGGAAAAGGGCAGGAGGGCGCAAGCGTTCTACGCATACGTCACCTGTCCCAGAATCACGGCGCGCTTAGCTCCCGTTGCGCTGGGTACATTGCCCGGCAGCCGGTGCCACGTGCGCCACGCGCGCAGCGCAAAGGCCGCGGCTTCCTTGGCTTCGGCAGGCAATCCGAAGGCGTCGCTCTTGCCCAACGTGCATCCCCGCGGTTCAAGCCTTTCAGCCAGCATCTTCATCAGAGTCCGATTGCGTGCCCCGCCGCCGGAGACGATGAAATCCACGGCGCCGCCCTTCATACGCGGCTGCACATCGCGCGCGTAGCTCCGCGCAATGGTTTCCGCGGTCAGCGCCGTCGCAGTCGCCAGCGCATCGTTGGTTTTTTTTGATTTCGCAAGACACTCTTCCAAAAACCTGGCGGCGTAAGCCCGGCCGAACTGCTCGCGTCCCGCGGTCTTCGGCGGGCGTACCTTGAAATACGCATTCCGCAGCGCTTCTTTGAGCACTGGTTCCAGCACCGTTCCACGCGCCGCCAGCGCTCCGTTGCGGTCGAAAGGCTTGTTGAACAATTTTTGCGTCAGCCAGTCGATGACCATGTTGCCCGGCCCGGTATCGAATGCAAGCACTGCGTGCGGCAGAGTTTCGGATGGAATTGCCGTTAAGTTGGCGATGCCGCCGATGTTCTGCAAAACCCGCCCGCGCTTCGCATCTGCGAACAGCACATAGTCCAAAAGCGGCACTAGAGGAGCTCCCTGGCCGCCGGCCAGCATGTCGGCAGGGCGAAAGTTCGACACCACCGGAACTCCCAGCTCCGCGGCGATCGCCTGCGCCTCGCCCGCCTGCCACGTGCACGCAAATTTGCGGCCCGCATACTGGGCCGCGCGGGCCTGATGGTAGAGCGTCTGCCCGTGACACCCGACGAGATCGAACTGCAGATGGTGCCTCTTGGCGGTTTCCTTCACTGCCTCCGCATATGCCAGGCCCAGCCGCCAGTTCAGCCGCGCCAGTTCGGCTGTTGAAGTCGATTGTGCATTCATCGCCGCCAGCACAGCCCGCCGCAGCGCAGCGGGATAGGCGAAGTGTTCATGCGCTATCAGCGTGAGCTTCAGCGTCGACGTTGCCCCATCCTTGGCGCGCTTTTTTTTTGCGCCAAGGGTGGGATCGGCAATTCGCACCACCGAGACATCGATCCCATCGGCTGAGGTGCCGCTCATCACGCCGGCCACCGTCATGGCGCGTGCCTTCATGCCGTCTCCTGGGCAGCGGCCTTTGTCACCGTCTCGCCAAAGCGCACGATCCGCGCCCGCAGCGCCTCAAATTGTTTCGGGTTGAGCGCCACCGGCATTTTTGCCGGGAATGTCCTGACCCGTTTCCGCGCCGACTCTCGCGCGCGCTCGAGCAGAATCCTGCCGAACGCTGCCGAGCGCTCGCCCTCGTGAATCAGCGCTTCGTACACCTGCAGAATCGGTTCAGGGTGGCGGCAAATCAAGGCCAGGTCGGCGCCCATGCGCACGGTGGCAACGGCGGCCTCGGCAATGGGCATGAATTTCGTCACACCGCCCATCTCCAAATCGTCGGAGAGAACCATGCCACGGTAGCCGATGCGCTTGCGCAGCACGGTTTGCGTCCAGAACTTTGACACCGTGGACGGACGCACGGGGTCCTCGATCGGTGGATACGCCGCGTGGTTCACCATCACCATCGGCAACTCGTCGCGCAGCGCTCGGTAGGGTTCCAGATCCTCCTGCCACAACTGCTGCCACGTGCGCTGGATCGCAGGAGTCTCCAGGTGCGAATCCAGTGTCCCACCGCCGAGGCCGGGAAAGTGCTTGCCGCATCCTGCCACGCCCTGCGCCGCCATCCCCGCAAGAAACTCGCGTGCGTACGCCACAACGCCAGCGGCGGTTTCGGCAGCGCAACGCGTCTCCATCACCTTGCGCGACTCCGGCAGCGCCAGATCGAGCACCGGCGCCAGCGAGGAGTTGAACCCGAAGGCCTTCGCGGCCCGCGCCACCAGCTCTCCGTGCTCCCGTTGGAGCTTGGGCCGCCCCGTTACGCGCGCGGCCTGCGCCACGGCCTGCACCGAGGGAATCGGAGCCAGCACATCGCGCAGCCGATCCACCGTGCCGCCTTCCACGTCAACAAAAGCGCCGCAATGCGGCGTGCAGAAGCCGGACGCCTCGGCGAGCAGTGCGCGCGTTTGCTCGCGATCGACAATATTTCGCCGGAAGAGAATGATCCCCGCGGGCCGAATCAGCTTGAGCCACGCCCGCTCCATCGCGGTGAGCTCTTTGTCTTCCAGCCCCACCACCAGCAAACTACCCGCAGCCTGACGCAAACTTTCTTTCATCTCTATCCCTCAGTGGCTAAAGCCCATCATCTTACAGCCGTTCTTCGGCACGACTGAAATCGTGCCCTTTCAAAGCTGAAATTTCGCAACCGGTTCTAGTCCCTCAGTCCCTAGTCCCTACGCCTCTTAGTCCCTGTTCTTCTTCAATTCCTGTTGCAGCTCTTCCAGCAGGTTAAGCGCCTGCAGCGGCGTCAGCGAATTCACATCCGTGGCCTCAATGCGGTCTACAATTCTCTGCGACAGCGGCGTGAAGATCGTCATCTGCATCGGATCAGGCTCCGTCTCCACCTGCACGCTCTGCCGCTCCTGCTTTTCGTGCAGGCGCAGCACGTGCTTGGCGCGCTCGATCACCGCCGGCGGCAGCCCGGCCAGCCGCGCCACTTCAATGCCATAGCTCTTGCTCGCAGCGCCGGGCTCAATGTTATGCAGAAACAAGATGCCGCCCGCCGACTCCTTCACACCCACGCGCAAGTTGCGCACGCGCGGCAGCTTTTCGGCCAGCATGGTCAGCTCGTGATAGTGCGTGGCAAACAGCGTACGCGCGCCTACCTCGGCGTGCAGAAACTCGACGGTCGCCCACGCCAGCGAGAGTCCGTCGAAGGTCGCCGTTCCGCGGCCCATCTCATCGAGCAGAATCAGCGAGCGCTTGGTGGCCGTGTTCAGGATGGTCGCCGTCTCCGTCATTTCGACCATAAAAGTCGAGCGGCCGCGCGCCACATTGTCGCTGGCGCCTATGCGCGTGTAAATCCGGTCGACCAGGCCGAAGCGCATCGAGTCTGCCGGAACGAAACTGCCCATCTGCGCCATCAGCACCAGCATCGCGGCCTGGCGCAGGTAGGTGCTTTTGCCGCCCATGTTGGGCCCGGTCACCAGCAGCAGCGCTGGCGGTGCTTGCGGCGCTTCCGCGCTTTTATCTTTTGGAGGAGATTCGTAATGAGCGCACAAATAAAGATCATTCGCAATAAACCGCCCCTCGTGCGTCTCTTCCATCCACTGCTCAATCACGGGATGCCTCGCCGCCACGGCCTCCAGCACCGGCTCCTCGGCCAGTTGCGGACGCACATAACGCCGTGCCGCGGCCAGGTGCGCAAAGCAAGCCAGCAAATCCGCCTCCGCCACGGCCGCGGAACTGCGGCGAATGCGGCCCGCGCTCTCAAGAACGAATTTCCTCAGCTCGGAAAAAATGCGCTTCTCAATCTCGATGCAGCGGTCGTGCGCGGTGAGAATCTTGCGCTCGTAGTCTTTCAATTCCGGCGTGGTAAAGCGCTCGGCATTCACCAGCGTCTGCTTGCGCTCGTAGTCGTCAGGCGCCAGCGCCAGGTTCGCCTTCGTGATCTCGATGTAATAGCCGAAGACCGAGTTATAGCGAACCTTCAGCGAGCCGATGCCGGTGCGTTGCCGCTCGCGGTCTTCGATGGCGGCAATGGCCTGACGGCCCGAGGTCGAAACCGAGCGCAGTTCATCGAGCTCCGCGTCGATGTTTGGAGAGATGGCGCCGCCATCGACAAGCGTCAGCGGCGGTTCAGGCACTAAGGTGCGGACAATGCGCGCCGTCACGTCGTCGAGCGTGTCGAGACGCGCGGAGATTGCGTGCCATCGCGCCGCCTTCATGGCTTCGAGCGCGACCTTCAACGCCGGCAGCCGCGCCAGGCTGGCGGCGAGCGCACGCACGTCACGCGGACCCGCGGAGTCGAGCGAAATCCGCGCCAGCAGCCGTTCGAGATCCAGAATGCCGCCGAATGCGCGCCGCACTTCCTCGCGCTTCAGCAAGTCGCCATGCGCCTCGGCAACCGCTTCGTATCGCGCTTCGATCTCCGGCCCTGCGTTCAATGGCCGCAGAATGGTTGCGCGCAGCAGCCGTTTGCCCATGGGCGTTTGGCAAGCATCGAGAGTGCGAAACAAGGTGACACGGTCGTCCTGCCCGGAAAACAGGGGTTCGACCAATTCAAGGTTGCGCACCGTCACCTGGTCCAGCTCCAGTGCCGTCGAGTGTTCCTCGAATCTCAGCGAATCGATGTGCAGCGCTTCATTCTTCTGCGTGGTGCGCACGTAATGCAGAACTGCTCCGGCCGCAATGGCCGCCGGCTCGTGGCCGTTCAGCCCGAATCCCTCAAGCGAACGCACATTCAGCTGCCGCTCGACAAGCGGGACAGCAAACTCGGGCGTCCACACCCAGTCCTCAACCCGCGTCCGTGCCGCAATCCTCTCCAGCTGCGGCGGAATCGCCGCGCTGGCAGGCAGCAGCACCTCGCTGGGAGCGGCCAGCAGCAGGGCGTCGATGGCTTGCGCGCGCGCATCGCGCCCAAGAAACTCTGCAGTGCGAAACTCGCCCGTCGACACATCCAGCAGCGCCAGGGCGCAAACCGATTCACTTCCAACCGGAAAGCCTGGCGTTTTGAAAGGGCCCGACTTCAGTCGGGCCGAATCCGGCCCGGAAGAGTCCGGGGCTTTAGCCCCTGAGGGATGCTTTCCGCTAGTCCCCACCTCGTACAGCGCCGCCAGAAAGTTGTTCTGCTCCTGTCCCAACCCCGCGTCCATCGCCGTTCCCGGCGTGAGCACGCGCGTCACCTCGCGCCGGACGATTTTCTTCGTGAGCCTGGGGTCTTCCATCTGGTCGCAGAGGGCGATGCGGTAGCCTTTGCGCAGCAGTCGCGCCAGGTACTGCTCCACGGCGTGGTAGGGAACGCCGCACATGGGAATACTGCGCTCCCGGTCGCGCGCCGTCAGCGTGAGTTGCAGCTCGCGGCTGGCCACCGCGGCGTCGTCATAAAACAGCTCGTAAAAGTCGCCCATGCGAAAAAACAGCAGCGCATCGGGGTTCTGCTTCTTCGCCGCGGTCCACTGGCGCATGAACGGCGTAAGTTCTGAGGAGTTTTTCTCCGACGATCGCGTGTCCGCGGGCTGGGAAGTGAGCGCAAACTCTTCTTGAGCAGCAACATCATCCACAAGGGTCGAGGCCGAAGCCGCGCCGGGGGGTGCAGCGTGCCCGTCACCCGGGTGCGCCAGCGGGGCCGCGTCAAGGGGCGGAATTTGTCCGGAGCGGGGCTGAGAGTCGTCGCGGATCACGCTGGTTCTAAGACTATCGCGGCGGCGAGGGAGTAGGGTAGCGTGCGAAAAACGGCCGCGAGAGCCGCCGTTGGATTGAGTCAGGATTTTGACCCCAGGCCCAATCGAGCGGGTGTAAAATCAGTCCGTCTTACGGGCCTTCCCAATTCTGCAAGAATCGAGCTTTCTGTTACAGCGCCGAGAGGCAGAACCCCAATGGAGGAGGATCCTGATGTTCAATACCAAGCAGTACGTTGCTTGTGCGCTGCTTTCCATGGCAGCACTGTGTGCGGCTACGGCCATGCAGGGGCAAGCGGTATTCAACGGCACGTGGCGCACCGATCTCTCCAAGGCCAAGTTCAGCGAAAAGCCGTTTATTTTCTACACCAGCCAGGGATGGTTCCACTGCGAAACCTGCACCCCTACCCTCGTTGTCCAGGCTGACGGGCAGGATCATGCGGTTACAGGTCACGCCCTTGATACGTTTAACATCACGCTCGTCGATCAACGCACACTTCATCTTGTCGGCAAGAAGGGCGACAAGACCGTGGTCGATCAAACCTGCACGGTCTCTGCCGACGGCAAGACCCTCACCGAGAAAGATACCGATTACCCG
>Ga0181533_1002828_pt1 | contig 19667 bp, 15 predicted proteins | sample PEATcosm2014_Bin_45_FD_119772 | JGI IMG/M metagenome (GOLD analysis project Ga0181533, IMG submission 119772) | Peatland microbial communities from MTU Mesocosm Facility, Houghton, MI, USA - PEATcosm2014_Bin11_60_metaG | ecosystem: Environmental > Terrestrial > Soil > Wetlands > Peat | place...
AAACCTTGGCTGATAATTGGAACCCTCGCCGAGAGCTTGCCCGGCGAGGGCTTTTTTTCTCCGATCTAAGGTGTTGAAAAATAGAACCGGAGAAAGCTGGTGCCAGAACCATCTGGCAGATCCACAAGTATATCAACTACTGGAAAAAGTCGATGCCGACCTGACGGAGGAGGCTCGGTTGAAGGGTTGCCTGCTTTGCGGCGGCAAGCTGCACCGCAGCGACTATGACCGCAAACCGCGAGGCGGCCCGCAATGGGAGGTGCGCTTCAGCTTCTGCTGCGCCCAGGAGGGCTGCCGGCGGCGACATACTCCGCCCTCGGTGCGCTTTATGGGGCGGCGGGTTTATGCCGGTCTGGTCGTGGTGTTGGTCTCGGCCATGATCCACGGTTTGAGACCCGAACGAGTGCAGTGCCTGCGCGAAGCCCTGGGCATTGACCGTCGAACGCTGGAGCGATGGCGGCAGTGGTGGCTGGTCATCTTCGTGGGTAGTTCCTTTTGGCGCGAAGCTCGCGCCCAATTCATGCCGCCGTGTTGCCACAAGGCGATGCCTTGGTCGTTGTGCGTGAGCTTCGAAGTCGAACGGCGCGACCGGCTTTTGGAGTTGCTCAAATTCCTGGCACCAATCACCACGCCGGCCGCCTGGAAAGAGTTGGTTATGTGAGGCTCACTCCAACTCACGCAGAGGATGCCGGGCGACACCGCCGGAGAGGCCGGTGTAAACAAGAGCCGCACCACCGAAGTGGTGGGAAAAAATAAAAATCACGGCATCCTATGAAAGAGACATCGTCAAGCTCGCGGCCTCATGAGCGCTGGGCGCATTTTCGATTCAGCGTCATCGGACCGCTTTTAGCCGCGCCTCCTGACCGAGGGCAACTTCAACAGCGACTCCAGGAACTGGCCGCCCAAAAGTGGCGCCACCCCATCTCCGGCGAATGGGTTTTGTTCGGGCTTTTAACCATCGAGAGATGGTATTACAAAGCGCTACGTTCCAAAGCCGGACCGGTGGAAGCGCTCAAGCGCAAAATCCGGTCCGACCATGGGCAACACCCCTCGGTGAGTCCCAAGCTGATCGAGTTGTTGACCGAACAGCATCGGCAGCATCCCGGTTGGAGTTACCAACTCCATTTCGACAACCTGGCAGTGGTGGTGGAACAACAGCCCCAGGCCGGAGCGATGCCTTCCTATGTTTCGCTGCTGCGCTGCATGAAAAGCCATGGGCTGTTCAAGCGGGCTCGTCGCGGACCGGTTCACAGTCCGGGAGCCCAAGCCGCCGAGCACCGCTACCAGGCCAGGGAAGTTCGCAGTTACGAGAGCGAATATGTCAATGGGCTCTGGCACCTGGACTTTCATCACGGCTCGTTGCGTGTGCTGCTGGCCGACGGCCGATGGGTTTATCCGATCTTGCTCGGCGTTCTCGATGATCACTCGCGGCTCTGTTGCCACCTGCAATGGTATCTGGCCGAAGGCGCTCGCGAGCTGTGCCACGGCCTGTGCCAGGCTTTTCAAAAGCGGGATTTGCCCAGGTCGCTGCTCTACGACAACGGTTCGGCCATGATCGCTGCCGAAACCGAGCAGGGACTTACTCGCTTGGGCGTGCTCTTTGAAAACACGCTTCCGTTCAGCCCGTATCAAAACGGAAAGCAGGAGGCTTTTTGGGGCCAGGTCGAAGGCCGACTACTGCCGATGCTCGAAGGGGTGGCTGATTTGACGCTGGACCAACTCAACGAGGTGAGCCAACCGTGGGTCGAACTGGAATACAACCGCAAGGTCCATTCGGAGATTGGCCAGACTCCGTTGCAGCGCTTTCTTAATGACAAAAACGTGGCCCAGCCCTGTCCGGTCACCGAGAAGCTGCAGGTGGCCTTTACCACCGAGGTTCGGCGCCTCCAGCGCCGCAGCGACGGCACTCTCACCCTGGAGGGCATTCGTTTTGAGGTTCCTTCTCGGTTCGGCCATCTACCCGAACTGTGGCTGTGTTACGCTTCCTGGGACTTGAGCACAGTCTATCTGGCGGATCCCAAAACCGGAGTCATCCTCTGCCGCATTTATCCGGTGGATAAACACAAAAATGCCGAAGGCCGGCGTGCGCCCAGAGCCTTAGTTGCCAGTGCAAGCCCGCCGGTTCCGGCTCCGGGCATGGCACCCTTGCTTCAAAAGATCATTCACCAATACGCCACCACCGGCTTGCCTCCGGCCTATCTGCCCCAAAGCCAAACCCCGCCCAACCCCTCATGAATAAACGATTGCTAAATCTCTACAGCCTCAAGTTCAACCCCTTCTGCTCCCAACTGCCCGCCACGGCCCTGTGGGTGAGCCCGCCGATCCAAAGCTTCTGCTGGCGCATTGAACACCAGATCGGCGAAGGCGGCTTTGCCTTGGCGGTGGGGGATCCGGGCGTCGGCAAAAGCGCCGCGCTGCGGATCCTCTCGGAGCACTTAAAGGGCTTACGGGATCTATGCGTCGGCACCCTGACCCGTCCCCAAGCCAAGATGGCCGACTTTTACCGCGAGCTAGGTCATCTGTTCGGCGTGGTCCTCTCGCCCAATAACCGTTGGCACAGCTCCAAAACCCTCCGGGAAAAGTGGCTCGCCCACATCGAGGCCGCCGTCTATCGGCCCGTGTTGATCATCGACGAAGCCCAGGAAATGAACTCCCTGGTCTTATCGGAACTGCGCTTGCTGGCCAGTGCCGACCTGGACTCTCGCTCCATCCTGACCATCATCCTGGCCGGCGATGCTCGCCTGGCCACCCGTTTCGAGGAACCCGACCTTTTGCCCATCGCCAGCCGCATGCGTAGCCGCTTGCGCTTGGAAGCCTTGCCGCCCAAGGCCCTGCAAGAATGCCTCAATCACCTGCTCAAAACCGCCGGCAATCCCAAACTGCTGGCCGCTTCACTGATCGTAACGCTCAGCGAACATGCCGCTGGCAACCTGCGCCTGCTTATGAATATGGCCAATGATCTCTTGGTGGCCGCCTGCCAGCAGGAACGGGAAGTCATCGATGAAAAGCTCTTCTTCGAAGTCTTCGCCCTGGATCCCAAGCCTGCCAAAAAGCCATGAACCCCTTGCCCATCGAGCGCGCCAGCCAACTGGCCAGCAGAGGCCCGCAAACCCAATGGCTGGTCCAGGATCTCTGGACCGAGCAAGCCGTCGGGATCCTGGGCGGCGAACCCAAATGCTGCAAAAGCTTCCTGGCCTTGGATGTGGCCGTGAGCGTCGCGTCCGGTGCGGCTTGTTTGCGGCAGTTCCCCGTGCGGCGCACCGGGCCGGTGCTGCTCTTCCCGGCCGAGGACTCGCTGGCGGTGGTGCGCCAGCGCCTGGAGGGCATCGCGGCCGCTGCGCAAGTCCCCTTTGGCTCGCTGCCCGTGCAGGTCATTACTGCTCCGACGCTGCGGCTGGATATGCCTGCCGACCGATTGCGCCTCTCCGACACCGTCCAACAGCTCCGCCCCATCCTCCTCATCTTGGACCCGCTCATCCGTTTGCACCGGGTGGATGAAAACGATGCCACCCAGATCGCCGCGTTGCTCTCCTATCTTCGCGATCTTCAACGCCAGTTTCAGTTGGCCGTCATGCTGGTTCATCATGCCCGTAAAGACTCCCACGCCAGCCGCCCGGGTCAGGCCTTGCGCGGTTCCAGTGAACTCCATGGCTGGGGCGACTCCAATCTGTATATGCGCCGCAAAGGCTCCCAACTGACCCTCTCCACCGAACATCGCGCCGCGCCTTGCCGGGACCACATCCCCCTCCAGCTCACCGAATCGGGCTCGGCCGTTTCCCTGAGCGTGCTCGATCGGCCCACAACTCAAGCGGAGACCCCGCCCAGTCCGACCGAACGGGTGCGCCAGGCCCTGGCTCAACTTCAGGAGCCGATCCCGGTTCAGCAACTCCAAAAGCTTTGCGGCATTCGCACCGCTACCCTCTGCTCCGTCCTGGCCGAACTCGCCGCTTCCGGCGAAGTCGTTCGCCAGCCCAGAGGCTACCAACTGAAGCTGCCGTTGCCCGTTTCCCGCTCTATAGACCCTAAAGGACACGGAAACGGGAAATGCGCCAGTGCTAATCTAAACCAGGAGCTTCACCCCCTTTGCTTCAGCGGAGGATAGGGCTCTGCGGGGACGCAACCCGAGCGCCGACTGGAGCCTGCGAACAGCAGAAGGGCCGGACGGTCTTCGTCACGAAGGCCGCGCCGGCCTCATCCTTCTGCTGAAGCAGCAAAAAAGCGAAAAATCCACCCCCCCGCGCCCGTCACTGAGATCCGTGGTCTGTGCTTTAGTCAGTTGGAGGGAGGGCGAATCGGGCACCTCGCTGTAGCTGCCGGTGCCCTTACCCCACTCTGCATTAAAAGTGCGTCAGCGGAGCGCCGCGGACGTATCCAGCCACCGCTGAATCATTTTTTCATAATTGGATTCGGACTCGTAAGGAAAAACCCGAATCGCATAGTAAGTCTCGACGTCCTTCCTGGAGTCCCACCCCGACTTCCAAAACTGCGAGCGCCTGAGCAACTCATCGGCCAGCGCTTCGTCCAACACCCCTTTGGGGAACCCGACTGAGATCCGGTGCTCGCGGAGGGGCTTATAGAAGACAAACCCGGTGAAGACCTCCCGATACCGGGCGTCCATGCGCCGAAAAGGAAACAGGTCGAAGGCATCCTCCCCCAGCGGCGAGCCGTGGAAGTCAAAACCCAGGTTGGGATTGCCCAGCACGGCAAAGGCGGCATCCCACTTCCCGTCCTGCACGGGGATCATGCCCCCCACTGCGTCATGGTTAATGGGCTGTTGGGCCCAATGCGGTTCCGGGGCCACGGTGTTTATCAGCACATTGGCCACCCGGCCGGGATAGGCTCGCATCAGGAAGGCGCCGGCGTTTTGCTCCTTGCTGGCGAAGACCTTGAGTTCGGGAAAGGCATGGCGATAGTTCATGATGACCAGGGCTTTGGCTTGGCCGTCAGCCTGCCGCAGTTGCTTGAACCTGCTCAGCACATGGTCGGCCATCAGTTGGTCACGCCGACTTCCCCCGTATTTATCTGCAAATTTGGTCACGCGCCTTTTCGTGGCCTTCGTCCAGTCAAAGTCGAGGTCGGCGGGATAAATATGCACGCGCCGCTCTTTGGGCAAAGCGCAATTCAGAGCACGCACCCTTTTGAGAAAGTCATAATAATTGGTTCTTTCCCACGCTCCCTGCCAAGAGAGGTTCGCGGCAATGTAGCGCAGCTTTGCGTTCACCTGCTCCTCGCTCAACCCGTCGTCCATCAGGAACGCGTCAATATAGGGCCACAGGGCTGCAGCGCCGACTTCGGTAAAGATGTGCCGGACATCTTGTTGGAATCGCGGGTTGCTCAACACCTCAAAAATCATGTCATACTGTGTGATTTCGCCATGATGCCGCTCGCACAAGATGACCAGGTCGTTAGTCTGAAAGAGGCCCAGGATGTAGTCAGCCGGGCTCTGCTTCTGTGCCTTGAGGAAGGCCACGTACTGGCTGATGGCCTGGTTGTAGCCAGCCGCCGCAGCCGGTGGTGAGTTCGTCTCCGGTGCCCCTCTTACTGGCTCGCTGGTCACTCCCGGGAGAGCGCCTGGCTGGGAGGCTTGCGAAGCAATACTTGCCAGGATGGTGAAAGCCACTGCAATTGTAATGATGGATTTCATTCTTCTTCTATATGTGCCCGCTGACGCGTCAAGTCGAACAAAAAACCGCGTTCGGATGATGGCTTCTCTACGCGCCTGGGCGGGGCGTCGCCGTAACGCTTTGCGCTTTTCTCTTGAAGCTGGCGGCGCTCGGACGAGACGCCGCTAGACAGCAACTTCCAAACACGGTCTTAGCAGAACAGCTAATGCTTTTACAATGAACCCTACACCCACCCTGGAAAATCCAGCAATTACTGCGAGCAGATCGCCATCAATTACGGAGCTTACGCTCAGTTTCGCAGTCGGGCGGTCAAGCCCACGGCCTCGAAGTGCTTGTCAGCATAAAGCTCTAGAACACCCTCAGGGCTTGTTGGTAGAGGTGGTGCTCTTGGACTCTTCTGTCTTGGTCACGGTGCCATCTGAGGTCTGGGTAACGGTCTTCTCCTTCGATTTAACAGTGCCGTCGCTGCTGACGCTGCTGCTCTTGGTGTCGGAAACCTGCCGGTCGCACCCGACCAACAGAAATGACAACGTCATGGCGGTCGTCGCCACGCAAATTCCAAGCATACGATTCTTCATATTGTTTCTCCATTCTCCATTTTTCATTTTACATCCGTTCTGCTGCTGATGCATTAGTTGTCCTCATCGGCGAGGCGGTGTCGGGACCATTTCTCCTTGTTACACTTAGTGAGAAGCGTTTCTAGGTGAACTGGTTCTTTCTTTGCAACAGCAATCGTCTATCCTATAGCAAATGGAGAGCCAACCTGCTGCCTTACGCTCTAACCTCTTGAATCCACGTTACTTGAGGAGACTTAGGCCACCGTTGGTATGTGGCGGGCCGAATGCCGCGGCATTGCAAATTGCCCGAGGGTTCCCTGTGAATCGTGCGTTCTGCAAAGCGGACCAGGGCTTGCATCGGCCGTTTGGAAATCCTCCGACCGGTCACTTTCCAACCCCTGCCAGCCAGGATTGCCCGTCGGTCGTTGCTGGCAAGGCAGTTGCGGGTCTTTCGCTGACTGGCATTTGAACGTGAATTCTAACCGCCAACCATGTCGCTTTTCCTGTGGCACGCTTTACGCTTGAGAGGACGTCGAAAACTGATGGCGAATACCTTGCCGTCATAAACGAGAGACAGATTCTGGATCTCTTACAAAGCGAAGTACTATGACAACACTCGAAGTCAAGGGCGATTGGAACATTACCAAAGGCAAGCTGAAACAGAAGTGGGCCAAGCTCACGGATGACGATCTTCAATTTGCCGAAGGCAAACACGAAGAACTCTATGGCCGGATTCAGAAGCGCACAGGTGAAACTCGCGAGGCGGTCGAAAAGGCCATCAAGGAGTTTTCATCCTGCTGCTGCACTTAGGCTGCCCAGCGGGCGGGCGCATGAGGCACGGCCTGGTGAGCCCGCCATGAGCCTGGGGCGGGCCGCCGTGCCAGGGAGTGTCGGCGGGGTCCGGACGCGCGTCTGATCTTGGCGCCCCGGACCCGGAGGCGGGAGGGGCTCCAGAACGGAAAGCAAACGAGCCCGACTGGCGTCGGCTGACGCTCAGCGGAGTCCGCGCCCAAGGTGCCTTGCTCTGGGCCACGCTCCGTCCCCGAGCGGGCCGGATTTCGCCGGACGACCTATGCGCGGACCGGGTGAGCCTCCAAGCCGAGGCGTTGCCGCCGGGCGTTCGTGAGCATCGCAACCAGTTTGCCGAGGTTGGGTCGTGTGGATAGGCATACCAGCCATTGACGCGCGACGTCCGCATTATCGGCGCCTTTTGGCCACGGAAGTTGCAGCAATTCCCTTGGAGGAGGTTGCGAAATCACTCCTCCGGTGCTACTGGTTTTCAAGCGGCCTGCCGGCCGCTCTATTTATGGACCAGACCAAGGCTGAAAATCGGGCCGTGAATCCGCGCCTCATGTCGGAGGCGGACGTGAAGTTGTTTCAACAGGGGACTCATTGCCGCCTGCAGGAGAAGTTGGGGGCGCATCCCGTGACGGTGGAGTGTGTCCGGGGTTCAGTTCGCCGTTTGGGCGCCCAACGCGGAGCGCGTCAGCGTCATCGGTGACTTCAACCAATGGGACCCCACGAGCCATCCGCTGCGCGTGCTGGGCGACTGCGGGATTTGGGAAGGCTTCGTCCCCGCCGCCAAGCCCGGGTTGTGCTACAAACACTTCATCGAGTCGCGTTACGAGGGCTACCGCGCGGAGAAGTCCGACCCCTTTGCTTTCCACACCGAATTGCCGCCGAAAAGCGCCTCCATCATCTGGAACCTCGACTACGGCTGGGGCGACGGCGCGTGGATGGGAGAGCGCGGACGGCGCAATGCGCTGGATGCGCCGATATCCATCTACGAGGTGCATGCGGGCTCCTGGATGCGCGTGCCCGAGGAAGGGTGCCGCTGGCTGACCTATCGGGGACTGGCCGTGAAGCTGGCCGCCTATTGCCGGGAAATGGGCTTCACGCACGTCGAGTTCCTGCCGCTGACCGCGCATCCGCTCTACCGGTCGTGGGGTTATCAGACAACCGGCTACTTTGCGCCGACCAGCCGTTACGGTTCGCCGCAGGACTTCATGTTTCTGGTGGATTTTCTGCACCAACAGGGCATCGGCGTTTTCATGGACTGGGTGCCTTCGCATTTCCCGACCGACGGCCACGGGTTGGCCTTTTTCGACGGCACTCACCTCTATGAGCACGCGGACCCGCGCAAAGGGTTTCATCCGGAGTGGACCAGCGCCATCTTCAATTACGGCCGCCACGAGGTCGGCAGTTTCCTGCTGAGCAGCGCGCTGTTCTGGCTGGAGCAATATCACGTGGACGGCTTGCGGGTCGATGGCGTGGCTTCCATGCTTTACCTGGACTACGCGCGCAAAGCTGGCGAGTGGATTCCCAACCGGTATGGCGGCCACGAGAACCTGGAAGCCATGGACTTTCTGCGCCGGCTCAACGAGACGATTTATCGCGAGCACCCGGACGTGCAGACCATAGCCGAGGAATCGACCGCCTGGTCTCAGGTCTCGCGGCCCACTTACACGGGCGGCCTGGGCTTCGGCCTGAAGTGGGACATGGGCTGGATGCACGACACGTTGCGCTACATGAAACGCAATTCGGCGTTCCGAAAGTATCATCATGGCGAACTGTCGTTTCGGATGGTCTATGCCTTCCACGAGAACTTCGTGCTGCCGCTCTCGCACGATGAGACCGTCCACGGAAAAGGCTCGCTCTTCGGCATGATGGCGGGGGACGAGTGGCAAAAGTATGCCAACTTGCGCCTGCTCTATGGTTACATGTTTGGAATGCCCGGCAAGAAGCTCCTGTTCATGGGCAGCGAGTTGGCGCAGTGGCCCGAGTGGGACCACGAATCGAGCATCGAATGGCACGTGGCAAACGAGCCGAGCCATGCCGGAGTTCAGCTCTGGGTCAAAGACTTGAACCGCCTCTACCAATCGCAGCCCGCGCTGCACGAGCGCGACTTCTCCCCCGAGGGTTTCCAATGGATCGACTTTAGCGACGCTGACAACAGCACGCTCTTTTTCGTCCGCCGCGGGCACCGCCAACGAGACGACTTGCTCCTGGCGGCTTTGAACTTCACGCCGGTGCCGCGGCGCAATTACCGCGTCGGCGTGCCCCGGGGCGGTTACTGGAAAGAAATGTTGAACAGCGATGCCCGAGTCTATGGGGGCAGCGGCCAGGGCAACTCCGGCGGTGTGGCAGCCGAGCCGGTCAAATGGCACCACCAGCCCTGTTCGCTCATACTCACCCTGCCCCCTCTCTCAGCCTCGTTTTTCTTGAGCCAGGGTGGCGCGGCCTCCTAAGCGGAGGATGGGGCAGGTTCTCCTTTGTTGACATGTGGGCGGGCAGGCATATCTTTCCAAAAAAAAGCCGGTTCCGCGGTGCAACGCCACGTGGCCGGAACGAGAACTAAGAACTGTTATGCTCGCTCGACAGTCCCACTCGTTTGTATGGCGAATGAAACGGAAGGGACAACTTTATCCGCGCCCAGCCACCGGGCTTGCAACAGGTTACGTGGTGGCCGTGGGCGGCACGGCAGCGGCGGCGCTCTTGCGCTGGGTGCTTTGCAACACCGTGGGCGAAATCCCCGCCTTCATCACCTTCTACCCTGTCGTCCTGGTTAGCGCCGCCCTGGGGGGCAGAGGGCCCGGTCTGCTGGCCACTTTCCTGAGCGCGTTAGCCGCGGCCTGCTTTTTGATAGAACCCCGCGGACAATTGGCCATCGCCCACGTTGCGGACGCCGTTGGCCTCGCCATCTTCATCGCCATCAACGTCGCCATCAGCCTCTTGAGCGGCAGGTTCCGGCTGGCCCGCCAGGCTACGCTATCCGCTTCGGCCCAGTTGGAAGCTATCATCGCTAACATGACCGACGCCCTGGTCGCCTGCGATCCACAGGGCAACGTCCTCGGGTTCAACCCGGCGGCCCTGCGTCTGCATGGCTTTTCAACCGAGGCGCAGGTTCCCAAAGCTCTCGACGAGTTTCATCAACTCTTCGAAGTAACAGACCTTGGCGGCCAGCCCCGGCCCATCGAGACCTGGCCCCTCTCCCGGGCCATTCGAGGGGAGGTCTTCACCGACCAGGAAGTTCGGGTTCGCCGCCGCGACACCGGCCAGGAGTTCATTGGCAGTTTCAGCGGCACGGTCGTGCCCGGCCAGGACCGCAGCACGACCCTCGCAATCGTTACAATCCGCGACATCACGCGGCACAACCGACTGGAGGCGGCGCTCCGCGCCTCCGAGGTCCGTTACCGCCGGCTCTTCGAGGCCGCCCGCGATGGGGTGCTCCTTCTCGACATCCACTCGCAAAAGATTACCGATGCCAATCCTTTCATGTTCGACCTGCTTGGTTACACGCACGAGGATCTGGTCGGCAAAGAACTTTGGGAAATCGGCTTCCTCAAAGACGCCGAGACCAGCCACGCCGCCTTTGACCGGTTGGCGCGCGAGGGGCGCATCCGCTACGAAGACCTGCCGCTTCAAACCAGGACCGGCGAGGTCCGCGAGGTCGAGTTCGTTAGCAACGTGTATGACGAAGGCGGCCGCTCCGTGATCCAGTGCAACATTCGGGACATCACCCGGCGCAAGCAGACCGAGCGCCAGCGCGCACAGGCCGAAGAAGCCGTGCGCGCCGCCAGGACGGAGCTGGCACGGGCGAACGCGGAATTGGAGCAAAACGTCCGCAACCGCACCGCCAGGCTCCAGGAGACCATCGCCGAACTGGAGCATTTCTCGTACACGATCACCCACGACATGCGCGCCCCCCTTCGCGCCATGCGGGGCTTAGGGGGCCTTCTCCTGGAAGAATGCTCCGAGTGCCTCCATCCCACCCGCCGGGAGTACATCCGCCGCATCGCCGAGGCCGCCGATCGTATGGACCGACTCATCACCGACGCCCTCCAGTACAGCGGAGTGGTGCGCCAGCAGTTTGTGTTGGTGCCCGTGGATGCCGGCGCGCTCCTTCGAGGCATGCTTGAGTCTTATCCCGAGCTCCAGCCGGCTCACGCGAACATCCGAATTGATACCGCCCTCCCTGTTGTTCTCGGCAACCAAGCCGGTCTGACTCAGTGCTTCTCCAACCTGCTGGGCAATGCCGTCAAATTCGTCCATCCCGGCCAAACCCCCGAAGTCCGCGTTTGGGCCGAGGCCGGGACTCGGGAGCCGGAACCCGAAGGTCAGGGGGAATCGGACAGGCAAGCTGACACGGGCGACTCCCCTGGCCCATGCCCACCCACGCCCGACCGCTTATCGCCGCTCGCCGGGCGCGTCCGTATATGGTTCGAAGACAAAGGCATCGGCATCGAGAAGGAATACCACGACAAGATCTGGGAGATGTTCCAGCAGCTTAACAGGAGCTACGAAGGGACCGGCATCGGTCTGGCCCTGGTCCGGAAGGTAGTGGAACGTATGGGCGGCGAAGTCGGCGTCGAATCCGAACCCGGCCACGGCAGCCGCTTCTGGGTTGAGTTGAAGCGAGCCGAGGGCCAGCCTGGCACGAACCCTTGACATCAACATGCCCACCGTGAATAGCCCGCCCGCCATACTCTACGCCGAAGACGAAGAGAACGACGTTCTTCTCCTTCGCCTCGGTTTCAAACGCGCCCGCCTGCCGAATCCCATCCACATTGCTGCGGATGGGGTTCAAGCGGTAGATTACCTGGCCGGCAACGGCCCCTACGCCGACCGCGAGCAGCATCCTCTGCCCTCGCTGGTCCTCCTTGACTTGAACCTTCCCAGGAGATCGGGTTTCGAGGTATTGAGGTGGGCTCGCCAGCAACCTGAGTTCTCTTCCCTCCCCGTGGTAATTTACAGTTCCTCGGTGGGCCTGGCAGACAAGGCCACAGCTCGCCACCTGGGGGCCACTGACTTCCTGGCCAAAAGCTCCGATGTGGGCGAGATAGCGGAACTGGCTCGCAGACTGGCCGAGCGGTGGTTGGCTCAAGGTGCATCACCGTGACGAAAGCGCTTCAGTTCTCATCCTCCCAAATGAATGGTCAACTGCGCCGGCCCGAAGATACTGCCAGCCGCAGCGGGAACGTGCGCCGCGGCTGGCATGGCGGCATCCTGAATTGACGTTCCGCCGACGGAGGTCAAGCCCAGACCGGATCTGGCTCCGGCATGCTCCGGAGGCAGGCCACCCTCGCCTTGGCGAAGCGAGGGTTGCATCGAGTTGGGCCGCCTTGGAAGCGTCATTTCAGGAAGCGCCGAAAGCAAATGTGACGTCGAGTTCCATCCCCGCGCTCTTCGCGAAGTCGTACGCTCTCCGGACTCCTCTTCGGAAAGCGCGGCCGGTTTGGGCCGGTCGCAGGTTGAGCGTTTTGGGCTTCGGACCGCTTCTGGCGGCGAATTCCGTTTTGTGGGATTTCGGTTTCGTGCTCATGGCGCGGCGCGACGTTTCGGCTCAGCGACTCGACGGCGATAATACATAACAAGGCTGCGCGGGGGCTATTGGGGATTTACCCCATGCCGGATCTCGTTCAGGACCGGCGCCGGCACTCCCAGTACTGTGACCCATAAATCTCGTTACATATCCGGCGGTCCCTTTTTGGCGCGGACTTCGTTGCTCGCTCCTTACAGACCTCTGCGGGTATGCGCGTCGCTCGCGCCTCGTCCGCGCCAAAAATGCCTCGCCGCATAGATAACGAGATTTATGGGTCGCAGTACTAGCCCCTGAAAATGTCGAACGGCTCGATCTTGAGGACCTTGCGCACCCCGATATAGCTGGATATTCCAGCGATTAGTATGACCATGGCAAGGGCCAGCCCGAGGTTCCAAAAGGTGATGAGCGCCGCGTAATTGGGCAGCCGGGATCGGGCGAGTGTGATCATCAGCGTCACCAAACCGACGCCCAGGCCGTAGCCGGTCAGGGCTGTGAAGGTCGCCATAAACAGGATCATATAGATGAGCTCGCGTCCCTTTGCGCCGATGGCCTTGAGTGCGCCGAATTTTTCGAGGTTCTCAAGGATGAATGTGTAAAAGGTCTGGCCCGAGATCGACAGGCCGACGATGAAGCTGATCACGGTCATTAACAGGATGTTGGTGCCGATACCGGTCTGGTAGGTATAGTAGTGGCTGATGCGTTGGTTGAATTCATCCTTGGTAAAGGCGACATAGCCGAGGTTGGCGACTTGGCGCTTGATGCCCGCCACGCCAGCGGCGCTCTTGGGCCGCACCAGGACGTAGGACATGGTGAAACGCATCGACGGGATGTATTCGATCGCGCGGTAGTAGGTTGTGTAGAGCGTCGGCACGCCGTTCAGTCCGTTGGAGGCGACCCTGGCGACGCCCACGATCGTGCCGCGGTGGTCATTGAGCTCGAACGACGTTCCGATCTTCGGGTTCTCCAGCTTCGAGAATTCAACGTCGTCGACTACCATGAACGTGTTGTCGGCATAGATGTCCTCAATGCGGCCCTGTTCGACCTCGGGACGGCCAAACAGGCTGGTGTCGTCCAGCCCAACGACGTTTACAGATTGATAGGTGCCGCTCTGGAGCTTGACAAGGGCGCCCCCGATAAAGAGCGGCACCGCGTAGCTGACCTCGTCCATGCTGCGCACGGCGTCCAGCACGTAATCAGGCATAGGGATCGGACTGGTGGCAGTGTTGACCGCGGGGTCCATGATCCACATCGCCGCTCCGATATTGGTGACCGTCGAATAGGCACGGTTGAGGATGCCGGCGAACATCGCGGTCATTTCCATCATTAGGAACACGGCGAAGGTGATCCCGATGAGGAGGGCGGAGAACTTGCCTTTGTCGTTGACCAGCAGCTTGAACCCGATGCGGAGGATGCCGGCGTACTTCATGGCGCTTCTCCTTTGCCCTTGGGGTGTTGCTCGTTCCACCAGCCCCCTCCCAGGGCCACGAACAAGGCGACGGTGTCCTGGTGGCGCTGCGCCACAGCCTGCAGATAGGCGATGGTCGCCTGGTGGAATTGCACGTCGGCCGTCAACACGTCCAGGTAGGCCGCCAGGCCCGCGCGGTAATTGGCCTGCAACAGGTTGAGCGCTTCGCCGGCGGCGAGCTGTGCTTCGACCTGTGCCTGCAGCGCCTCGGCGTCGTGCTCCAGCGCCTTCAAGGAATCGGCAACTTGCTGGAATGCGCCCAGCACGGTCTGGCGATAAACCGCCCGCGACTGTTGATAAGCATCCATGGCTGCGCGCCGGCCGTACCAGAAGGTGGTGCCCTGAAACACGGGAATCGAGGCCGACGGGCCGAGGCTCCAGAACTTCCCACTGGCCGCCGAAAGGACCGAGAAACTGCCCACACTGGCTGCGCCGTAGGTGCCGTTCAAGCTGAAGCTGGGGAACAGGTTGGCGGTCGCGACGCCGATTTTGGCGCTGGCAACGTGCATGAGCGCCTCGGCCGACAGGATGTCGGGACGCTGGTTCACGAGATCGGAGGGCAGGCTCACCGGCAGGTCCGCCGGCAGCGAGAGTCCGGCCAGGTCGATGTCGGGGAGCGTGGCCTTGGACGGCGCTACGCCTTCGAGCGTCGCCAGCAGGTGCTCGGCCTGGCTGACGTTCTGCTCGAGGGGCGCCAGCGAGGCCTGGTTGGCGGCGATCAAGCTGCGCGCGCTCAACACGCTCGAATAGGGCGCCGTGCCGGCGCGGACCTGCGCTTCGACGAGGTGAAGTTGCTGGCGCTCCAACTCAATCAACTGTTCGGTCGCGCGGATCTGTGCAGCGTAGGCGGCGCGGGCGATGCTGGTGTTGACGACATTGGCGGACAATGTGAGGTAGGCCGCCTTGGTCTCGTAGAACTGGGAGCCGGCCTGGGCTCGCAAATTCTCGACGTTGCGGCGCGAGCCGCCGAAGACGTCGAGCGCGTAGCTGATGGAGGCGCTCGCAGTAACCAGGTTGAAGATCGAGCCGGGCGTGTGAAGGCCTTCCTGCAGCGGCGCGGTGCTCTGTCGGCTGGCGCTTGCAGCAGCCTGGATTTGGGGGAAGAACACGCCATAACCGGCCCGCATGTTGTCCTGACTCTGACGCAAGCTGGCCTCGGCGGCCTGGAGGGTCGGGTTGTTGGTGATTGCCTGCCGGACTAGCGCGTCTAACGGCGCTGACTTGAAAAGCCGCCACCAGTCGGGCGCGATGGCGGCGCCGGGCGTGAAATGCTGCGCCTGGCCGTCCGCCGCGACCGTGGGTTCGGGTCGCGGCTCGCTTGTGTAGCGGTCCGTATCGGGCGGCGGGGGACGAACAAAATTGGGGCCCACCGCGCAGCCGCCAAGCATCGCCATGATCACGGTGAGCCGTGCGCCTCGCGGGACTGATGCTCGAAAGTGGCTCATTGCATTCACTCTGAGAGGTGTCTGGTCCGGCGGTGCGCTACTGCTGTCCAATGAAGACATCCACCAACTGGCCCGGATAGACCGGCGCATCCTTTTTTTGGAACCGGAAAATCACCGGCAGCACCCGCAGATCCACCTGCTCCTGGCGCTGATTGGACAGCTCGATCTTGGGCGAAACATAAGGCTGCACCCGGACGAACTCCAGCGGCACCTGATTAGTGTAGGACCCGCGGATCGACATCTGGGCATGAATATGCCACGGAGAGGGTAGCCGTGAGACCAGTATCTCGTCCACATAACAGCGCACGGCCAGATAGTCCTGGGGCGCTCCCATTATCACTAATGGGTCGAACAACTCCGTGTATGGGTTATAGGCGCCCTGCGACGACACATAACTACCCGTCGTTGCGTTGACGGCGAGGACGACCCCTGTGCCCGGCGCTTTGACGGAGTACTTTGCCAGCAGCGCGTTGGCCGCCTGGTAAGCCTGTTTGAGCGCCTCGTACAGCTTCTCCTGGTTGTCGATGTCGTAACTCCATGCGCCGGCCTTGGTAAGTTCATATTGCTTTTGGGCTACGTCCAGTGCGGCTGCCGCCTGACTGACCGCGTCCTGGGCGGTATCCAGCACGTTCTTGCTGATCGATTTCGGGTCGATGTCATAAGAGGCGCGGTCCTTGTCGTACTGGTCACGGGCCAGCTTCATGTTGGATTCGGCCAGCCCCACCTGCGCCACGGCAATCGCCAGCGTCTCCTTTCGCGGCTGCGCTTTGAGTTCGTTCAGGAGGGCCAGGGAGGCTTCGGACTGCAATCTCAACTGCTCGGCGGTGGGTCTCTGCACGGAGTCGTCGATGGTGAACAGCGGAGTGCCAGCCTCCACCTGCTGGCCTTCGCGCACCAGCACTTTGGTGATCGGGCCGGAAACTTCCGGATAGATGTTGATGTTTTCACCGCTCGACTGGTCGCTCTCGATAATGCCGTTGGCGTAGATGGCGGAGTCGTAGGGGTTGCTGACCGGTTTAAACACAGGGGGTTGGGCCTTCCTCTCCCTGCCAAAGAGCCAGGCAGCGATCAACGCGGCCAGGAGACCTAATATCGAGAGGGTGAAGATGATCTTGTTTCTGAATTCATGCTTAGGCTTGGATGCTTTGGCCTCGGGCTTAGGCTCGGCCGCTTTGGGTTCAGGCTTGGGTTCGGCTGCTTTGGCCCCGGGCCTGGGCTCGGTTGCCTTGGCCTCGGGCTTGGGTTCGACTGGTTTGGCTTCGGGCTTGGGCTCGGCTGCTGCGGCTTCGGGGCTCGCCGCGGCCTTGGTTTCGTCTTTCTGGGTCTCCCCCACCCCCTTCTCCCAGGCCAGAACCGCTCGAACTTCCTCGCGCCCTAGCTCCTCGTAGAGTTCATGAACTCGCTTGATAAGCTGCGGCGTCAAACCGGACGGACTCTTGGCTTCGGCTTCAGGCTTGGGCTCGGCCGTTGCGGCTTCAAGCTTAGGCTCCGCTATTGTGGCCTCGGGCTTAGGCTCGGCTGGCGTGGCTTCGGGCTTGGCCTCAGAGTTAGGCTCGTCTGCTTTCATCAGGCTCCTTTGTCCGTCGAGGTGAGATGTCCATCTTCCATGTGGAGGATACGGTCCGCGTACTCGTTGATGCGGGCATCATGGGTGACGATGAGAATGACGCGGCTTTTATTGAGGATGTTCTCTTTGACGAAGGCGATGATCATCCTCCCGGTGTCACCATCCAGGGATGCAGTCGGTTCGTCGAGAATCAGGACCTCCGGACTGCTGATGATCGCGCGCGCAATGGCCACGCGCTGTTGCTCGCCGCCCGAAAGCTTCACCGGCAGAATCTCGCCCCGGCCTTTCAGACCCACGATATCGAGGGTTTTTTCTGCCTCGATAATTGATTCGTTCCAGTTGCGCTTCTTCAGGATCAGCGGGATGGCGACGTTCTCGGCCGTGGTCAACCGCGGGAAGAGATGGTAGTCCTGGAAGACGAAGCCAATGGTGTTCAGACGGAAATCAGCCAACTGGTCATTGCTCAGGGCCCAGATATCGGCCCCTTTGAATGTCACCTTGCCGGCGTTGGGCCGCAGGATGCCGGAGATCATGCTGAGCATTGTGGTCTTGCCGCTGCCGGAGGGGCCGACGATGAACAGCATCTCGCCAAAGTGGGCGACAAGCCCGACACGGTCCACGGCGACTTTCCTGGTTTCGTCCTCGCCGAACCACTTGGTCAGATCGGTTGCGATGATCGCCTCGGTTTGGGCCCGTGTTGCGCCGTCGGAGTTCATGAACGTGCCGCGACAGACATTTAATCTTCAAGCCGTCAGCCGAGAGTCATCGAATGGCCCACACTCGATTCGCGTTGGTTTCGAGGATTTACGGGGCCGGAGTCCAAGTGTCGTCAGGGTCATAACTGGTCATGGCCTTGGCGATTTTCGGGGTCCGTGGTCCCAAATTCTTTTGATAGACCTTGCCTTGTTGGTTGACGATGAATGTCATCACGCCCGTGTCGCCCCATTCGGCCGGCCAGGCGGCGAAGGCAAAACCGGCAATCATGCGGCCGTTGATGATGTAGTTGAACTTTCCGCCCGGCGCATGTTTTCCCTGGCGCGTCAGGATTTTGAAATAATAGCCGTGATATGGCGCCTGCTCGTCGTTCAGCATTTTGGCAGTGTGGTGATAACCTTCCACGCGAGCCTGCGCGATGAGCGGGCCCAATGGACTCAACTCCTCGCCCGGTTGATTTGCCGGCCAGAACAGGCCGTCGTGCGCGCCGGGCGTGCTGCGCAGGAACCGCGCGTAGGCAAGCACACCGTCTCCCAACCGATCCTGGCTGGCATATTCGTGCTGTGCCTCCACATACGCGTTGCACACATCGATCGCGCCCAGTTCGTTGGCGCCGATGCGGCGGGCAAAAACCTCATCCTTGCCTGCGGCGGTATCGAAGTGCCATTGGCCGCCCTCTTTGACGAGCGGAATGGGAAACGGCCAGGCGTCCGCGCCCAATTCGAGCGTGGCATTGGAATCGGAGTTGCCGATCAACTGCGCCTTTTCCTTGAGCCGTTGCACGAACATTTTGAATTCTTCGGTGGCTTGGACGACATCGGGTGAAATCAACTCATGTCCTGCCGGCCCGAAAATCAAATGGATGGCGTTCGTGTCGTTATTTTTGGCCGCGGCCACCAAGGCATTAAGCGCCTCGTTCGGTGAATTGAAAGTCTGCTCCTCGGCGGCAGAAACACAAATTGGCAGTGCCAAAGCCAATCCAAACGCCGCCATCGGAGCCTGACGCCACGAGGTGAGTAAGTTCGTTTTCATCGGCAATATATTTTTGAAAATCATAGGAGTAAGGGATTAATGCCTGCCACCACCACCGTGGCTACCGCCGCCACCACCGGAGCCGCCGTGGCCACCGCCGCCGGACGCGGAACGGTTGACCGTCTGCAGGCTCTGCTGGCCGCGATTGCTATAAGCCCTCGTAGCGCTCGAGCTGTGGATGCCAATGAGCGCGCCGCTCGAGGCCGGCCGGCTGATGGATGCAGAGCGCCCAACTGGAGCCGGCGAGGCTCGGGAAACACCTGTTGAGCCTGCAGCACGCTGTGGAACTGCGCGTCCCGGTTCAGAGCGCGCGACAGCGGGGGCCGGCGAGCGCGCCATCGAATTCCGGCCCCAGCCCCGGTCGCCACGATTGCCCGCAACTGCGCCCGGATGATTGCCAGGGCGCCAGACAGCCGTGTGCCCCATGTCCCGCTGGCGTGAAGGTTCATGCCACCAATTGAACGGACGCGGATAGCCGGGACCCCAGAAAATGAGATTGCCGTTTCCCCAATCACAATCGTAACCCAACCACGCGCCGATCGGCCAGCCGATGCCGAAGGTAATGAAAGGCGAGCCGATTGGAGTGTCATAATAAACCTGGGCCGGCTGATAGACCGGCACATAAATCACCTGCGGATCGGCCGGAACAATTTCAATGTTGCCGCCGTCAGCAACCACCTGTTGCTGCGGGGAGGATTGCAAGTTGCCTAATTTGGAAGCCGACGCGCGGAGGCGTTGGATGGACGTCATCACGTCCGGTTGTTGATTGAGAAAAGCCTGTCCCAGTTCCGTCGTCCAAGCCAGGTTATCATCCATCCATTTCAAAACATTGGTGTATCGGGCCATCGCCTTGACGCTGGCGTCCCACGGCTGCTGTTCAATCTGGTTGGGGTCGCCGCCACCACTGACATAGCGGTCGGCCAGCACGATTTGCGCGGGAA
>Ga0181533_1002834_pt1 | contig 19623 bp, 20 predicted proteins | sample PEATcosm2014_Bin_45_FD_119772 | JGI IMG/M metagenome (GOLD analysis project Ga0181533, IMG submission 119772) | Peatland microbial communities from MTU Mesocosm Facility, Houghton, MI, USA - PEATcosm2014_Bin11_60_metaG | ecosystem: Environmental > Terrestrial > Soil > Wetlands > Peat | place...
AAGCTATGCCATTCAACTGGTACTGAGGATAATTTTGCAAAACATAATTCTTCTCATTTTCGGAGATCGTGTAGAAAAATCCTCCTGTCTGAGTATTGTAAAAACGGTACACAGGCGAAGTCTCATCTTGCTGTGAATCATAGGCATAATACGCAATACTTTCAAAATAATACTGTGGCAACGATGTCAATACAAAGTTCTTTTCAACATCGTTGATCCTATAAAAATGATCGCTCGTCTGAGCATTGTAAAAGCGGTAAACCTGTTCAGGTTGCACTAGTTCAAAAATACCGTTTCCTGTCCCGGCATAGAGGATCTGGCTATTGGTCGGGTCGATCGCCAGGGCGTAGACACTATTTGCATTTGTAATGCCGGTGTTGACCGCATTCCAGCTTGCACCTCCGTTGGTGGTTTTAAAGACTCCACCATCCAGTGTGCCCGCATAGAGCACCTGGTCGTTGGCCGCGTCGATCGCCGAGGTATATTTTTTGTTCATTTTGCCTTATTTTGCGGAGCTGTGGTATTATTTTCAATGCCTTGGAGAGGTGTCCGAGTGGCCGAAGGAGCACGACTGGAAATCGTGTATGGGGTTAAACTCATCGAGAGTTCGAATCTCTCCCTCTCCGTTTGATTTATAATGGTTTTTTAGCAATCCACCCGCGAAACTGAGACGCAAACTCCGCCCAGGCTCCAATAATATTGTTGCAAAATCATATTTAATCTTGTAGATTTAATAGAGGTAAGTAATGGTTTTTTTTGTCTGCTAACCATTAACCCCTGGCAATCAGCGTGTTACGTGTTATATGAAGAGCAGCAACTGACATTATCTGTATATATAGCCTCAAAAAACTCGAAGGAAGAAAATATGAAAGATTTTATAAGGCACTAGTGTCAATGGAGAATTCAATGCAAACTAAAACTTGTTCGCCAATACGCTCGTCCACAGGATTAGACATGCATGTGCTGAATGTGATGACCAAAGATGTCCTCTCCATTCAGAAGTATGAAAGCATTATGCATGTGGCACAGATTTTATCTCAAAGAAACATAAGCGGACTTCCGGTCGTGGATAAGGAGAGTCATGTTATCGGCATTATCACTCAGGCGGATATTCTCTCTATAATGGGGATCAGAAAGGAGAACACCTTCAAAGACCTGCTCAAACATATACTGGGTGAACCGCTTCGTGAGTACAAGATGGGGGACTTTGTGGGAGATGTCATGACTTCCCCGGCAGTCACCGTAAAGCCTCAGGCCAATATCGTTGAGGTTGTGCGACTTATGGATGAGAAGAACATCAGAAGATTGCCCGTGGTGGATGACAATAATGTGCTTGTAGGGATCATTTCGAGAGCGGATATTCTGAAATCGATAATTAAAAAACTGACATAGACTTTTTTTAAAATGACAAAAGGTTAAAAACCCATGAGAGTTTTTCCTAAAAAAGTAGATTTTTTTGATTTGTTCGACACGGCTGCGCTGAATGTCACCAAGGGCGCTGCCATGCTGGTCGATCTTATGGAGCATTTCGATAAGGCCGAAGAACTCGCAAAGCAGATATACGAGGTCGAGCAGGAAGGGGACATGCTGACGCATGACATTATGAAGAAACTCAACAAGACCTTCATCACTCCCATAGACCGCGAGGACCTCTATGCCCTCGCTTCGCGTCTGGACGATGTCATCGACTTTATCTGGGCCGCAGTGGACAGGATGACTGTATTTAAGATAAAGGACTCCACAAAAGAAGCTATTTCCATGTCGAAGGACCTCTTCACAACCACAGAGGTCATCCACAAAACTATCCAGAAGCTCAAAGAAAAAGATTACGTCCATGTCCAGGAATACTGCATCGAGATAAACAGACTCGAAAACAGGATCGACCGGGACTTCAGAGACGCCCTCGGAAGGCTTTTCGAAGAAGTCACGGACCCCATCTTCCTCATCAAATGGAAAGAGATCTACGAGTTCCTCGAAAATGCCTCGGACCGTTGCGAAGATGTGGCCAATATACTGGAAGCGATCGTTCTCAAAAATGCATGAAACCTATTTTTTGCTCATCAGTGTAATCGTCCTCTCGGTTATTTTCGACTTCATCAACGGCTTCCACGACACTGCAAACGCCATTGCCACCTCGGTATCCACAAGGGTCCTCTCTCCCCGGGCAGCGGTAATCATGGCGGCAATCCTCAATATGGTGGGCGCCTTATCCGGGACCGCAGTGGCCCATACCGTGGGAGCGGGCATTGTCGAAGCCATCAGCATAAATCAGGTTACCATCATTTCGGCCCTCCTCTCCGCCATAATATGGGACCTTATTACCTGGTATTTCGGACTTCCCACTTCCTCAAGTCACGCTCTTATTTCCAGCATTGTGGGCGCGGCCATTGCCACCTCCGGGACAGAGGTGGTTATCAGGACAGGTGTCTACAAGGTGTTTCTCGGGCTCATCCTTTCTCCTGTCATTGCTATCGTGCTCGGATACCTTTTGATGCTGTTGCTTATGCGGATCTTCGGACACACCTCACCCGCCATGGTCAACTCTATATTCAGCAGGCTCCAGATAGGCTCCGCCGCGTATATGGCCTTCAGTCACGGCGGGAATGATGCACAGAAGACGATGGGCATTATAACGATGGCTCTGGTGAGCTATTACAAACTCCCTAATTTCCATGTCCCTTTTTGGGTCATCGTTCTCTGCGCCGTTGCAATGTCTATGGGTACCGCATTGGGAGGATGGAGGATCATTAAAACCCTCGGAGTGCGCCTTGTACACCTGCGACCTATCCACGGGTTTGCCGCGGAAGCCTCGGCAGCAACGCTCATCGAGATAGCCTCGCATATCGGTCTTCCCCTTTCAACCACCCACGTTATTTCCTCTACGATCATGGGAGTGGGCGCGTCGAAGAGACTTTCGGCAGTACGGTGGGGAATCGGGGGTAACATCATCATCGCATGGATTCTGACCCTCCCCTCATGCGGACTTCTTGCATGGGGACTGTGTAAAGTAGCTGCGAGATTATAGTAATCTCTCTCTCCGGTTATCCCCGGTAGACTTAAGTGCTCGTTTTAAACTCCAAAACTCTGTGACCGCGTCCGGGATATTTTTTTTCAAAAGTCTTTTGTTCTTAACAATACAACCCTTTTTTGAGACCACTGAGTGTGCTACAATAATTGGGCGCTGGCAAGGTGGACACGGTGATATAACACTCAAAAGCAGACGGTTGCGTACAAGCTCATATAGCAAGGAGAAACAATGGAAAAGGGCTTTGCTCTTTTGGTAGTGGCTGCAGTATTTCTTTGCTTTTCCGCGGCCTTTGCGGACGAAGTTCTAAATGGAGCCGGAGCGTCATTTGCCACTCCAGTCTATCAGGCATGGGCGTATGATTACGACAAGTCGGGCGGGGGAAAACTTAATTATCAGTCAATTGGTTCTGGCGGCGGGATAAGGCAGATTATCGAGAGAACAGTTGATTTTGGCGCTTCCGACAATCCCATTACGCCTGAACAACTCAAAACGCTCAACCTCCTCCAGTTCCCCACTATGATCGGCGGCGTCGTCCTGGTGGTAAACATTGATGGGGTCAAAGAGGGTCAGCTGAAGCTGGATTCCGAAGCTGCCTGCAAGATTTACCTTGGCGATATAATGTTTTGGGATGATGCAAAGATCAAGGGACTCAATCCATTTCTCAAGCTGCCGCATGCTGCAATATCCGTTGTCTACCGGTCTGATGCATCAGGCTCTACTGCCATCTTCACCAATTTTCTCGCTGCAAAATGTGCAGACTTCAAATCCAGGGTGGGAGAAGGAACTTCAGTGAAGTGGCCAGTTGGTATTGGTGGCAAGGGCAACGAAGGAGTTACCAACTATGTAAAGAGATCCATCAACTCTATTGGATATGTACAATTCGCTTACGCTAAAGTGAACAAGCTCACATATGTCCTCTTAAAAAACAAGGCAGGAAAATTTGTCGAGCCGGGTTTTGAGACTTTTGAAGCCGCTGCCAGGTCTGGAAAATTCGATGCGAAGAATGATTTTTATGTGTGGCTTAATAACACCTCTGATAAGAAAGCTTGGCCTATTACGGGAGCAACCTTTATTCTCCTTGCAAAGGACCGTAAGGGCGTTGGCACGAAGGTGGTAAAATTCTTTGACTGGGCGTTTAAAAACAGGGATGCCACGGTTAGAGAGCTTGCCTATGTGCCACTTCCCAATTCCCTGAAGGATGAAATAAGGGCTTACTGGAAAGCTAACGGGATGTATTAAATTCCGTCTTAATAGAGCAGCAAACTCACCCATGCGACATTGAAAAAGGAAATCGCTCGTAATAATTGAAATTGGAGACCGCTTGACGGCGATACTGGGTCAAAATGCCACGCCGGTCAACAGACCTTAGCCATTTTATAACCTCTCTCTGTAAAATTCGTGATTTCCATCTATATTCTTAGGCTACTGCGGCCAGTCCTTTCTTTTGTACGAGGGTCAACAGCTTAAGGGATGCGCCACTAGGCTTTTTTTGTCCCTGCTCCCACTTACTAACTGTCGCAACCGACACGTTTAAATATTGAGCAAAGACGGCCTGGCTGACAGCGGCCTGCTTTCTAACTTGTAGAATCTGCTTCGGGGAAAGGTCTTTCACGGTTGTTAAGCATGACGCATCAAAGCGGCGCATGGTTTTTTCATCGACAAGGCCGATCTCGTAAAGGTCGCTTACGCCTTCGTGTACCGATCTCAAGACATCGCTCCTATATTTTTTCTTTGCCATATGCAACCTCCTCTATTTTACCTGCTTTCAGTGCTTTCTTTATATCTGCATCTGACAAGTGCAAGTAAAGCTTTGCGAATTCTTTAAGTTCTTCCACTTCCAATACGGTAAAGTTGCCTTTATCGTTTTTAGGGAAACCGTGCAGAAACACCGCCCGCTTTCCTTCACAATAGGCAACCGCAGTTCTATATCCACCCCTTTTACCTTCCCCTGACCGCGCCACTCTCTTTTTGATGACGCCGCCGCCTAAATCGGCTTCATATAAGCCCTTTTCTATGTCCACAACGGCGGCAGAGAGATTTGTATTACCGATACCTTCTTTCCGCGCGAAACGAGCAAATATTTTTGTTTTAAATATTCTCATCCCTTAATAAGCATATTATAATACTTAGTCCTATAATATCAATACGAGTCTGGTAAAGATGAATTGTCTTTTAAACCACGACCCTCTGTCAGAAGCTCGACTTATCGACTAGAACAACGCGCTCGTGCTGAAGCAAAGAAGGGAAATTGGTTACAGCGTATTAAGGAACCGTTGTCAAGTATACCAGCCGTCTATGTCGGTCCAATAGCCGCTGGCAATAAGGTTGTAGCTTCTACGAAATCAGCAACATACAATTTTATTCGATCAAATTATGGAGATGCCCTTGCAGTAGAAATGGAAGGATATGGTTTTCTAGAAGCAGTTCACGCAAACCTGGGAGTGGAAGCTTTGGTGGTTCGAGGCATATCTGATATCATTGATGATAAGAGCGAAACAGACGCTCAGGGATTTCAAGAACTTGCTGCAGAACATGCTGCGGCCTTCGCTTTTGAAGTATTAGCTCAATTTAGAGCTGCAGAAGATGAGAGGACGCAAATAATAGACACCAAAAAAGAAGATTGTCGAGGCATAGATAGAGGTACAATGGAAATATCAGAGACATCTGGTAATGTAGCATATAAAACTAGCCCGGCTCCACTAATCAAACAACAAGTACCTACTATGTACGATTCTTCTAAATTGGAAAATCTTTATTGCAGTCGCTGTGGAGCTTTACCGGGGAACGAACAACTTGTGTAGGAGGTTATTCATATCACGATTTTATCCCGGTTTAAATAAGCAAAAGTCTAGAGTCATGGTTGAGGGCCGAGTCTACACACCGCACAAACTGACTTCGTTATTTCCATTCCATAAAGTCTTCAGCTTGAAACCTTCAGCCTTGATTAACCACTTTCTGAGGGGTGATTCTGTGAGCATCTGTGCCTGCACGGCAGCTTTCATCAAGAAGATTCCCTTTTAAAGTTAGGTATCACTCGCTGTGATAAAATAGACAAGACTGCTAATAACTTCAATATCCAAGCCTTAAGTTCCATAGCGACTGGGCGCTCCATGCAAGATTGGATCGTGGAGCAGCGAAAGCTATTCTAATGGATGGATTCACTTTCTTCATCTCTACATCAAAGTAATCGAGGATGAACTTTCAAGATTTTTATAGGCTTGTGGCCTGCCGTCGTTGTCGCAGAATCGTTCTGAATTTGGGGTCCGGCATTCCTGCAAGATAATGTCGCGTCGCAGATGTGGTGCAGCTTCGCAAAGTTATCACTCCGCCTTAAGGAATAATTTCAAGTTATACTTCAAACTGCCGGCCCCACCCTATTGTTTGAGATAGTTTTATTCATACCGCCTGAAAGCCATTGAACGCTTATTAAACTAAGTACTCCTTTTCATAAATACGGTGTCACACCGATAGCGTCGATGCGCCGCGGCGGCAAGGCGCGCGACTGAGGCGTACCGTTGCGTACGGCGAAGGAGTGCAACGAAGCCGGCGAGGATGCAGTGGCGGTCGAATGTAACCGTATTTATGAAATGGAGTACTAAGACACGAGAAACCTCATTTTAATAAGCGACGGTTATAACCTGTTGATGCTTGTTCTCATGCCGGCTCCCGATACGACGTAATAAACCCAATTATTGGTTGGGTCAAGACGTATCTGTCGAGCAATTCTAAATTCCTGGAGGAGACGGCCTTGAATGACTCCAACAAGGCCGTCTCCCTGACACTGTTACCCTAGAATCGCCTTCAAGTCTTCGTCAGGTGTTGTGATCGCCATAAGATTAAAGTTCTTCACCAGGACATCAAGCACATTGGGCGTTAGAAACGCCGGCAGTGACGGCCCGATACGGATGTTCTTGATTCCAAGGTATAAAAGGGTGAGAAGTATGGCCACGGCCTTCTGCTCATACCACGAAAGCACCATAGAGAGAGGCAGATCATTCACGCCCACGTTAAAGGCCTTGGAAAGCGCCACCGCAATCTGGATAGCGGAATATGCATCATTACACTGCCCCACATCAAGGAGCCTTGGAATGCCTCCGATATCTCCGAGCTCTTTATCGAAAAAGCGGAACTTGCCGCAGGCAAGGGTCAATACCACACAATCCTTCGGTACTTTCTCAACAAACTCAGTATAGTAATTCCGTCCCGGCTTTGCGCCATCGCAGCCTGCAACTAAAAAGAAGTGGCGTATCTTTTTGCTTTTGACCGCTTCAATAACTGTCCCGGCAACGCCCATAACGGCTTCTCTTGCGAAACCGGTCATCACTGACTTGCCATTGGAATCTTCAGCAAATCCGGGCAGTGCCAGAGCACGTTCAATCACTGCAGAAAAATTGTTGCCCGGGATATGGCTGACACCAGGCCAGCCCACAAGTCCGGATGTAAAAATATTGTCCTTATACGAGTCCTGGGGCTTCTGCAGGCAATTGGTAGTCATAAGTATGGCCCCGGGAAACTGCCCGAATTCTTTGTGCTGGTTCTGCCATGCCGTGCCATAATGCCCATAGAAGTGAGGATATTTCTTCAGTTTGGGATAGGCGTGTGTCGGAAGCATTTCGCCGTGAGTGTAGACATTAATACCTTTGCCCTCGCTCTGTTTCAGCAACTCTTCCAGGTCCTTGAGATCGTGGCCTGAAACAAGTATAGCCTTACCTTTTATTGCTCCAAGGGGGACCTTTGTCGGTACAGGAGCGCCGTATTTGCCGGTATTGGCAGCGTCAAGAATTTCCATCGCTTTAAGGTTTATCTCCCCACACTTGAGAGTGAGACCTACCCAGTCATTGAGACCCAGGTCCTGGCGTGTCATCGTTGCAAGGGCTTCATGGATAAAGGCATATACCGATTCATCGGTCTTCCCTAATATCTCTGCATGGTCCGCGTATGCAGCCACTCCTTTTATGCCGAATAAAACGGTATGCTTCAGTGACAGGATATCGGGATCAGCAGAAGAATCTGCATTCAGAGCAGCCTTTTCACCCTGCTGCACCAGACCCTCCAACGTTTTTTCAGGCCTGAAGACTGCGGGCCCTTCAGAAAACGCAGTTTTGCCTCCGGCAGCCGCGACCTCTTTAGCAAGTCTCTCCCTGAGTTCTACGCTCTTATTAATAAGAGCGGAAAAGCTTTCGGCATCGAAATTAACATTGGTAAGTGTTGAAAAAAGTGCTTTGCAAGTGAATACGTTTATTTCGCTGTCACTGACCCCCACTTTCCTTCCCTCTGTTGCGTAAAGAGCCATCCCCTGCAACGAATACACGAGCAGGTCCTGAAGCGCAGATACCTCCGGCTGCTTTCCACAGACGCCTATTGTCGAACAACCTTTTCCTTTTGCCGCCTGTTCACATTGATAACAAAACATAGTTTGGTCCTCCTGTAGTTTATTTGGCTGTAGGCCAATAATGAACTTCACCTGTTACAAGTTTACCATGTTAATCAGCAGATGACCTTGACTTAAATCAAGTTTTTACGCACCAAAAAAGCATTATGTGTTAAAATAAATCCTAACTGAATTGCCACCGGGCTAAAAAGTGGCATAAATATTATTTTTCTGTAGCCGGGGGCTGGCCCTGCGCAGCAGGCAAGTGTGAACTCCGCCAGGTCCGGAAGGAAGCACCGGTAAGCATTCCGTCTGCGTGCCGCAGCAAGCCGGCCCTATGATAGTTCATAGCTTTTAGCTCATGGCCCAGGAAAAGCCTTGAGATGCTATGACCTGTGAGTTGATATGGCCGGTCCCCGGGTACAGAAAAATCAATTTTTAAAGTTGAATTTTGAATGTAAAATTAGTGAAAGAAATCTAGTTTTACTTTTCATCCTTAATTCAACATTCAGAATTCCAAATTCAATATTTTATTAAATTTGCGAGGTTTAATGGCATACCTGGTCCTAGCAAGGAAGTGGAGACCTCAAACTTTCGATGATTTGACCGGCCAGGAACCGGTTGCGCATATTTTAAGGAACGCCCTTGCGCACAATAAAGTTGCTCACGCCTATATCTTTTCAGGACCCAGGGGGGTTGGGAAGACTACAACTGCCCGTATACTGGCAAAGGCTTTGAACTGCGAAAACGGCCCGACATCAGATCCCTGTGGAAAATGTCCATCATGCCTTGATGTTGCTGACGGCTCTTCAATTGATGTTTCTGAAATCGACGGGGCCTCGAACACCGGAGTAGATAATATAAGAGACCTCAGGGAAAAAGTCCGCTACGCGCCGTCGGCGGGCAGGTATAAAGTATATATAATTGATGAGGCCCATATGCTTTCCACCTCAGCCTTCAATGCCCTTTTGAAAACACTTGAGGAACCTCCGCCCCACGTTGTCTTTGTGCTTGCCACCACTGAGCCCAAAAAGATCCCTCCAACGGTGCTCTCCCGCTGCCAGCACCTTCCCTTCTCAAGAATGAGCGGCCTTAAGATAAAGGAAAGGCTTAAGACGATTGCTGATACGGAAGGGATAAAAATTGGTTCTTCTCCGCTTGAGATGATCGCGCGAGCCGCAGACGGAAGCATGAGAGATGCGCTTACGCTCCTTGATCAGTTAATTTCATTCTCCGATGATATCTCCGCTTCCGACGTGAAAGATCTCCTTGGCATTACCGATGCTGAGACCCTCTCACGACTTGCTGCTTCGGTCATCGATGGTAATAGTAAAGAGATTATTACACTAATCGCGACACTTACGGATACCGGTACGGACCTGAAGCCTTTCACGAGGGACTTCCTGCAATTCATCAGAAATCTTCTCGTATCAAAAATCACGGGGGAGACAGCCGGGATTCTCGATCTTGGCGAGGAGGAAGCGAGGGCCATAGGAGGTATCAGGGACACTGTTAGTGAAGAATATCTCGCCTTGATACTTTCAGAACTTATCAAGGCCGAACCGGGCATAAGAAATGCCTTTTATCCGCGTATCGCGCTCGAAATGACACTTATTAAGTTGAGTATGCTCAACCGCTTCAAGTCCATAAATGAAGCGCTGCAGGCACTGCAGTGCCCGGATTCTCCTGTTCCCGGGAAGCAGGCCTCTCCCCAAATAGCCGCTGCAGCAGCCCGGGACCGCGCCGACGCGGGGGGGCCTCCTGAAAATGCCCCGGTCCAGGTGATGGAGGGCATGTCCCTCTCCACTGTATGGGACGCCATGGTCGAGAGAGTGGACTCAGTGAATCACCCGCTTGCCAGCAAACTCAGAGAGGGTGATATTGCATTCGGCGCCAATACGGTCAAAATTGTTTTTACCGGCGGTTGCGCAGTGCATGCGGAGTCGGTCGGAGAAAACCTGCCGCTGATAAGAAAATTGCTGAACGAACTCTGCGGCGTAAGCATCTCGGTTTCGCTTGAAACAGTAGCGTCGTCAGCAGTGAGCAAGAAAGACCTCAAAGAGAGAGCTCTGCAAGACCCTATCATACAGGACGCTCTTGAACTGTTTGAAGGAAGGATTGTAGATGTGTTACCAATAAACAATAAGGGAGGAAATAATGTCTAAAAAAATGCTTGGCGACATAATGCGCGAGGCCCAGAAATTGCAAGGCGAGATGCAGCGGATGCAGGAGGAGGCTAAAAAGCGGACTGTTGAGGCCACTTCAGGCGGCGGCATGATAACCGTAGTGGCAAATGGCGGTGGGGAGCTTGTTTCCATAAAAATAGAAAAAGATGTGGTCAACCCCGACGATGTTGAGATGCTTCAGGATTTGATACTGGCTGCAACAAATGAAGCCTTGCGAAGAGCACAGCTTATGGTGAACGAGGACATGTCTAAACTCACTATGGGCCTGCAACTGCCCGGGATGGGCGGGTTGGGCAATCTTTTCGGGAAATAGCTTGTCACAGGGGATAATCGAAAATCTTGTCTCACAACTTACCAAATTGCCGGGCATTGGAAGGAAGAGCGCCCAGCGATTGGCATTCTTTATACTCACTATGCCCGCTGCTGAGGCAAAAGGCATTGCCGAAGCGATCACCGAAGTTAAAGACAACGCACGGTTCTGTTCAGTATGCTTCAATATCACTGCCCTCGACCCGTGTGAAATATGCAGCGACCCCTCGAGGGACAGAAGCAGAATTTGCGTGGTTGAAGAGCCTAGCAATATACTTGCCATAGAGCGCACGAGAAGCTACCATGGCCTCTATCATGTTCTTCTCGGCGCCCTCTCTCCGCTGGACGGAATCACGCCGGACAGGCTGAAGATAGGGGAACTTTCCGCAAGGGTACAATCCGGCGGAGTTCATGAAATAATACTGGCTACCAATCCGAACACAAAAGGCGAAATGACGGCACAATATATTACTGAAATACTCAAACAGTCCGGGGTAAACATTTCAAGGATTGCCTACGGTCTGCCCATAGGCAGCGACATAGAATTCGCTGACGAAGTGACTCTCGCAAAGTCGCTGGAAGGAAGAAGAACGTTATAGCCTACCGCGTTCAGCGTTCAGCGTACCGCGTTCATGACTTCAAGAGTTTTAAATTCTTAACGCTGTACTCTGTACTCAGAACGCTGTACGCTATACGCCCAGTGCCTCTCTGGTAATACGCTCAGCTGCTTCAAAAATAGTCTTCTTGCCTTCTATAGTACGCGCTTCTATGTAAAATCTGACCTTGGGTTCTGTTCCGGACGGTCTTATCATCAGCCATGAGCCGTCATCAAAAACAACCTTCGTCCCGTCTACAGTTATCAAGTCCGTGACAGTCCGGGGTTCGCCGCCTATGAGCGTGACCGTTCCCTTCTTATATCGCTCCTTTATTACCGAGAGCTTAAGGGCCAGAGGCTCCCCTATCAGGGAGCGGTCTACAGCAATTCCGGAGCGGTCAGGATAAAAGTGCCCAAACTCGTTCATCAGTTCATTAAGGTATGCACTCAAATTCTTGCCAGTGACCGCCATTATCTCTATGGCGAGAAGCAGTCCGAACAGTGCATCTTTTTCAAGGGTATTATTATATCCCGAGATGCCGTCGGATTCTTCAAAGGCTATTATCGCCCTCTCTTTTGCGTCCTGAAGCAAATAAGGCCTGAAGTTTTTAAACCCAACTTTTGTCTCTCTTACCGGAATGCCGAGTTTTTCTGCAATGGCATACACGAAATTGCTTGTGCCCACCGACTTTGCAGCAACACCCCGTATGCCTTTATATTCATATAAAAAGTGCAGGGCCATGGCGCCAAAGTAATTCATAGGTATTTGCATCAGTCCGTCGCTGTATCTGATGCGGTCGCCGTCCGGGTCCATAATCACACCGAGTTTCAAACCGGCGCCGCTCTCCCTTAAAACACGTTCGACTCCTTCCATATTTTTCTCCGAGGGTTCAGGAGCGATACCGCCGAAAAGCACATTATCTGCGGTCCTCAGGTAGACAATCTTGCTGCTGGGGCCGAGTATCTTTTGCATGCGGCCGCGTGTAGCTCCATGCACATTGTCAATACAGATGGTACATTCAACTTTTTTTATAAAATCACGTATCTTTTCGATATCGAGTGTTTTACGTTCGGTAATGAAGGACAGGTATAGGCTCGTGAGGTCCACATTCTCCACATGTCCGGCCTTTATTGAGGGAAGCACCTTTGATTCCCCCATCATTTTGTTTGCATTCTCTTCTATTTTTGAGGTGATCTCGGACCCCGCGGGACCTCCGTCCGAAGGATTGAATTTAAAGCCTGCGTAATTGGCAGGATTATGAGACGGTGTCAGATTGATCGAGCAGGCAGCATGCAACATTTCAATACCAGCCGAAAATTCAGGCGTCGCAGCCTCCCCGGCATACCATGTCCTAATGCCTTCCTTCTGAAGGTACCCGAGGACTTCCATGGCGAATTCCTTACCCAGCAGTCTGTTATCGTGTCCTACAATTATTCCACGTTTCCTCACCTCATCAAAATCCCTGACCCCGAGCGCTTTCTTAACAGACTCCTCGCTGTTTTGAAACATTTTTATAATTGCCGACGTTGCGATGCGCACATTATTGAATGTAAAGTCGCTGCCTATCTCCCCTCTCCATCCCGAAGTGCCGAAAACTATCTGAGCAGGGCGCGTGTTTTCTCTCGCGAACCGTTCAACCTCTGCAAGAAGCCCCTTGTCCGCAGACGGATTCGTCAGCAGTTCTTTCCAACATGCCGCAGCGTCATTATATACATGTGCCATGTACTCCTCCATAGTTTTTGTTCCAGTTACGGACAAACTCATAAAAAGTCAGGGGTGGGGCATAACGACCGACTTTTTACGGTCATATTGATTATTGTATCACATTGACAGGCGGCAACAAACAGGCCTGCGTCAGATTCATGCGTTTGTAATTTTGTCATTGCCTCGAAAATACCCCCTCACCCCACCCTCTCCCACCAAGGGGAGAGGGACATGGCCCCGTAAAATGATATAATTAATCAGGTTAATATCGCCTGCATTGCCGGGATAGACTATTCTCTTCCCAAGGAGAGTGAGGTCCTCATGGCCATCGTAATAGGTGTTCCCAAAGAGACGGTCAAGGGTGAGAACCGTGTTTCCGTTGTGCCTGAAGTGGCTAAGAAATTCAAGACGTTGGGCGCCAATATCTGTATAGAACCCGGCGCCGGCGCCGGGAGCCGTTTCCGCGATGAGGAATACGGGGAAGTCGATATTACGGCGAATGGTTCCGAGGTATATGCCAAATCCCAGGTCATATTGAAGGTGCAGGCGCCTTCCTATGATGAAATTCATGCTATGCACCAGGGCAGTACATTGATCGCCTTCATGCGCCCCTTTGAGAATCCGGAACGAGCAAAACTATTATGTGAGAGGAATATCACCAGCTTTGCCGTCGAAATGATTCCACGCATTTCCCGCGCTCAGAGCATGGACGCGCTCAGTTCACAGGCCACGGTGGCCGGTTATCTCAGCACTATTCTAGCTGCCGGGAAATGCCCTAAATTTTTTCCCATGATAACATACGCCGCAGGGACCCTGCGTCCGGCCCGGGTACTGGTAATCGGCGTGGGGGTAGCAGGGCTGCAGGCGATAGCGACTGCCCACCGCCTCGGTGCAATTGTTGAAGCCTATGACGTGCGCCCTGAAACAAGGGAACAGGCCGAATCAGTCGGCGCGAGATTCATAGATAGCGGCGTTTCCGCGAGCGGCGTCGGCGGGTATGCAAGGGAACTGACAGCAGAAGAAAAAAAAATTCAGAACGAAAAGCTCGCTACGGCTATTTCCCAGGTGGACGTACTGATCACTACAGCGGCGTTGCCAGGCAAAAAAAGCCCACTCATCGTAACCAGTGAGATGGTGGCAGGAATGAAATGGGGCGCTATCGTTGTGGATATGGCTGCGGAAGGGGGCGGCAATGTCGCCGGTACGCGGGCAGACGAGACTGTGGTCATCGGAGGCGTCACGCTCTTCGGTCCGGTCAATCTGCCCTCACTCATGCCGGTCCATGCTTCGGAAATGTATTCCAGGAACCTGTTTAATTTTTTGTCCCCTCATATTAAAGACGGAGCAATCAGCCTCGACTGGAACGACGAGATCATTGCCGGAAGCGTCTTCACCTTTGAGGGAAAGATTCGCAATGAAACCGTTAGAAGCGCATTGGGATTATAAAACCGGCATTCGCTTTTTGTATTTTACTGGACAAGGAGGCGTTTATGGAGGGCTTTGCTTCGCTTTATATAATTATGCTGGCTGCGTTTACCGGCTATGAAGTGATCTCGAGGGTACCCGTAATCCTTCACACTCCTCTTATGTCAGGCTCGAATTTCGTGCACGGCGTAGTGCTTGTGGGCGCAATGGTGGCTCTGGGACAGGCACATACGCCCTTTGAGCAGGCAATAGGCTTTTTGGCGGTCCTGCTCGGCGCCGCGAATGCGACCGGTGGGTATGTGGTCACGGAACGTATGCTCGCCATGTTTAAGAGTGAGAAGAATAAAACTTCTGCAAAAAAGTGAAAATTATTACGCTTGAGCTTCGAAACGCATGTTGCAGGTTACAATTCAAATATGGGAATAAAAACCGGACGGCGAAGGTTAGGGGATGACGAGAGAAATCATTATCAATTCCAGCTACTTTGTAGTAGCGCTCCTATTTATACTGGGCCTCAAGGGAATGTCGTTTCCCTTGACCGCCCGGCGGGGAATCATATGGGCCGGCGCCGGAATGGTGCTCGCAACCCTCGTTACCTTCGGATGGCCCGGCATGGGCAATTATACTCTGATGATAATTGCTCTGGTCCTTGGCGGCGGCATCTCATGGTGGTCCGGCAGGGTGGTCAGAATAACAGATATGCCTCAGATGGTTGCGCTCTTTAACGGCATGGGTGGAGGCTCGGCAGCAGCAATAGCGGCAATAGAACTGGCCCGCGGCGACACACACAGCACGGGAGTGACGGTTCTGGCCTCTCTGGGCGCCATGATCGGCTCCGCAGCCTTTTCAGGCAGCTGCATCGCTTTTGCGAAGCTGCAGGGCATTTTAAGGAAAACTGTGCGCCTGCCCGGACAAAATGCATTGAATGTCTCTCTGGCAGTTCTTACGATTATTTCTGCGGTCCATGTAATTGTTTCCGGGACTGCCGCAGGCTTAGCAGTTTTCTTCAGTCTCTCGCTATTGCTCGGTGTTATAATCACTATTCCCATCGGGGGGGCAGACATGCCCGTTGTGATTTCTCTCTTAAACGCCCTGACAGGTCTTGCCGTAGGCTTTGAAGGTCATGTGCTGAACAACCCGGCCATGATGATAGCCGGCATTGTGGTCGGAGCAGCAGGCTCGCTCCTTACACACCTTATGGCCAAGGCGATGAACCGGCCGCTCTTCAATGTACTCTTTAAACCAATTACAGGCGAGGTCCGACCTGGTGGATCAGGGATAACCGGGGCAATGAAGGAAATGTCCGCATTAGATGCGGCGGCAATGCTGCGCTATGCACGGAAGGTGATAATCGTCCCCGGTTACGGCATGGCTGTGGGACAGGCCCAGCACAAGATCAGGGAAATGACCGACCTGCTGGAGGAGGCCGGGGTCGACGTAAGATTCGCTATTCATCCGGTCGCGGGGCGTATGCCCGGGCACATGAATGTGCTTCTGGCGGAAGCAAATATCCCATATGAGAAGATCTTTGACCTGGAGGAGATCAACGAGGAGTTTTCACAGACCGATGTGGCAGTTGTAATAGGGGCCAATGACGTCGTGAATCCCGCTGCGCGTACGGACAATACTAGCCCTATTTATGGCATGCCTGTCCTGAACGCCGACCGTGCGCTAAATGTAATAGTGATCAAGCGCGGCAAGGGCGCCGGCTATTCCGGGACCGAAAACCCCCTATTCTATGCCGAAAATACGCGCATGCTCTACGGCAACGCCCAGACGGTTGTAAGCGAACTGATAAAAGATTTAAAGGAACTAATATCCTGACAGTTTATTAATTTGTGCATTTCCCGGATGATTCCTGCCACTCATTCCGATTCATTCCTGCCGCCTGTTCAGGAGCAAACCTGCCACCCCGGCGGGGGAAGCATCAGCTTCGCCCTGAAACATGGAGGGATTTGTACTTCCTGTAACCAAGCGTGTGGCGTTTTCTGCAGATGCAAGGTTGCTTTTGGAACTAAACGTTGGGCAGGCATCAATGACGCGCCATATGCCCACGCAAGTCAACACTTTTTTCGGAAGCGACTTGCGCTGCTTTCGGGAGAAACACGACACCTTGTCACAGTCCCATGAATCATATACAACTCTTTCTATCTTACGATGACAATTGGCTTTTCGCTCATTTTACTGGAAGAGGTCTTCGGATTATTATTTCGGTTATCATAACCTATATGTTATAATTTTTTTATATGAATTGGGTAGTCGAGTATTATCGGGACGCTCACGGAAGGCAGCCGGTAAGGGATTTCATTCATTCTCTTCCTGGTGACTCACAGGCTAAAATTTACCGGACAATAAAGCTGCTAAGGGAGTATGGCGTATTGCTAAAGGAGCCCTACACTAAGCAGATACGGGGCAAAATACGGGAACTGAGAATTACCGATAACCGTGGCGCTGTAAGGATACTCTACTTTACGGTAACTGGCAAGCGACTTATCCTGCTTAACGGATTTATCAAAAAGAGTGATAAAACGCCGGAGCGGGAGATTGAAACTGCCGAAAAGAGAATGAACGATTTTATAGAAAGAGAGGGATGATGATGAAAGAGAAAGAACGAAGAAAATATGTGCGAGGCATGACCCTTGAGGAAGATATCGCGGAGCGGATGAAGAACCCCAGGTTTAAAAAGGCGTGGGATGAACTCGATACCGAATTTGAGCTTCTGGAGAGCATGATAAAAGCGAGAACCGGCGCGCGAGTCTCGCAAGAAGAACTTGCCCGGAGGATCGGGACTAAGCAGCCAGCGCTATCGCGACTTGAGAGAGGAGGATTTGCAAAGGCCACTGTCGAGACGCTAAAGAAAATTGCCGATGCGCTTGACATGAGACTGGTTGTAAAATTCCAGAAGAAGCAGCACCGGACATAAACGAAGTCCAAAAGAGGATAGATGATCTGCCCTAAGCATCAATATAGACGCATTATGATAGGAATATAATAAATGGAAAGAGATTTCTAATGGTAGACAGAAGGACACAATTAAACATACTCGGGGGTGTTGTTGTCTTCGGCGCAGGCATCCTGAGCACTTTGTTTAGCGTCTTCAAATCCATACAATCTGAGCCGATAGATATAGCTGGGATCATTATGCATTCAATATTCACCTTGGTGCTATTATCTATACTCATTGTACAAATACAATTAAATAGGCTTCTTTACTATTTCACAAAAAAATACCCGAAAGTGGCGGCAAAGGAAGTACCGGAGAATGGGCCTCCGGGTAGGCTCTTATATTTTCTCCGTGGAGAATCCTCTGCACTTATAGAACAGGATGAAAAGCTCCGGCAAATGAAGCGACATATAATTGCGTTTTTTATTATCGCTTTGCCTCTTCCGGCCTCGATTATGTTATGTGTTGGAGCTGTGTTAATTCTTAGATTGTTGCTGCATTATGGATAAAACAGAGATAAGATAGGCCGTGACAAAGCTGTTTTGATTGCGACGCCGTTAGAATAAAAAGGAGCTAATAAACAAAAGGCGACGGTTCTATTTTCTAGAGATGGGTAGAAAAAACCATCTCATTCTCTATTCGAAAAATTAAATCGCCCCTTCTTAAATGACAAATGGAAAGAGCCCTCAATGCAAGGTCTATTGTAGATTACTAAAGTAATCCCACGATTTGGCCAAGTTGGCACCTTTGTTTGTTATTGGCGGACATCGCAAATTGCGCGTCTCACCGATGCATGCGCGTTTGAATTGGGAATCTTTTGTCAGGTAAAAACCTGCCGCTGAGGGTTTGTCGGTGGATCGAACAAAAAGCCAGTGTAGAGTTTGGGGCCAAAACCTCATCCTGAAAAAATAACGCTATGCTCAACGTTCCTTCCTGCCTGCAGCGCACGGCCCTCGTATCTGGTATGATTTTGCATGTTACTACCGATAAGTCCTGAATCCAATATATGCAAGCGAAATATTGCCACATATGAATGAGAAAACTTGGCAGAGAAATGCTCCGAGTCAGATCACACTAAATTCTATTTTTGCCGCTCTCGTCGCTGTTTTAATCGCAATTGTTATTCAAGATAAGGACATTTGGGTTGAAAAAAAAATGAGTTTAGACATCTTGAACCAGAAGTCAAAAAGCTTTACGATGATTTCTGTGTGATTAAAGGGGATAAGTATGGCTGTCCTGACAATTTTAACTCGTTAACTGTTGGATGGTATATCAACGAATCAAAGGATGATCCTAATGTTAGGTGTACTGAGGATTATGATTTTATCGCAATTCGGGATATTAAAAAAGGCGAAGAATTGTTGGCAAATTATTCTGAATACAGCGATTATCCTGACAGCGCATGAATAGGCATTGCTTCTTTGTTTATTCACGCTTTGACAATTGGGCTGCGGCGAGGATGTCATCTAAGAACAAACGCAGCGGACGTCGCTCCAAAAACGTTGAGTTCCGATCGAATTCTTGCCTACGCCTAAGCATGCCGAAATCCGGGATAAGGTGCAGCCCTTCCGCTCAAGCTCTCCGCTTTGGACAAGTCTAAGACTCATTCGCTACAGACGGTAAACTCGCCCATCGGCCCGCCTGGCGGGGCGGGCGGGCTCAGACATACCGTCTGCTTAACGCTCTTTTCGCCTAAGACTTGTTCCCCAAGCTCCGCGATTCGCTCCAGAGCTACACCTTATCCCGGCTTTCTCAATTAGCAACAGCATACGCAAAAACATTCGTCATAAGCTTGTTATATTAACCTATCATCGGCAAAAGCAAAGAAGTGATTCTTAGCCTAACCTGCAATTTGAGCCAAGAGCAGGCGGGACACGGTGCCGTAGCGGGCGTCGGCAGCCTGAGACGCCATGGATGGCTGAACGGGCTGGCGTCGCCTTCGAGCTAGGCGGGATGCCTAGCGAGATTTAGCCGAGGCGCTGTGTCCCGCCTGCTCTTGGCGCTACTGCTACTATTGAATGCTTATAGACAAAATTTTTTGAATAGATTTTCTAGGTGAT
>Ga0181533_1002837_pt1 | contig 19617 bp, 14 predicted proteins | sample PEATcosm2014_Bin_45_FD_119772 | JGI IMG/M metagenome (GOLD analysis project Ga0181533, IMG submission 119772) | Peatland microbial communities from MTU Mesocosm Facility, Houghton, MI, USA - PEATcosm2014_Bin11_60_metaG | ecosystem: Environmental > Terrestrial > Soil > Wetlands > Peat | place...
CAAAAGCTGTTAATATTCCTTCAAATTACTGAACTCTCCCCATGCCAGATAATTCTGCGGCGCCAGCACGAAATCGTACAGGTTTTCCATTATATTATAATGCTTCTTCTCCTCATTTACAATTTTCAAAAGAAGCTGCACGATCTCAATGGTATTTTCTTTTTTTGCCATATCCTCATAGAGTTTTACGCTGTCGGACTCGACCTTCAGGGCGTAGCGGTATCCGTCCAGGTCTTTTCGCAGTCCGCCAACTTGCCCCTTGTCTTTAATAAGCCCCTGAAAAACATTCTTTGCCTCATCCAGGACTATTGAACTTGCCATTGCCCCACGACCTCCCGCCTTCATCGCTTCAATCGTATCGTAGTGCTTTTGCTCGTCCGAAGCCAGTATGATAAATATATTATGCAGTCCCATGACCGAAGTTGCCGCCGCCAGCTTTTCATAATGAGACTTGCCGTCCAGTTCCATCTGCATGGCAAAATCAAAGACATTCATTGCATTACCTCCTTACCCTTTTCGAATGAGCAATCCTTTACCTCTTTCATCGCTTCAAGAGTAACAAAGATTCTACGAGTGGCAAGTATGATGAAAAGAAAAAAACAAGGAGACATTCTGACGGTGTGATTTTTCCGGCGGCTTTGTTGTGAGGTAACATGAGGAAAGCAAAAACTCCACAGAACAGGTTCATCCTAAGGAGTTGTAAATGAATAATATGGTCAAAATTGCGCGCAGATTTAGGTTAGATTTGGCTGAATTGATTGAGCCAAACCGCAGACGTAGCAGGGCCACGTTGAGGATCTGGTGATTGAAGTTCGGGCAAAGCTGGCCTGACCTGTCCGCCGTACAACTTTGGCAGGCGGGAGATGAGATGCAAGATGCCCATGTTATTTGTTTACAACTCCTAATGGAAATGTAAGAGTGAAACAGGTGCCTTCCCCTTCGGTGCTTTCTACGCTTATAGTCCCTGAAAAAGACTCCACCAGCTTTTTCGTAATGAAGAGGCCCAGCCCGGTTCCTTTACCGGTTTTTTTGGTGGTATAAAAAGGTTCATAAATATGGGGGAGGATATGTTTCGATATCCCCGTGCCAGTATCCGCTATTTGTACCGAGACAAACCGCTCTTCCGCCGAATAAGTCCGCAGGAGCAGGCTCCCCCCACCGTTCATTGCCTGGAAAGCATTCATCACAAGATTTATGAAGATCTGCTTCAACTTGTTGACATCGGCAACGATCGGGGGCAGCCGGAAGTCTAAATCCTCGACAACTTTTATGGAACGTTTCTGCGCCTCGTATTTAAGAAAATATATCACTTCCTTCAGAACTTGATTCAGATCCGCCTCCCCAACAGTCCCGTCTTCCTTGCGGGCAAACGAAAGAAGCCCCTTCGTGAACTGGGATAGTCGCTGTACTTCCATGTCGATCCGCTCCACCATCTCCTTCACGGAAGACGAAAGCTCCTCTTCACGGAGAATTAATTGTGTGGCCGAAACAATCACGGAAAGGGGGGTATTCAGCTCGTGAACCATCCCAACAGCAAGTTGCCCGAGTTCCGCCATCTTCTCGTTCCAGGCCAACTGTTCGAGGAATTCTTCATCAATCCGACATTCATCGGTCAGGTTTTCGGCAAGTGGGCTGTGCATAAATACTCTTCCCCGTTTTTTTACAGGCATAAGCTGTGCCATTCGCTCGAAGGCCGGAAAAAGCGGTATTGCCACTCATTGCCGGAAGATAGGTCCTGTTTTATGCTGAAAAATAGGGCATCATCTGCATACTATTATAGCAAAATTATAAAAAGAAAGCCGCCCGAACGGGGCGGCTTTCTCCGATACAACTTTCACATGAGCTTTTCTCTAGCCGCTAGTCGCTAACCGCTAATTGTAAGCGGTTTCCGAATGCTGCGTCTGGTCGAGACCAATGATCTCGTCCTCTTTTTCAACCCGTAGTCCGATGGTCTTGTCGAGGATGAAGGCTATAACCAGTGTCATGATGAAGGCATAGCCGCCGGCTGCCGCGACAGCAACGATCTGGGTGATGAATTGATTCATGTTGCCCGACATGAGGCCGGTGGCGCCGACCGTGGCGAACACGCCAGTCAACAGGGCGCCTGTGGTGCCGCCGATGCCGTGCACGCCAAAGACGTCGAGGGAGTCGTCATACTTGAACTTCGCTTTCATCAATACGCCCATGTAGCAGATAACACCAGCGATTAGCCCCATGATGATGGCCGGGCCCGGTTCGACGAAGCCTGCCGCGGGTGTGATCACGACCAGACCGGCCACGACGCCGGAGCCGAAACCGAGGGCGGAAGGTTTGCCGCCATGGATCCATTCGGCGATCATCCAGGAAAGGCCGGCTGCCGCCGGAGCGATGGTGGTGGTAGTGAAGGCCAGGCCAGCCAAACCGCCCGCCGCATCGGAGCAGTTGGGACCGACGATGGCGGAGCCTGCGTTGAAGCCGAACCAGCCAAACCAGAGAAGACCGACACCAAGCAGGGTAAACGGGACATTATGGGGCGCCATCCGCTCAGTCGGGAAGCCGTGCCTTTTGCCGAGAAAAATGATTGCCGCCAGTGCGGAAATACCCGAAGAGAGATGAACAACGGTGCCGCCGGCAAAGTCTAGCGCCCCCTTCTTGGCGAGCCAGCCGTCGCTCATCCAGACCCAGTGGGCCAGGGGATCATAAACGATAGTGGTCCAGAGGAGGACGAAAAGACACCAGGCAGAGAATTTGATCCGCTCGGCAAGCGCACCGGATACCAGGGCTACCGTAATAACGGCAAACATGCACTGGTATAGAGAGAACACATACTCGGGAATCGCCCCCGGCTCGGTGGGCACATTCTGGAATAGTGCATAAACCGGATTGCCGTCCTTGAAGGTGATAAGGCCATGCAGAAGCGCCTTGCTGGTGTTACCCAGCAGCCCCATGAAGGCGTCCGGACCGAATGCGAGGGAGTAGCCGATGACTGCCCACTGCACGGCGACGATCCCCATGGCGACGTAGGAGTGCATCAGTGTTGAGAGGATATTCTTGGAGCGGACCATGCCGCCATAGAAGAACCCCAGGCCGGGGGTCATCAAAAGGACAAGGGCGGCGGCGGCAATCATCCATGCTGTATCGCCGGTGTTGAGGACCGGATCGACGTTTTTCGGGGCGGGAGCAGCCGGAGCGGCAGTTGCAGACGCCGCGGCCGGGGCAGCAGCAGGAGCTGTCACTGCGGGGGTCGCGATCGGTGATTTGGCCTCGTCAGCCAGGACAGACATTGGGGCCAGGATGGTAATCATGAGCAGCAGCAGAGTTACGAACGAAAGTTTGGCGGGCTTTCCTGCAATGGAAAAGCCGGCGGTCGATGCAGAGGCCGCTGGCTTAGCGGCTCCCTTAGCCTTGAAATGCGCGATACATCTTTGTACCATTGTAAACCTCCAAATTTTGTTAGATTTTACTTCTTTATTTTTCCCCCGCAGTGAGTGGGTTAAATTGCCTCGGGCCCCTTTTCGCCGGTTCTGATGCGCACCGCTTCTTCCATCGGCAGGATGAAAATTTTGCCGTCGCCGATGCGCCCTGTTCTTGCTGTATTCACAATAGTATCGACCACTTTCGCCACCAAATCATCGTTGACCGCTATCTCCAGTTTGACCTTGGGGATAAAATCGACCACATACTCGGCGCCGCGGTAGAGTTCGGTATGTCCCTTCTGCCGGCCGAAACCTTTGACCTCGCTTACCGTGATGCCTTCAATGCCGACTTCGTTCAGGGCATCCTTCACCTCATCCAGTTTGAATGGTTTGATTATCGCCTCGACAAGCTTCATTGCTTACCTCCATTTTCGTCTTTTGGGTTAGATGTTCCTGAACATCTTTCTCAAACACCCAGCACAGGGTATGCCATAATATATTTCTCGAGAATTCTATATATGTTGCACCATTTTTATTTGCTCCGGCCGCGATCTCTGCCTATGTTTAAAGCAGTGCGCTGAAAAAACCGGCATCGGTCTCAGGAAAATTGCCGACGGCAGCACAACCAGCGGACGGCTCTGCATCGTCCGACTGAGGTTCTTACACACAACGTCAGAATTCAGATGAAAACAAGGCGGCAAGGAGAAAGCGAAGGAGGCATAGATCAGCTATGTTGAGGAGCTTTCGACGAGCCAACGAAGTTAGCGCTGAATTATGGCGTTGTGATTACAATGATGTCTTCCTCTGGTTAAAGTCGGGATAAGCCTCCACCGCCACTTCGGGACGGTCGAGCCCTTCGAGTTCGATCTCCGGCAAAACCCTCATGCCGATCGTAATGTCAATGAGCTTGAAGATGGCGTAAGAGATGGCGAAAACGAATATTATGTTGGTCAGGGTACCGATGCACTGGGCAAAAAACTGCCCCGAATCGCCGTAGAAAAGCCCCCTGACCGTCCCCTTTACGTTATTGAAGCCGTCACCGTAGGTCCCATCGGCAAACAACCCGAGCGCCAGCACACCCCAGGCCCCGCAGACCCCGTGAACCGAAATGGCGCCGACCGGGTCGTCTACTTTCACGATCCGTTCAAAGAAAAAGACGCTGACGCAGCAGAGTATGCCGGCAGCCAGGCCGATGCCGACCGCCGCCACGGAATTGACGAAGGCGCAGGGGGCGGTAATGGCGACCAGGCCCGCCAGCAGGCCGTTGGCGCTCACGGTGAGATCAGGCTTGCCGTATTTAAGCCACATGCAGAGCATCGCGGCAAAGGCTCCCGCGGCGCTCGCCAGCATGGTGTTGGTAGCAACCACGCCGATGCGGAGATCGGTTCCCGCCAGGGTTGAGCCCGTATTGAAGCCGAACCAGCCGAAGGCGAGGATCAGAGTGCCGGTGATCGCCATCGGTATATGATGACCGGGAATGGGGCGCGCAGAGCCGTCCTTGGCGTATTTGCCGATCCGCGGACCGAGCGCCAGGACCCCCGCCAAGGCGCAGACCCCGCCGGTCATATGGACGACGGAGGAGCCGGCAAAATCGACGTGACCATGGCCGAGGCCGAAGTTGGCGCCGAGCGCGGAGAGCCACCCGCCGCCCCAGACCCAGTTGGCAAAGAGCGGATAGATGAGGCCGGCCATCAGGAATCCGTAAATGCAGAAAGCGGAGAACTTGAAGCGTTCCGCCATCGCCCCGGTGGGGATGGTAGCAGCGGTATCCATGAAGACCGCCTGGAAGAGGAAGATAGCAAAGACCGCAACGTCATAGACGCCGCTCGAGAGAAAAAAGCCTTTGGCGCCGAACAAGCCAAAATCCTTGCCGAAGAGGTCCACGGTGAACTCACTGTTCAGGACCTGTCCGCCGCCGAGTGTGGGAAGGCTTCCCACTCCACCCATCTGGATGGCGAAACCACAGGCCCAGAAGGCGAGGAGGCCGATGCAGTAGATCATCATGTTCATCGCCATGGTATGGCTGGCGTTCTTGGCCCGGCAGAGTCCGGTCTCCACGAGAGCAAAGCCGACCTGCATGAACATGACGAGAAAGCCGCAGACCAGGGTCCAGGCAAAGTTGATGGAGATCCTGTTGTGGCCAATGACGTCGGCGAGCTTCACCGCCAGCGGCTCGTTCTTGCCCGCCTGGTCGATTTCCTCACTGGTAGGAGCGTTGGCGGAGCCGCCGGCGATGTCAGCCACCCCTCCGGTAGCGATGCCGCCGGGATCAGGCCTGGCCGCGGGAGCGGACGCGGCGGCAGACACGGCGGTGATCGGGGTCACTTTCGGGGCCAGGGGAGGAGACATCGCCGGTTTCTCCGCCGCAAATAGCGGTGCGGCAATTGCCAGCGCCAGCAGCAAAGCGCAAAGTGCGCTGTAGTATTTTATGTAAATTTTCTTCAAGGTGTACTCCTTTCCAGCTTTCCAGACGCCATCGACCCTTCCCTGGAATGTTCGTCACATCATGTGGATTCGCTGAATTCCGCAGCGGATTTGTTGACAACTATTCAATTAGACAATAACAAATTATATTGACGATACAACTTCCTGTTCATGTATCATTCGAGATATTCTAAATAAAAAAACGCCTCTCACCTTTCGGTGATGAGGCGCCTTTGCCTGTTCCGATTAAAATTACGGCACATCAGTGTGCGTTAATTGTCATATTTATGGCAAGCACAAGCTATGCCACAATTCTTATGCAGAGTTGCTTTGCCTCGTCAATGCGCGGGCCCGCGGTGGATGATCAAGAGCAGCAGGAGGAGGAAGACGAGAATGAAGACCGCCACCCCCAGCACGATCCATAGTATTTTCTTACCGCTGCTCTTCCACGGAGCAGGCGTCTGCAGCCGGTCGCAGCGCCCGGTCAATTTAACAGCGTCCGGGTTGTCCAGTTCCGCCTTCATCGCCGCAGCCGTCTGATAGCGCTTAGCGGGCTCACGTTCCATGGCGTGGAGGATGATCTCCTCGACCTGCGGCGAGACTTGCGGATTCCGTTTCCGCGGGGCCGCCGGGTCGCCGCTGACGCGGGCGTTCATGACCACGAACATATTCTCGTTTTCCCCCTCGAAGGGGGTCATGCCCACCACCATTTCGTAAAGCATCGCGCCGAGGCTGTAGATGTCGGTCCGCACGTCACCGCGTTTCCCCTTTACCTGCTCCGGGGCCATGTAATCGGGTGTCCCCATTGACGGCGTGAAGCCGGCGAAGGTGATGCGTCTCCCCTCGGCGGCCTTGGCGATGCCGAAGTCCATGATCCTCAATGAGCCATCGTATAGAATCATGATGTTCTGCGGCTTGAGATCGCGATGGATGACATTGTTCTCATGCATGTACACCAGCGCTTCGCAGATGCGGCCGGCAATGCTGAGCGCGTCCTTTTCGGGCATCGGCCGGACGCTGTTGAGCAGGTGCGCGAGGGTATAGCCACGCAGGTACTCGGTCACAATGTATGGCCGGCTGCGCTCTTCACCTTCCTCTTCCGGAATGAATCTCAGGATGTAGGGATGATGCAGACGGTTCCCGATCTCTTCCTCGCGCTGAAACCGTGAATAAGAGCCGGGATCGCTTTCGAACTCCATGAGCGGCACCTTGATCGCCACGGTTTCCTTCGTCTTCTGGTCGGTCGCCTTGAATATGGTCGCCATGCCGCTGCGGCTGATGGTCTCGGTAATGAAGAAACGGTCGTCGAGGGTCTTCCCCGGCTGAAGCTCGTAACCGGTTGTCGGGTCGGGCGGCTTGTAATACATAGGAGTGCCGCGATAGTACGAAATTTCCTCGACTTCGTTGATCTGCAGGACCTGCACGGAAAGGTTGTCGTCGGTTCCGCGCTTCTCGGCCAGGGCCACGAGTTGGCGGCAGGCCTGGGCCGGGGAGAGGCGTGAGACGATGTCGGCGATCTCGGTGTCGGCGACGTACGCATAGAGGCCGTCGGAGCAGAGCACGACCCGGTCCCCCTTGTACGCCGTTGTCCCCTCCACATCGACCCGGATTACCGGCTCCTGGCCGACGCTGCGGGTCAGGACGTTGCGGTGCTCGCTGGTCTTGGCGTCCTGCTCGGAAATCAACCCGAACTTTTGCTGCATCCCCACATAGGAATGGTCGGTGGACAACTGTTCGATTCCGGCCTTGCGAACCAGATAGACCCGCGAATCGCCCACATTCCCCACCACTATTTCGTTATTGCGCAACACGGCGATGGAAAGGGTTGTCGCCATGCGGGACTTGCCGTGGTTCTCCATCGCCTTGTCGTAGACCGCCAGGTTGGCCTCGTTGAACATCAGCGTAAGGAGCTGCTGCGGTGTCTTCCCTTCCGGGGCCTCGCGGAACGCCTTCAGCGCAGTCTCCACCGCCAGGCGGCTGGCCACTTCGCCACGGTCAAGCCCCCCCACGCCGTCGGCCAGCACCGCGACTGCGCCGTGGCTCCGCTTCTCCTCCAGGGTCTGCGGCTGCCAGAAGCCGACGTAATCCTCGTTGTTCTCGCGGGCCGGTCCGGGTGATGAAAGTTCTGCGTAGATCAGTTCCATATTGGAGGCACTCTAGCATTTTATCTGTAGAATTGAAAGTGGGTGCGCAAAAAACGGGACGGACGTTAGTGGGCGCCCGTCCCGTTTTGCTGCTGCTTTGCTGCGTTCCGGCCGCCTAAAAGGTCTTGGCCGCCGGCTTGCTGGTGAGGATCACTTCTTTCCCTGTTGCCTTGCTGGTCTTCATGAAGTGGATGAAGCCATAGATTCCCCACACCCCGCAGACCGCAAGCGCGATGTACGGCTCCTTCCAGCTCATGCCGCTTACCGTGAAGGGACCGATCAGGTAGAAGAGCATGATCACCAGGTTCGCCAGGAGCCCGAGGACCGGGATGACCACGTGCTTGATCCCGTTGAAGCTGTGGTGCTCCTTGAAGGCCACCATGGCAATCCAGCAGGTGAACATGTAGAGGAGGAAGGTGCCGAAGTTGCTGATCAGGGTGACGATGACCAGGGTGTTGGGGAGCTTGGCGTACACTTCCGGCGCGAAGATGCCGAAGCTGTACCAGAAGTTGTGCTTGTCCAGGGCCGCCGGGGTCGTGCCGCCGAGGTAGACGGTTACCGTGATGACGCCGATGATCGCGGAGATCACCGCCAGGGTCCAGATCGCCTTGTGCGGGGACATATGCCTGCTGTGCGATGCGCCTAATTTGGTGGAGACTTCCTCGTCGCGCGCCATGGCGTAAGTGACACGGGCGCCGGTGGAGAGGCAGGATAGGGTGGTGCCGATCAGGGCCAGGAAGACCGTGAATGCCTGGACCAGCATGAACGCCTTACCAGCCGCATAGCTGCCGAACAGCCAGGTGCCGGTGATCACCATCATGTCGCCGATCGGCGCGCCCGAGGCGCCCGCCATCGATATGGTGTAGCCGTTGTGCAACAGGTAGCCGGCGGCAAAGTATTCGATCAGGTAGCAGACCGCCCCCTGGATTACCAGGGAGAGGAGGACAGCTCGCGGAATGTCCTTCTTGGGATGCTTTGCTTCCGCGCCCATCGCGGTGACCGACTCGAAACCGACTAGGATCAGGATGGCGATGGCCGCCTGGATGAAGATAAAGTTGAAGCCGTGCGGAGCGACTACCGATGCGGCGCTCTCATGGTAGTTGAAAGTAGGATTCCCCTTGTCATCCTTGGTGATCGCGCCGTCTTTATAATCGACAGCGAAGGGAGCGGCGAGTTTCGGGTCGGTGACCGGTTTGCCGTCCTTGTCCGCCGGCACGGGATTGCCATCCTTGTCTTGGGCGTCCTGCATCTGGTAGACAGGCTTGCCGTCCTTGTCCACGCTCGGTTTGTTGGTGGTGGCGTCCATCACCGGCACCGGGTTCCCCTTGTCGTCTTTCACCGTCGTCTGGGCGACCTGGTAGTTCACGGCGATGCCATTTGAGAGGTGATAGCCGGTCGAACCCTGCGGGTGCTGGGCGCGATAGCCGATGGCGATCACCGAGAAGACCAGAAGCGCCGAGATCTGGACGATGTTGATCACCATATTGACAGCAGTTGTTCCGGTCACTCCGCGGTAGGCGATGTACGCCACGCCGAAGGCGAAGACGATGCAGAAGAGCCACATGAAAAGCGGGCTGTTGTAGACGCCGCTGAAGGTGTCGGGCCAGAACTGGTTCATCAGGAACCCCCCGAGGAGCGCCGTCACCCCGACCATGACGCCGGGATATACCCAGTAGTAGAGGTGGCTCGCCCAGCCGGTGATAAACTTGGCGATGCGGGCGAACTTGTAGGCGTGGGTCTTGGAGAGGAACGCCTGCTCCGCATAAAGGTAAGAGGAGCCGGGGCCCGGGTAGATCTTCGCCAGTTCGGCATAACTTACCGCCGTGGCAAGACAGAGGAGCAGCGCGAAGAGAATGCCGAACCAGACGGCGCAGCCGGCCATGGGGGCGCCGTAAAGGGATTGCATCTGGAAAGTCAGCCAGAGGAATGCGCCAGGCGCGATCAGCGCCATCGCGTTGATTGTCAGGCCGGTCAAGCCCAGGGTCCCCCTGGTGGGTTGTTCAGGTACGTTTGCCATTAGTGCTCTCCTTTCATTGAGACTTGAAAGGGGCTCCGTTGACCCTTCCCTCAGACTCCTTTTTTGTTTTATTTAGTATCTTCCATGAAAATTCGGGGGCTTTGCAGCCCCCATCACATTGATGGAAGATTACGGGAAGTTGATGCCCACCTGTGTGGTGAAAGTGTTGGCGCCGGCCAAACCCTTGTCCTTGTATATGTCATAGCCAACGATAAGCGAAACGTTCTTGGCAAACGCCCAGGATGCGCCGAAACTGACCGCGCCGTCCACGTTGTTGCCGCTCATGTAGTCCACCGCCAGCCAGAGCTTGTCGGATATCTCGCTTATGGTCCTGTCCCAGGAGACAAGGACTCCGTCGTTGGCGGATTGGCCTCTGTTATCGACCAGAGCCCTCTGACTGCCGTGATAGCCACCGGCTGATATCCTGCCGATAATCGGGAGGGTTCTGGCGGCCAGGGCATAGGCGATGTTCTGGCCGGAAGTTATCAACGGGGCACGAGGATTTCCGCCTTCGTCAAACTTTCCGTAATTGGTCGGACCACAGTTATAGATACCGACTGCGAGGGCGGGAGAAAACTTGAATAGAGAGTCTTCAGGTGTGCCGAGCTTGGCGTTGAAGCTGAAAGGATGGTTTTCATTCGGGTTCTGCCCAATCGTCAGATAATCAAACCCGATTTCCGCCTGGATTTTCTCAAAAGGGAGAATCCCAACAGTCGGACCAATGTCCATCACGTTGGCGTCTCGACCATAGGGTTCGCTCGAAGCCCTGAAGTAGTTGTCGATGTAAAGGTGAACTGTCTTGAACGCCTGAATGTCCGTGGAGGGTATCCAGATCTGGGTCGAGGGGGTCGCCAGGGCGGCGCCTGCCGCGGTCACGACTAACATCATTGCCAGCGAAAAAATCTTTACCATGTTTTTCATCACTTCACTCCTTTGTAAATTGAATTCGTTAACCATCAAGCATAACAATATAACAGATTTTAATCTCGTTGCAAACCAGCCCATTACCTCCTTTCGAAGAAATATTAAATAAAAAAATGCCTCCCACCCTTCGGTGATGAGGCGCCTTTGCCTTATCCGAATTTCGCTGCACGTTACTGTGCAGCAAATGTTACAATTTCCAAAAGCACAAGCCGTGCCACGGATTTATATTTTTATAATTAATCTGCAATCTCAGCATGTTGCATTAAATGTAGGAAAAATAAAGAAGGGGCCAGGCATCATTTTGCCTACCCCCTTGATTATTTTTTAAGCAGCAATTTTGGTTTCAGCTTAGAGACGTAGCACGCTATGCGCCTGCCAAATTAAGCTGCTTTCTTGAACTTGCCCGATTTGTATAGTTTCAGCAGTTCAGCGTCATTCAAAGAACGTTTGGTCCGCTGGGCAATCGCCCGCACCCGCTCGATCAGGGATAGCGCCTCTTTGCGGTTTACAGTGATCCCCATCTCCCGGTAACGCTCCACAAGACCGCTCGCCCCGGAATGCTTCCCCACTACCATGCATCGGTGAAGCCCCACCTCGGCTGGGTCAAACCCTTCGTAGTTGCGCGGGTCCTTGAGCACACCGTCCGCATGCAGTCCCGATTCATGGGAAAATACCCGTTCTCCCACCACCGCTTTCCAGGCGGGGACCGGCCGCTGCGATGCCTTCGCGACAAAGCGGGAGAGTTCGACAAAACGGTGGGTGTCGATCCCCGTGTCGATGCCGCAAGCATGTTTCAGCCCCATCACCACCTCTTCCAGGGCCGCATTTCCGGCCCGCTCGCCGAGACCGTTCACCGTGGTGTTGACGAACCTCGCCCCGGCCCTGATCCCGGCAATGGCGTTGGCTGTCGCCATACCCAGGTCATTGTGGGTATGGACCTCGACATTCAGTTCGGGCACGGCCCTTCGCAGCGCCCGCACCTTGTCGTACATGGTGAACGGATCGAGTATCCCCAAGGTGTCGCAGAAACGGAACCGGTCTCCTCCCATTTCCCGCGCGATCTCCATCAGTTCGATGAGGAAATAGATGTCGGCGCGGCTTGAGTCCTCCCCGCCGATCGAGACGTACAGACCGTGCTCCTTGGCAAAACCGAGCGCCGTTTTAAGCTGCTCCTTCACCCACTCCCGGCTCTTCCCCAGCTTGTTAGCGATCATCATGTCGGAGACGGAAAGGGAGATGTCCACCGCCGTAACGCCGCACTCAAGGCTCGCCCGGATATCGGAGATCATCGCACGGTTCCAGGTGATCAGCCGTGCGGAAAGCCCGAGACTCGCCAGGGCGCGGATGGAATCGCGCTCTTCCTCACCCATGGCCGGAATCCCGCACTCCAGTTCCTGCACCCCAATGGCGTCAAGCATCCGGGCAATGGCAATCTTCTCCTTCTTGCTGAAGACCACCCCGGCAGTCTGCTCGCCGTCGCGCAGGGTCGTGTCGTCGATAACGATGTTGCTGTTCCATCTGCTTTCCATATCTGTCCCCGTAAAAAGAAGAGCCCCGGAACCATGTATCAGTTTCTGGGGCTTCGTTGCCGCTAATCCGTTTTTCATTAGTTTTTTAAGCAACAGGCATGCCATGACGGGAAAGCCGATTATAAAGGATCTGCCTCACGAATAAAGAGTAGATCTGCAAGAATTTTATGCAGAGATGGTAAAAAAGTGATCGAAAAGAGGAAAGGGCATTATTTTCTGTCCGCATTGATGTGCAGCTGGCAGTGAAGGCACTTGCGCAGAAAGAGCAAGGTCATGCCGTGCATGTGAAAGTAGTTTCCGCACCTGGGGCACCTGGCGCAGGCCGCCACTGTCGCGAAGATTATGAGAAGAATTATCCAGACGACAAAAACCGTTGCCGTGGCTTTGTACGATTGCGTCAAGCGGAGAGTCGTATACATCGCCGGCATGTAGACAAGAATCACCGCCCACAAAAACCAGCGTCGCTTCCGGATTTTCCCAAGCCCCGGGCCGAAATCCGTTAATTCAAGCGGCTGCTTCTCATCCAAAATAGACTCCTGAAGGGATACTTGCCGAAGCAATAAAATAAATATCATATCAGCGACTTAACGTAAACGCTTTTGAGGCTTGCCGAAAAGAATGGCTTAAGAATCGACCTGGATGTGCCGATAACTACACATAAGGAGTTACAAGTGTACTGTTTTGTCCGGCATTCTTACTCATGAATTTTATTCACTTTTTGTGAGGTTAACAGGGTCCTGTCCAAGCTTACAGTGATTCGATCAGAGCAGATCAGCTCACAACTGCTGAAACTGGCTACAGAAGTGATTGAGTGATGGCAGGGAGTGGAAAGTGAAGCATTATTTCAATAATCTAACCATTAAGAACAAGCTAATGGTGATTATTCTTCTTACAAGTTGCAGCGTTTTGCTTATCGCAGCCCTGGTTTTCGTCATGAACGAGGCGATAACGTTTCGGCAGGGCGCCAGGCAAGAGATCAATGCCCTGGCCGGAATCATTGGCGAAAACTGTTCCGCGGAAATCCTCTTCAACGACCGGAAAACGGCAGAAAAGACGTTGGCAGGCCTCAGTGCTAAACCGCATATTCTATCCGCGCATATCATTACAAACGAATCAAGGATATTAGCTTCATATTCTTCCGACATTTTGCAAAAAAGGCACAGAGGGTTCAACCGCGAAAAATACGATTACGCCTTCTGGAAAGAGCATAAATGCGGAATGCTATGCCACGTAAATCTGATTGCCAGGAAAACGCATACCGATACAGTAGTAATTATCCAAAAGGAATTGTCAGCCTTGTCTGCAGGGTCAAACTCCAGTTGGGATTGGGACGGTACGTTGCATGTGGTCAAACCGATATATTTACATGGACAGACTATCGGCACGGTTGTCTTACAATCGGATTATAGGGAGCTGTATTCCAGGCTGAAATGGTTTCTTTTAATTGTCCTGGAGGTCATGATCGGCGCTTCTGTCATCGCGTTCTTCCTTTCGGCAAGACTGCAGGGGCTGATTTCCCTCCCGATCCTGCGCCTGGTAGATACTATGAAAGCAGTATCGGAAAGCCGGGACTACTCTATCCGGGCAAGCGGGATGAGCAAAGACGAGCTTGGATGCCTTATCGTCGGTTTCAATGACATGCTTGAACAGATTCAGCAGCGTGACGAAAAGCTGGGGCGTTACAACGAAGAACTTGAAGGTCGGGTTACGCTTCGCACCTTGGAACTGACGGATGCCAACCGGCATTTGGAAGAGACCGTCGAGGAACTGCAGCAGGCCAAAGAAAAGGCTGAGGCCGCCAGCCGCGCCAAATCCCAATTCCTTGCCAACATGAGCCACGAAATCCGTACCCCGATGAATGGCATCCTCGGGATGACGGAACTTCTTCTGAACAGTGATCTGACCGAGAAACAGCGCCGCTTCGGCGAAACAATCCACTATTCCGGGGAATCTCTCCTTTCCATTATCAACGACATCCTCGATTTCTCCAAGATAGAAGCCGGCAAACTGGAATTGGAGAGCACTACCATCTCTATCAACGAAACAGTCGAAGAGACCGTCGGATTGTTCGCCGAAGGCGCCCAGCGGAAGGGGCTGGAGCTGGCATGTCTGATTCACCCGGATGTTCCTGCGTATCTGTCGGGAGACCCCATCCGTCTGCGCCAGATCCTAACCAACCTGATCAGCAATGCCATCAAGTTTACCGAAAAGGGTGAAGTCATTGTAGATGTAACGTCCGAGGAGCAAAATGAAGGTTCCGTCCTCCTTAGATTTGATATCAAGGATTCCGGCATCGGCATACCTGTCGAAGCCCAATCACGCATCTTTGAACAATTCTCCCAGGCGGATGGTTCCATGACCCGCAAACATGGCGGTACCGGGCTTGGACTCACCATCGTCAAGCAGCTTGTCGAAATGATGGGAGGCAAAGTCGGGGTTGACAGCAGACTAGGTCATGGTTCGACCTTCTGGTTCACTGTGAGGCTGCAAAAACAGGAGGCCGGTACCGAGGCTGCACATCCAGTATGTAATTCGCTCCAAGGACTCCGTGTGTTGATCGTTGATGACAACGACACCAACCGGAACATCCTTCAGCAGCAGATATTTTCCTGGAAAATGCACGGCGACACTGCGCGTAACGGCAGGGAGGCCCTGACCCTGCTCCGTTCTGCGGACCAGCCTCCCTACGCAATGGCGATCCTTGATATGATGATGCCCGGAATGGACGGCATCGAACTTGCCAGGGCCATCAAGGAAGATCCCGCCTTGGCCCCGATGCGCCTGTTGATGCTGACCTCTGTGGGCCAGAATGGTGATGTGGAACGTGCACGCCAGGCGGGCATTGAATGCTATCTGACCAAGCCGGTCAGACAGTCGCAGCTATACAACAGCATTGCTTCATTGATGGGTCTAGCCGCCGAAACCTTTCCACGCAATAGCGTTAAGAAAGAGCAACCGGCACTCGATGAATTCTCCATGAATATCCTTCTTGTAGAGGACAATCCGGTCAACCAGGAAGTCGGCAAGGCGATGATTGAAAGCCTCGGCAGCCGGGTTACAATAGCTGCCAACGGCCTTATGGCCTTGGAAGAATTATCCGGTGGCGGTTACGATTTGGTCCTGATGGACTGCCAAATGCCCGAAATGGACGGCTACGAGGCGACCACGCGCATCCGCGAGCTGGAACAGTCTGTCACCTCAGACACAGAGACACCCCGCATCCCCATAATCGCACTCACCGCCCATGCCCTGGAGGGTACTTGCGAACAGTGTCTGGCGGCCGGGATGGATGACTACCTCCCCAAGCCGTTTTCCCGGGAACAACTGCATTCAATACTGAAACGCTGGTTGCCGTATAAAGTTGCAACCACGAATGAAAACCTGAATCCGGCTGCAGCCGGCCCTCATTCAGGAGCAACGGCACTGTCTAGTAGCGGAGGAGATGGACAAGCAGCCGATAAGCCTTTCTGGAGTCCGGCTTTTATTGAAGAAGGGGCGCTAAACAACATCCGCGCACTGCAAAGAGAGGGCGCCCCGAATCTTCTTGACAAGGTAATCAAACAATACTTCATCAACTCCCCATGCCTTCTCGACAGTATGCGAACAGCCGTAGCTGCCGGTGATTGGGCCGGGCTGTTGTATGCCGCCCACTCTCTCAGTTCCAGCAGCGCCAATCTGGGGGCTCTCTCTCTTTCTGAATTGTGCAAACAGATGGAGGTGCTACTCCGTGCTCAGTCAGCTAACAACGTCGGAGAACTGCTTGCCAGAATAGAAACTGAATATTTGGCAACATGCGACAACCTCACCGCCATCTCAAAAGAAAGCTAACCCCTCCGCTCAACGTAACAAACTTAAACTGGAATTCACCTTTCCGGTATGCTATGAATAATCCTGAAAAACATTGCAACCCAGATCATACTCCGGATTACATGTTTTTCAGGTTCAGCACCGAATGGGAGTCACATGGAATTGACGGCAATTCACACTGCGAACCATATCCTCCTCATGGCCGGGATCGTTCTCGCGGCCGGCACACTGAGCGGGATTGTGGCCCGGAGGTTCCGGTTCCCGGACGTGGTCCTGTTCCTCCTTGCCGGAATTCTGCTAGGCCCGGAACTGGCCGGGGTGCTCGACGTACGTGCCGATTCCGTTTTCAACCAGATTATCCTGATCTTCGGCTCCTGCTACATCCTTTTCGACGGCGGTGCGAGCCTGAAACTGGGCATTCTGAAGGAGGTCTGGTTCACCATCCTGGTGATCTCTACCATCGGGGTTCTCATCACCACAGTTGTTACCGGCTTCGCCGCCGTCCAGATCCTCGGCATACCGTTTATCACCGCACTCCTCCTGGGCGCCGCCATCGCCTCCACCGATCCCGCAACCCTGGTCCCGGTCTTCAAGCAGGTGCGGATCAGGGAGCGGTTGGCCCAGACCATCATCAGCGAATCAGCCTTCAACGACGCCATGAGCGCTATTGTCACCTTTGCGGTGCTCGGAGTCGCCTTGGGAACCGGAGGTAAGTTCTCTTTTGGAAGGGCGGCCTTAGATCTCGGCAGTAACGCGCTGATCGGCGTAGTGGCCGGGATTCTCCTCGGCTACGCCGCGGCATTTCTCATCGCCCATGAAAAATTCGGTTTCCTGGTGAAATACGCGCCGCTCATCACTCTGATGGCGGTAGTGGGCGCTTATTTGAGCGCGGAAACGCTCAACGCGAGCGGCTTCATGACGGTCTTCGTGTTCGGCATCATGCTCGGTAACAAGAAGGCCTTCGGCTTTGCCTTGAAGCCCGGCGAGCAAGGGAAGCTGGACGATTTCATCGCCACCACTACCCTGATCATGCGGATGTTCATCTTCATCCTGCTCGGAAGCCAGGTCAATTTCTCTCTCATGGGGAAATTCCTCGGCAGCGGGATCGCCCTGGTACTCGTTTTCATCTTCATTGCCCGGCCGTTAACGGTTTTCCTCTGCGCCGGCCCTGACCGACGCGCCAAATGGAGCTTTAAAGAACTTCTCTTCATGTGCTGGACCAGGGAGACCGGCGTGATCCCCGGCGCGCTTGCCGGCATCCTCCTTGGAATGCGGGCGCCCGGTGCGGAGATCATCGCCTCGATCACCTTCCTCGCCATTCTCCTGACCATTCTGCTCCAGGCGACCACCACCCGCTGGCTGGCCGGGAAGCTGGGGCTGCTTGAGGAGGGTTAAAAATTATGAATGCAACACCTTCAATAAACAGATTGGATATCAATTGGATTTAGATGAAGTTGATTTTGAACTTAATAAGCCGAGCCCGGCCAGCAATGCATTCCCCCATGCAAAGGTGTTGCTTACCGTTTTTTCCATGGCGCTGAACCGGGCTTTCAGGCTATTTTCCACGGCGCTCATGCGCAGTTCCATGGAGGCAATCTGTTTGTCGATATTGGTCATGCTGTCGTTCAGGCCATGGATGCGTGTTGAAATAATGCCGCTGTTCCCTGCTCCCGAGTAGAAATTAGTCAGGGAGTCTATCTTCTGGTTGAACTCTTCGGCAATCCCATACTGGTTCAGGGCCAATCCATAGGTACCGGTATTCTGGGTGAATAGAGATGTGACACTGTTAAAATCCGTGCTGAGGGCGCTGGACAACTTAGAGGAATTTATAGAAAGCACCCCGGTATATTTGTCGGTACTTAAGCCGATATCGGCAAGAGAAGAGAAACTGCCGGTTGCCCCGGCGAACCGCTTGGTGAGGACGGTCTGGATCGAATCTAGAACGTTCCTAATAGTCGAATCACCAAAAAGAACCCCCGCCGTTTTTGTTGTGGCATCATAGGCGGTGTCCTGGTTGATAAGGTTCATCACGTTATTGTAGCCTGAGACGAAATTATTAATCTTGGCGGTGACCGCGGCGGTGTCGTTCCCTATGGTGATGGTCGTTCCCGAAGAATTGGTCGGTCTCTGCAGGGTCAGGGTAACGCCGGGTATCGCATCCGTTATCGTGTTGGTGGTCCGGGTCATGTCGATGCCGTCCAGTTGGAAGACCGCCTGGCTCGCACCAACCTTTTCCGCGAAGGTCGGGGCATCGTAGGTCCCGCCGGTCAAGCCGGAGGTTACTGAATAGGTGCCTGTATCCTTGCCCATGATCGCCAAGCGGTAGGGAGTGCCGCTGCCGTCATTAACTACGCTGGCCGTGACGTTGGCGCCGGAGGCGTTGATCGCGGCAGCGATCCCCTGAAGACTGTTGTTAGTATTATCTATGTTCACGGTGACGGGATTCTGCGGGTCCGCCGCGTTGGCAATCGTTATTGTGCCGGTCCCGAAATTCTGGGCGGTGTCGCTGGCATAGCCGGAATTTGTAGAAGACTCGGAGACCAGGGTCTGGGACCTGGCAAGGGCGGTCACCATGAGTGAATGAGTGCCGGCCTGGGCGGAGCTGGAGGCGGTAGCGCTGGCGACCGATGTGTCCGCCACGGAAGCGGTCTTGGCGGCAAAGGTGTCAGGGGTATTCATCCCGGCCATCAGGCTCTGGAGACTTGTGAGAGCAGTAGAGAGATCGTTATATGCGCTGACCTGGCTCTGCATCGCCGTCTTCTGATTGGTCATGACCTGTTCGGGAGCGCGCTCCATAGCCATGAGCTGGGAAACGATGCTGCTCGTATCTATGCCGGACGCAAGACCGCTGAAGGTAATCGTCCCGGTTGAAGAAATGCTCTGGGTAGCCATCATGCACCTCCTTGATGCATTCTTTGCAAAACTCGAACCATCGCTGTTTCATCAAAAATATTGCCTTGTTGTTGTTTTGATCCAGGGTTTAGCTGTAACGGCCTGCTATCATCCACGCTAGAGCCCGTAACCCCAGAGTACAAACTAATTTAACTTGTTGGCCGGTTTTTGAGAAAATACCAAAATTTCGAGGGTTCCTGTTTACAACCCCAAATATTATTTGCTAAATTTATTGGTATTTAAATGGCATAAAAAGTTTCCTGTGTTTATATATCGGCTTTTTTGACAAACCTCTTAATTTTCCCTTTTGTCTACGACCCCTTTTGAAAACATTGGATTTGGCAACATATGGCTGTTGCTTCCGCGTTGACTCATAATAAAAGGTAACCGAAAGAAAAGAATCATTGCCTCAAGTTTGAGGTAACCGAATCGTATAAAAGATAGCTTTTAGTTTTTCCTCTATTTTTCTTTTTATTGTAAAGGGA
>Ga0181533_1002844_pt1 | contig 19561 bp, 16 predicted proteins | sample PEATcosm2014_Bin_45_FD_119772 | JGI IMG/M metagenome (GOLD analysis project Ga0181533, IMG submission 119772) | Peatland microbial communities from MTU Mesocosm Facility, Houghton, MI, USA - PEATcosm2014_Bin11_60_metaG | ecosystem: Environmental > Terrestrial > Soil > Wetlands > Peat | place...
CTTGACCTTCTGAAAAACAAAAATATGGTCCTTGTGTCCACTCTCTGTAGGATATTTTATCTTTTTTTCGGTCTGTTAATTTAATATCCAATTCCTCTTTGAAACACTCCCTTACTGCCAAATGCCAACCGACAGCAAAACCATCTTCGAAATTGGCAATCAATTCTGTTGATCTGCCTTTATAAACGCTAGCGTTCATATGTCATTCCCACTTATTATTTTATTCCATTCACTTTCAGATAGAACTGAAACACCGAGTTCTTCTGCTTTGCTTTTTGATGAACCAGGTTTTGCCCCTGCTATTAGATAGTCTGTTTTGGAAGAAACACTACTGGAAACTTTTGCTCCTAATCTTTCGGCCTCAATTTTCGCAGCCTTGCGACTTTTGCTTTCTAGTTCTCCGGTAAACACCACTGTTTTTCCTGCAATGGGCGAAGAAATAGTTACTTGCTTGGCATAATCCATAACATTGACATATTGCTTTAAATCATCAACTGCATCCCTATTGTGCTCCTCCGCAAAAAAATTAATTAGTTCATCAGCAGTGAGTACTCCTACACCGTCTATCGCTGTCAGATGTTTGTAAGCATCATCTTCTTTATTTTTGGCTTGCATCAAGGTAGCAAAAAGATTGGTGTAAGATGTGTAGTTATCTGCTAGCAACTTTGCTGTTGCCTCTCCAACCGATGAAATGCCCAGAGAATAAATAAAACGATCAAGAGAGATGTTCCTTCTCAATCTGATGGCTTTAAACAGGTTATTAGTTGAAAGTTCTCCCCACCCATCCCAATCCTGTAGAGGGATGATGTCATGAGCCTTCTGTTGCCAAAGCGAGGAAGGAGATAGTAATTCTTCTAGTCTAAAAATATCTGCTGGTGAATGCAAAAAACCCTTATTATAAAAGAGCTCTACATTCTTCTCGCCAAGTCCTTCTATATTGAAGGCATCACGCGAGGCAAAATGTTTTAGTCTTTCTAGTGCCTGTGCTGGGCAAGTAAGCCCACCTGCACATTTCCAGACAGATTCCTTTTGTTCCCTTACGGCATTACTGCCACAGGCAGGGCAGGTTGACGGAAACTCGAAAGGTTTACTCTCAATCGGTCGTCTTTCCAGAACTACGGACACAACTTGTGGAATTACATCTCCGGCACGTTGAACAACAACAGTGTCACCTTCTCGGAAATCTTTACATTCGATTTCATCTTGGTTGTGAAGCGTCGCATTAGATATTGTAGTCCCAAGTACCCTTACCGGTTCAAGCTCAGCAACTGGAGTAAGCGCGCCAGTACGGCCGACAGATATTGAAATTTTTCTAAGTATTGTCTCCTTGCGTTCGGGGGGGAATTTTTTTGCAGAAGCCCATCGGGGGGCACGATTTGTTTGCCATACCTTCTTCTGCAAATCAAGGCTGTTTAGTTTGTAAACCACTCCATCAATAGTGAAATCAAGCTCTCCTCGCTTGTCTTGCATTTCATCATAATAAGCATACATTTCATCTTCATGTCTCAAGAGTTTTATATGTTCACTAACGTTGAAACCCCATTGCCGAAGCATTTGCAGGGCATCCCATTGTGTTTCTGCAAAAGGTCGGGATAATTCACCCCAGGCATATGCATAGAAACGAAGAGGACGTGATGCGGTTACCCGTGCATCAAGCTGCCGTAAACTGCCGGCTGCTGCGTTACGAGGATTTTCTGGGAGATTTTCTCCAGCGTTTTCTTGCTGCTTATAAAAAGATTCGAAATCGGAATTCGTCATATACACTTCACCACGAACTTCAATTATGTCTGGAGCATCCGGAGGAAGTGTTTGAGGTATTTCCGATATTGTCAGAACATTTTCGGTAACATCTTCTCCTTCCAGACCATCACCACGCGTTGCAGCCCTGACGAACTGGTGATTTTCATACCTGATTGAACAGGAGAGTCCATCAATTTTGGGTTCACCTACAAAATCAATAGATGTTGATTTATCAGCAAATTCTTTAATGCCGTAGTTGTTACGTATCTCAGAAATGAACTTTGTAATCTCTTTGGTTTCAATTGACAACATTGGTTCTGAGTGCAAAACCTTTTTGAAGCCCTCGGAAGCTTTACCCCCCACTCGCTGAGTAGGACTATCAGGGGTAATCAAATCAGGATACTCTGCTTCGAGTTTCTTCAATTCTAGGAAAAGAGCATCATACTCATCATTACTGATTTTAGGCTGAGGGGGTCTTTTATCATAGTAAAGATGGTCATGTAAGGCTATCTCGGTGCGCAACTCATTTATTCGGCGTTCATCCGCGGTTTTCTCCATCGGGGATACTCCTGAAGAATTGATATCCTGCTTATAGCACATGGGAGGGAGGTTTGCAATTTCTGGGAATGCTCCAAAAAAAAGGCCGCGTTGCCGCGGCCAGATCGATAAAAATCTCCTTTTATTTCCCCAGGGTTTTTTGCCCCGGATGCCACCCCACTGGGCAGAGCTCGCCGGTCTGGAGCGCCTCCAGCACCCGCAGTGTCTCTTCGACGCTTCTCCCCACCGACAGGTTGTGCACCAGCTGGTACTGCAGTATCCCTTCGGGATCGATTATGAAAAGACCACGCAGTGCAATTCCTTCCGATTCATTGAGAATACCGTATCGATCGGCAACTTCCTTTCTGATATCGGAGAGGAGCGGATATTTCAGATCGCCCAGATCACCGCGCTCTATCCAGGCAAGGTGGGAAAACTTGCTGTCTACCGAGGCGCCCAGCACAATGGCGTTGAGTTTATTAAACGCATCAAGTTTCTCGTTGAACCCTCTGATCTCCGTCGGACAGACAAAGGAAAAGTCAAGGGGATAGAAGAAGAGGACCACCCATTTGCCGCGGTAATCGGTCAGGCTCACTTTCTTGAACTCTTTGTTGATGACCGCTTCCAGTGTAAAATTAGGCGCTGGCTCTCCGACATTGGCATATTGATAAGTGGAGGGTGTGAACTGACTCATGATGTTCGCCGGGTGGCCAGACTCCTCAGCCGTAACAGTGAGCGAATGGGCCATGCTGGAGATGAGGATGGTTATGAATACGATTGTACTTGATTTCTTCACAGTTGCCTCCTTGAAATGTCTGGAGAGGGTTATTTGAATTAAATATTACACCCGGCCGGATTTATTGCAAGGAACTGTCAGACATAAAAGAGTTCTCCTCCAAAGGATTTTATGGTAAAAACTAACTGCTGATCAAAACTATCCGCAAAGGAGCAATTACAATGAGTGAAGAGAAAAACCCGCAGGTCCTTATAGAAACTTCCATGGGGAATATAGGAATCGAATTGTTCCAGGAGAAGGCGCCGATTACAGTACGCAATTTCCTGTCGTATGTAAAAGAGGGCTTTTACGACGGCCTGATTTTTCACCGCGTGATCGGCACCTTCATGATCCAGGGGGGTGGTTTTGACTCGAACATGATTCAGAAGAAGACGAAATTCGCCATCAAGAACGAGGCAACCAACGGCCTCTCCAACAAGTGCTACACCCTGGCGATGGCCAGGACGAATGTTGTTGACAGCGCCACTTCCCAGTTCTTTATAAACGTGGCGGACAACACCTTCCTTGATAACAGTGGAAAGAGCGCCGATCAGTTCGGCTACGCGGTCTTTGGACAGGTAATTGAAGGGATGGATGTGGTGGAGACCATAAAAGGCGTGAAGACTGGAAACAAGGGTGGCCATTCGGACGTGCCCCTGGAGCCGGTTGTGATTAACTCGATGAAGGTCCGTGAATAGCGAATGGAGCTTTGATCACCTTTGGATTCATGGGGGATGATTAAAGGCCGCTTCGGTCAGCCTGGTGCTGATGGAGCGGCCTTTTGTGTTTGATGAGGAAAGGCGGGTAACTTAGCGCGGAGCCCCGCTCTGACGAGAACAGCTTTTGCATCAGGGCCAAACTTAGCAATTTGGCAGATTCGAATACTTCTTCCTCGGTATGATCTCAAATCATTTCTGTTGCGTCTCGATAAGCCCGATCTCTGTCGGGCGTTTACCAAGAAATGATCACAATTCAGCCTCCGCACATTTCCCGCACACTTATACTACCCAATTCCTATTGCCGTTGACAGTGGTTATATATTCGTGTTAAGTGGGAAATTCATTTTTTTCAGTCGGAATCCGATAATATAAAAGAAGGGGGTCGGACGGGATTTCCCGTTTTCCTCTTGGAGCAAAAAACGGTTCATGAAGGATTGCATGGAAACGATAGGCAGGCGACGAATTAGAGGCAACACAGACGCAGTTTTAAGCTACGTCGTGGATCCGATCAAAATCAATAAACATAGCATTTTAATGCGGCTTGGTATCAGCCTCATATCGGTTTCCCGGAATCAGGATGGAGACTTGCTGAAGAATAAAGGGTATGAAACATGAAAAAGTTAATGATCGTTGATGACAATGGGCAGGGCATGGAGAGTCTTAGCAGGCTTCTCAGAGAAAATGGCTTCTCGGCGACCGAGGTAGTGAAGGAGGCGAATGATCCGGAAAGTACTGTGCACAAGAGGGTCGAGGAGTCCCTGAGGTTGAGCCAGTTCATTATTGACAAGGCTGCCATAGGTATCTTCAGGGGAAACTACGATGGCGGGATTGTTTACGCCAATAAATACGGAGCAAAGGTCCTCGGGTATACCCAGGAGGAGCTTAAATCCATGAGCTTCTTCGATATCGACCCTACCCTGACTCAGGAGTGGTGGAGCGAACACCGGGAAAAACTGATAGCCACCGGTTCGAACTCGTTCGAATCCGTGCATCGCAGGAAGGACGGTACGGTATTCCCCGTGAAAGTAACAGTCAGCTACCTTAAGTTCGGGGATCAGGTTCTAAGCTGCTCCTTCTGCCAGGACATCACGGAACTGAAGCAGGCGGAGGAGACGCTGAAGCTGACGGTCTTTTCAATCGACAACATCGTGGATGCCGTCCAGTGGATCACCCCGGATACCCGCTTCTGGAACGTCAACCGGGCGGCGTGCGAGATGCTGGGGTACAGTAGAGAGGAGATGCTGTCGATGTCGATTGCAGATATCGATCCCTATTTCGTCCTTGAAGATTGGCATACCCATCTGGAGGAAATCAGGCAAACCGGAAGCATTAACCTCTCAAAGAGATTTCACAAGACGAAGGACGGCCGTATCATCCCCGTTGAGATCACGACCAACTATTTCAAATATAATGGTGTCGAATACTATTGCGCCATAGTCCGGGATATCACGGAGCGTGCCAGGGCCGAGAAGGAGGCATCGTTTTTCAGGGCGCTGATCGAATACACCCGCGACCCCGTATATGTCCTCGATCCCGCTGACGGCTGGAAAATGCTCTACGCCAACCAGGCGGCATGCTCCCACTACGGGATGCCGCTTGAAAAACTGCAGACCATGCGGATCCCGGACTGGGACCCGGTTTTCGACATGGATAAAGTGGACGCCGCCTTTCAGAAGATGAAGAAGGGAAAGTCGATGCGCATCGAGACCATGCACAGGGTCGCCTCCGGAGATCTGGTTCCGGTCGAGGTGACGGCCAACTACCTGGAGCACGACGGCAAGGAACTGACCGTAGGCTATTTCCATGACATAAGCAACCGGAGAAGGATGCAGGACGAGCAGCTCCGGACGCAGAAGCTTGAATCCCTTGGGGTGCTGGCTGGAGGAATCGCCCACGATTTCAACAACCTCCTGACGGGGATCATGGGAAACCTCTCCTTGGTCCGCGCGCTACTCCCCAAAGATAACAGTGCACTGGAAAGGATCGACAGGTGCGAGAAGGCGGTAAAGGAGGCAACCGGTCTTACCTGTCAGCTTCTCACCTTTTCACGGGGCGGAGAACCCGTAAAGAAGATGATCGATCTCCGCCGAGTGGTTCAGGATGCGGTATCCTTTATCCTCAGGGGCTCCAATGTGGCGGGTAAACTCAGAATAGCCGAAGATCTCTGGGCAATCGAGGCGGATGAAGGGCAGATCGGGCAGGTGATCAACAACCTCCTTATCAATGCCGATCAATCAATGCTCCAAGGTGGAGTGGTGCGGGTGGAGATGGACAACCACCCCCTCGGGAAAAATGAGGTGGCTTCACTGAAGCCCGGCCCCTACGTACTGATCTCCGTTGCAGATCAGGGTTGCGGCATCCCTCCCGAAAACCTCAACAGGATCTTCGACCCCTATTTCACCACAAAAAAAACCGGCACGGGTCTCGGTCTGACCTCACTCTATTCAATCGTCAAGAAACACGGGGGAGAGGTTGTTGTCTCTTCCAGGGCGGGAGAGGGGACCATGTTCCAGGTCTACCTCCCCGCATCTCCAGGGCATCAAAGGGAAGAGAAGATGCCCCTTTTTCAATCCGCCGCCGCAGGAGAGGGATACGTGATCGTCATGGACGACGAGGAGAATATCCGTGAAGTGGCGGGAGAAATGCTCTCCTATCTCGGATACCGGGTGGAAACCTGCGCATCCGGCGAGGAGGCTGTAGCCCTCTACAAAAGTGAGCTGGAAAGGGGCTTCCATCCCGAAGCGGTCATCATGGACCTTACCGTGCCCGGCGGGATGGGGGGGCTGGAGGCGGCTTCAATAATCCTGACCTTCGATCCTACTGCCAGGATTATCGTTTCGAGCGGTTATTCTAATGATCCGGTAATGGCCAACTTCGAAAGTTACGGCTTCTCGGAGGCGCTGCTCAAACCCTTCATGCTCGAAGATATGAGCGCTGTTATGGGAAAAATAATGGGAGAAAAAGGGTGACGGTTGAGAGGATAAGTTAAGAAAGACTGTGGGATCGACCAGTTACATAAAATTCAATAGCAGAATCTGAGGAAGAAGGTTAATCAGGGGAATCCATAGGTCCGGTATACATTCTACATAAAATGGAAGGGTTTATTACAAAGAGGGGAGTGGGAGAATAGGGGATACGAGGCAGGGGGGAATCGGGGAAGGGGAGATTATTATGAAGCACTTCCCTTATTAAAAAAATATCAAAGTGAAGACAGTAAGTTTCTTAATAATAAGCCTAAAATTTTGTCCGCAATAAAAGACGCCATAGACTACTGTCAGGACATATTGTTCCCTAGCTTGCCAGGAACATCTTATCCCACTGGCCCGCCGCAAAAACCCGACTTGCCGGTGAATGTACTCGGATGAGATCTAACCTCATTGGCTTTCTATTTCAGATTTATCCACGATGTGGATCCATAGCGGAGTCGAAATCAATAATTGTCCTTACAAAGAATGAAAGTGCAGTAACAGCTTTTCCAATTTAAGAGACGGCATTACTGCCGATATGTATACACTTCCTGTGGACCATAAACGGAACTCCATATAACTTATAATACCCCATCATCATGACTGCATAATCTTCCGGCCAGGTAATAAAATGTCCATTTACTTCCAGGGTCAACATATCAGAACCTCCGAAACTTCCGGTAAACGGAAGGAGATTGATTTTGAATGTGTATTTAATATTGTTCATACATAAGTAATGCCAAAGTTGATTTTAGTTTTATTACCACATGTTGTGAGATTATTTTTAAAAGAATATTGGTAAAATATTACCAGATCGATGGATAATGTTAAATTTTTTGCTGATAATGCGACGGGTCTTAAATAAGGCAAAATTACCGGATATGATGTGATGGATTTCAAATAGATGATTTGATACGACAAAACAAGAATTTCAACACGGTATATAATAATTAATGGAGAAAGACGAAGGTGCCGGGAGGCCGTACACTCCTGAAAGAAACTGGTGTCTGCCTGAAATATTGAGTTTCCAACCAAACTATAAGATATGCCCGAAAAGACAGCAGTTCAATGGTTGGCCCGTTTCCGGGTATGCTTGTGAGCACTGGCGTGGAAGGATTTATTACAAGGGGGAAACATGTTGCCGGCTGTAAAAATTCTTATCGGCGATCTCGTTCTGGAAGCGGAGTTTTTTGAAACGCCGTGTGCACAGGCGGTTGTGGCCGCGCTTCCCATTGAGGCGCGCCCCAATGAATGGGGTGACGAATTCTACTTCGAGGTTCCGGTAGATTTGCCGCCGGATGAAACGGCAACGGTGCGGGTGAAGGCGGGCGACATCGGCTACTGGCCGCCGGGAAACGTACTGGCGATATTCTTCGGTCCTACCCCCATGAGCACGGGGCCCGATCCGGTTCCGGCAAGCGAGGTGAATCTTGTGGGGAGGATAATCGGTGACGCGGCTCTCCTCAGAAAATACAAGGGTGCGAAGGTCATCAGGCTGAGTTATTGAGGCCGTCTTTCTACGCCTTTCCCCCCACGGTTATTTCCGAGATCAGCAGGGTCGGCTGTGCGTCGGCAACCGGCACCCCCTGCCCGTCCTTGCCGCATGTGCCAATGCCGAACCCGAGGTCGCTGCCTACCAAAACTATCTTCTTCAACACGTCCGGGCCGTTGCCGGTGAGGGTCGCACCGCGAACCGGCGTTCCTACTTCCCCGTTCTCGATCAGGTACCCCTCGGATACCTCGAAAACGAAATCGCCGTTGACCGTGTTGACCTGTCCCCCTCCCATTTTCTCCACGAACAGACCCTTGTCCACACTGCGGATGATCTCCTCCGGCGCGGTTTCTCCGGGAGCGATGAGGGTGTTTGACATGCGCACGATCGGCTTTTGCTGGTATGACTCGCGTCTGCCGTTGCCTGTGGAGGCGCAGCCGTCCTTCATGGCGGTCAGCCGGTCATAGAGATAACCTTTCAGGATACCGTTTCCCACCAGCACGGTTTTTTGTCCAGGGGTCCCTTCATCGTCAAAGGGGAATGTGCCTCGTGCATAAGGAATAGTGGCGTCGTCTATGACCGTGATCAGGGGAGAGGCGACCTGGGTCCCAATTTTTCCCGTGTATACCGACATCCCGGACTGCGCCAGATCGGCTTCCAGACCGTGGCCCACGGCCTCGTGGACCATGGTGCCTCCCGCCTTGGAAGAAAGCACCACCTGCATCGGGCCGGCCGGCGCCCGTCCGGCCGAGAGCATCATTATCCCCCTTTTGGCCGCTACCAGCGCTATATCCTCTGCGCTCCGCTCATTGAATATCTCATACCCCATCGACCCGCCCATGGTCTCATAACCGGTCTGGATCACATTTCCATCGGCGGCCACTGCCTGGACAACGAAGAGTGTGCCGGTGCGCCGGGTTTCGATGAATTCACCCAGGGAGTTGGCGAACTGGTACTTAACCATGGCATCCCTGTAGAGCGCCATAACCTGGCGGATCTTCGCATCAAAACCCCGCGCGGCCCTGTCGGCCAGTTTCACCAGGGCAACCTTATCCGCCAGCGGTATTCCGTCCGGCGGGAGATGGATGGAGAAACCGGTATTCACAACTTTTTGCCGCATGTCGATTGTGTTGTCGAAGATTCCCCCTTTTAACGCATGGCTGACCGTTTCTGCCAGTTCGAGCAGGGCGCCTTCCGTTACTTCATTGGTAAAGGCGTAAGCGGTGGAGAGCTCCGATATCACCCGAAGCCCGACCCCTCGGTCTGTTCCGGCCAGCACCTTTTCAATCTTGCCGTCTTCGCAGATGACGGCCGTGCTTCGCCCCTCTTCGAAATAGAGGTCGGCGAACTGTCCGCCGCCTGCCAGCGCCCGACGGAGGATACCGGCGATATTCATTTTATCCAGCATGTTCGACTACCTTTCTGATGGGGATGACCGGCAGGCCGTCAGTGTAGCTGTCCGGCCGCGGCACTTCCGTCATTTCAATCTCCGTTGCCAGTGCAGACAGCAGCGCATCCAACTCCTCTTCGGAAAAGCGCGGATAACCGATCCTGACAATCGCCCCTTCCCGGTCCACCGTGCTGAGAACGGCCAACCCTTCATACGCCTCCAGGGTAAACTTTAAATATACAAGATCAAGCCTGTTTACGCGGAAATATCGTGCCTTAGACGCAAATATGTCTGCCCGGGAAACCTCAGGTTTCAACACTCCCTCCACTCTTCTCCCTGTATGGCGACTTTTCCGGCTCGGCCGGCAATCTCCCCCATGAAAATCGTATGGCCGGGCGCATTCATCGCATATTCGGCCGCCGCTTCCGCCAGGGTAATGAAGCGCACGTCCCGTTCCCGCAGGCGTTCCAAAAGGTCGATGAATACCGGCGCAATGGCTTTCCCTTCCATCTCTGCATGGATCGTATGGACATTCAATCCTGGTTTGAGCATGGAGAGGTAATGGCCGTTAACGGTCTGTGAGGTTATGTTGTTCACTCCGAGGACCTCATCCATGGTGGGCCAGGTGGTCGGGATCTGCAGGGTGGAAAAGCGCTTCCCCTCCAGCACCGGATAGAAAGGAGCATATCCCCTGGCGTCGCTGCAATATAAAAGGTGCAGGGATTCCTGAATGTCCAGGGAATCGGCGGTGACCATCCACCCTGGCGCGGCGGTTGTACTGGCCGGGTGGCCGAAGATTTCCTCGAACAGGGCAGAAGCCCGGCCGAGTTCCATGGCGGCGTTTTTTTTCGGCATAACTTGAAGGTGGTCATGCCATTCAACATGGTCCCAGCAGTGAATGCCGGGTTCATGGCCCTGTTGTTCGGCCCGACGCAGGATATCCGGGAAGGAAGCGGCTATCATCGGCGCAGGCAGGAGCGTGCCATAGAGTAGGGTCTTCAGGCCGAATGCGGAAGGCGCTCCGGTGCGAAGCTGCTTGGCTAGGAACCCCTTTTTGAATATACGACGGATCGTCTTGCCCGAGTTGTCAGGTCCCATGGAAAAGTAGAAAGTTGCGCGGATGTCGAACCGCCCCAGGATATCCAGGAGGCGAGGCACTCCGTCACGGGTGCCGGCGTAGGTATCGACGTCGACTTTCAGGGCGATAACCGGTTGGCTCATGAGTTTATTCCCGCGTTGGAATTATTGATTTCCCAGCGCAGTCACCCTGATATCCACATTCAGGACATCTCCGGTGCTATGCAAGGCGGCCTCCCATTTCTGGCCGGCCAAAGCGGGTGGGACGGCGACAACTGCGGACATGGTAAACAATGGGGTGGCGCTTACCGGCGCATAGTCAACTCCGGTTTCCATAGATTCGATGTTGATGCCCCGCTCCGAGAGGTAACGGGAGACCTCATGGATTATTCCCTCGTGGTCGGCCCCCTCAACCTCGATCCGGTATGGCAGCCAGCCAGGATGTGCTTCGGCGTCCGTCTGACCAGTGCGGCTGGTGGTCACCTTGTATCCCTGGGAGATCAGGGACTCCACATCCTTGTCCAGGCTTGCCGGCTGTGCTTCGGGGAAGGAAACTAGCATCAGCATGGCGAATTCGCCACCCAGCCGGGCCATGCGGCTCGATTCCACGTTACCGCCGTGATCGAGCAGCAACTTGGTGACGGACTCGACAATCCCGATCCGGTCTGGGCCGCTCAGGGTAAAGACGATGTTTGTGCGCATCTGGATGAATCCTTTCATGATAGATATGGATCAACATGGAACGCTGAACATTGAACGTTTATTACAGCAGGTGCTCGATCTTCTCCTTCTGTTCGATCAGGTAAAAGTTCAGTGTCCTGCGTAATGCCTCGTCGATGCCGGTCTTCGGCGCCCAGCCGAGCCGCTCCCCGGCGTTCCTGATGGAAGGGACGCGGTTAAGCATGTCCTGGTACCCCTTGCCGTAATAGGTGTCTGATGTGGTTTCAACGATCCGGCAGGCATCTGCCTTGGCCCGGTAAGCGGGATACTCCATGACGAGAGAGATGAGCTTCTCGGCCAGTTCCCTGACCGACAGGTCATTGACCGGATTGCCGATGTTGAAGATGCCGCCGGATGCGCAGCCTTCTTTGTTCTCGATGATGCGCATCAGGCAGTCAATGCCGTCCTCCACGTAGGTGAAGGAACGGCGCTGGCTCCCTCCGTCAACGAGTTGGATCGGCTCGCCGGCGACTATGTTGTAGAGAAACTGGGTGAGGACCCGGGAACTCCCCTCCTTGGCGGTGTGGATGCTGTCGAGCTTGGGGCCGATCCAGTTGAAGGGGCGGAACAGGGTGTACTGTAACCCCTCATGGTTGCCGTAGGCGTAGATCACCCGGTCCAGCATCTGTTTGGCGCAGGAGTAGATCCAACGCTCCTTGTTGATAGGGCCGAGCATGAGGGGGGAGATCTCTTCGTCGAATTCCTGATCAGGGCTCATGCCGTAGACCTCGGATGTGGAGGGGAAAATCACACGCTTCCCGTATTTGACGCACTGGCGGATGATCTTAAGGTTCTCCTCGAAGTCGAGTTCGAAGACACGAAGCGGGTCCTTTACATAAGTGATGGGCGTGGCGATGGCCACCAGCGGCAGCACCACGTCGCACTTCTTGACATTGTATTCGATCCACTCCTTGTTGATGGTGATGTCCCCTTCGATGAAGTGGAAACGGGGGTGGCCAATGGAGTGCTCGAGCTTGTCGTCGCTCATGTCGAGGCCGTAAACCTCCCAGTCGGTGGTTTCAAGGATTCTTTTTGTCAAGGCATTGCCGATGAAGCCGTTGACGCCTAATATCAGCACTTTCATTTATTCTCCTCTGTTGACGACTCCGACAAAACGGCCTTCTGCGTCGTTGCCGTCCGCGCCGTGACCTCGACGTACATCCAGTACGCCTCGGCCCCGGTGCTCCGGCGCCTTGCATAAGACTCGTTTCTCGAAGCCGGGCTGTTATTGTTCGTTTACAAATTGTTTACCGGCAAGGAGGTGCAAAGAAACGAACTTCCCCGATGGGACCTCTTCTTCTCCATCCATCTGTAGTGAGTGAATCTCCACAAGTCCTTCACCGGTGCCGACCAGAAGCGGTTCTGTCGCAACTACCTGCCCTGGCTCTCCCCTTCCTTCCACCGGCCAGGCCTCCCAGATAGTCACTTTCCTGCTGTCGAGAAAGGTAAATGCGCCGGGGTAGGGATGGGTGACGCCACGAACGAGATTGTATATCTGCACCGCCCCCTTTGTCCAGTCGATGAGGCCGTCCGCCGGCCTTCTCCCGCCGAAATAGCTCCCGGCCGCGAGATCCATGGGGATGCGGCGAGCCGTTCCCGCCATGAGACACGGCCAGCTGCGTCCGATTACCAGGACTGCCGCTTCAGTCACCCTGTTGAACAAGTCGAGGGCCGTGTCGGTAAAGAGAATAGGCACCTTCTCCTGATCGATGATCTCTCCCGCGTCCGGTTTTTCCACCATGTAGTGGAGGGTGGCGCCGGTCTCCGTTTCGCCGTTTATAATCGCCCAGTTCACCGGTACCCTGCCCCGGTATTTGGGAAGATATGAACCATGCAGATTCAAGGCGCCTCGTCTCGGTATGTCGAGAACCTCCCGGCTGATCATGTTCCGGTAATAGAAGGAGAAGATGAAATCCGGAGCGATCTCCCTTAGCAGTGCAATGTTCTCGGGCGCGTTGATGTCCGTTGAACGCCAGGGGATTTGATGACTCTCGGCCAGCACCCGCACCGATGAAAACCAGATTTTCTCTGTCGGAGAATCTTCGTGGGTAAAGACCATCGCCACGTCCGCCCCCTGGCATAGCAACTCTTCCAGGCAGCGATAGCCGACATTGTGATAAGCGCAGACAACGACTTTGTTGTTATCCATAAAACTTACCTAGAAGAACTGCGCCAGCCAGTCGGTGACGTTCCCGTCTCCTTTTCCTCTTATGACCTAAGGGCTGTTGATTTTTCGTCAGGTCAAGGAATCCGAGCACCCCCGAGGAGGCGTAGCAGCGCTACGTCGCACAAAGGGGGGCGGAGGCTGACGCAGAGATGGCGGAAAAGCGTCAGCCGTTATTCATCGAAGCCGTGTGTCCTGCGTATCACATATCGGGGCCTCTTCCTCACCTCCTGATATATCCTCCCAACGTATTCCCCGACTATCCCGATCCCGAAGATTGTGATCCCTATAAAGAAGAAGAGGATGGCGAAGAGGGTAAAAACCCCCTCCACCTCGGCGCCGACGATGAAACGGCGAATGAGGAGGAATATGGCGAAGGCCAAGGAGAAAAGGGCGGTGATGATCCCGAAGAATGCGAACATCTGTAGAGGCACCACTGAAAAGCCGGTCATCAGGTCGAAATTGAGCCTGACGAGTCTGTACAGGGAATACTTGCTCTCCCCTTCACTCCTCTCGGCATGGGCGACTTCCACCTCGCACGGGTTGGCCGCAAAAGTCTGGGCAAGGGCCGGAATAAAGGTGGTCATCTCCCGGCAGCGGTTGATGTTGTCGATGACATTGCGATGGTAGGCGCGCATCATGCACCCGTAGTCGCTCATCTGCATACCGGTCATTTTGCGGGTAACGATATTGACGAGACGCGATGCTGAGCGGCGGAATAGGGTGTCCCGGCGCTTCTGGCGAATGCTTCCCACCACGTCGTGTCCCTTCTCAATCTCCGCGACCAGCTTGGGTATTTCCTCCGGCGGGTTCTGAAGATCCGCGTCCAAGGTGATGACTATTTCGCCGGCGCTCTTCTCGAAAGCTGCGAGGATTGCCATGTGCTGGCCGAAATTGCCGTTGAATTCTATGACCCTGACCTCCGGAGCCACGGCGGTGAATTCACGCAGGATAATCAGCGACCGGTCATGGCTCCCGTCATCGGTAAATATGATCTCGAAAGGCCTGCCTAGCTTTTGCATCACCGGGTAGAGACGGGTGAACAGGGAGCGCAGGTTCCCCTCTTCGTTGTAGACCGGGATGACTATGGATATGTAAGGTGAGTCGGGCATGGGTGCGTGCCTTTGTCTCGAAGTCCCCCTTTGTAAAGGGGGATTTAGGGGGATTTTTACCGCGGCTGAAATCCCCCCCGGCCCCCCTTTGCGAAAGGGGGGGGATCTTTATCTTCTGTTTCGCACAATCACTTGCTTCACCGCATCCACCACGTCCCTGGCGTCGTCCATTGTCATGCGCGGGAAGAGCGGCAGCGACAAGATCCGGTCCGAGGCGTAATCGGCGTTCGGCAGCTCTCCGGGAGCAATCTTCAGGGTCTGGCGGTAGTAGGGGTGGTGATGGACCGCCTTGAAGTGGAGGCCTGTGCCGATGTTTAACTTTTTCAACTCCGCCATGAATCGGTCCCGGTCGATTGTGAGCTTCTCAACCCGGATGAGCGGCGTATAGAGGTGCCATGCGTGACGGTGGTCGTAGGGAACAAGCGCCGGCGTCTTCATCTCGTCAATATCTCTGAATGCGGTGTTGTAAAATTGGGCGATTTCCGTCCGTCTGGCGATGAAGGTGTCCAGTTTGCGCAGCTGATGTATGCCGATGGCCGCCTGGATGTCCATCATATTGTATTTGAAGCCGGGAAGCATGATGTCGTAATTGGGGGTGCCGCTCGATTCGTAACGCTTCCACGCCTCCTTGCTCATGCCGTGGAACTTCAGCAGTGAAATCTCTTCGGCGAGCGACTCGTCACGGGTGCAGACCATCCCTCCTTCGCCGGTAGTAATGTTCTTGATGGGGTGAAATGAGAAGACCGAGATGCTGTCCATAGAGCCGATCCGCTTCCCCTTGTATTCGGTGCCGACCGCATGGGCCGCGTCCTCGATGACACGGAGGTCGAACTTTTTCGCCAAGGCGAAGATCGCATCCATGTCGCACGGCTGGCCGGCGAAATGAACCGGCACTATAGCCCTGGTTCTCTCTGTTATTCTGGCGCGGATTTTGGCCGCATCTATATTCAGGGTGTCCGGGTCGATGTCCGCAAGTACCGGCCGCGCCCCGGCTCTGACGATCATGCTGACGGTGGCGGCGAAGGTCATCGGAGTGGTGATCACCTCATCTCCCTGAGAAAGCCCGAGGGAGAGCATGACCAGGTGGAGCCCGGCGGTGGCGGAACTCAGGGGGACGGCGTAGGGGGAGCCCACATACTTCTTGAACTCTTCCTCGAAGCGTTTTACCTTCGGTCCGGTGGTGATCCATCCCGATCTCAGCGAATCGACGACTTCGTTTATTTCATCGTCTTCGATGGAGGGGATGGAGAATGGGAGAAATTCACCGCGCAATGATGCCTCCAATCGGTAATCAACCAATAATATATTGCACAAAAACAATGCAGGTGCAAACTTTTTTGAAGGATGAAGCTTGTTAGTGGTTAGTGATGAGAACCTTTTTCCCCTTTTCAGCCACGATTCCGGGAATGTTCTTCACTGCCCCCTGCAATTGCATCAATTCCCCCCTCGAAAGAACGGTAAAAACGTGGCGTGGGGAATCCCACAGGCGCACAAAGTTTTGTTGATCGATAAACCATGCCGAATTGTTATCTTGCTTGCTGCCAAACTCCGCTTCTCCGGGGTCGCCGACCACCAACACCCGCCTCTTTGCGTAAAAGGGAAGCCCCTGCAACAGGCCGAAGGAAGAGACTACAGAGTCCTTATCCTCCCTTTCTCTGATAAGGAGCCCCAGATCCTTCAACGACCTCCTTTCCGCCATCCCGGCAAAAAGGAGATTCGGGGTGACTATGGCGATGAGGTAGGAGCAGATGATAAGGCCGGTGAAGAGCAGGAGAGGGGTGCGGGAGATGTTCCTGATGGTAAGGATGCCTTCAAAGAGGAGGATGCAGCCGAGCAGTGCCGCGCCGATGGGGGTTAGGCCGGGACGGGAGGCAACATGGGGATACAAGATGACACCGATTCCGCCGATTACGAGAATAACTGAGATGGCTAAACACTGGATTCGCAATGGGGCGCTAACGGAATCGGAAAACCGGGCATAGGCGCTTCCCATGAGCAGGGCCAGGGCCGGAAAAATGGGAAGGATGTAGGGCTCCAGCTGGGAATCGGATATGGAAAAAAAGAGGAAGATGAAGGCAGCCCAGATGAGGAGGTAGAGCCTTGCCGAACCTTTGGCGCTCCGCCGCTCCCGCCACATCCCACGAATGGAGGCGGGGATAAAGAATGACCAGGGAAGCATGGCTCCGAGGAGGACCGGGACGAAAAACCAGATTCCCTTTTTGTGATGGTGGACGGTGGTGGTAAAACGCTCGAAATGTTCATGGATGAAAAAGAAGCGGGGGAATTCCGGGTTTTTCAGGGAGACCATGATGAACCATGGGGCGCAGACCAGGAGGAAGAGCGAAATGCCCTTCAACAGGCGCATCTCTTTGAGTAGCCGCCAGTTCCGGGTAGAGAGCAGGTAAAGAAAAATAACCGCGCCGGGAAAGACGATGCCGATCAGCCCCTTGGCGAGGACCGCCAGGGCAGCGAAAAAATAGAATAGATGATAATAGAGCCCTTTACGCAATTCGCCTTCCCGGGCCGCCACGATGAAGAAGGCGAGAGCTGATGACAGGGTGCAGGTGAGAGTCATGTCGGTGATATCGATCCTCGCCTGAATGATAAATCCGATAGAGGTGCCGAGAATCAGTGCCGCCAGAAGCCCCTCGCGGCGGCCGAAAAGCCTGCGCCCCACATGGCAGGTGAGGAGAACGGTCAGGAGGCCCATGAGCGCGCCGGGGAAACGGGCGGCAAATTCGTTCTGGCCGAAGATCGTGAATGAGAGGGCATTCAGCCAATAGTGGAGGGGCGGTTTTTCGAAATACTTGACGTAATTCAGGTGGGGGGTGATGAAATCACCAAGCTCCAGCATCTCCCGAGGGATCTCGGCATAGCGTCCCTCATCCGGTTCGATGAGCGGGACCCGGCCCAGGAACTGAAAGAATGCGACTCCGAACAAGATAAGGAGGACGGAGAGGTCTTTTTTTTCGGACTTTTCCTTATTGGCGAGAAAATCGGTGAAAAATTTCATGAAGCTGCATTCCTTTTCATACCGAGTCGCAATCAAAATGAGTCTAGGCGGCGAGGAGGGGGTAACGCATGCGTACATGAATTGTACGTTGAGGAGTCCCCGACGATGCCAACAACGTAATCGTTTGATTGCGACTTGGTATCATTTCTTTTCCCGCCGGACCAGGTCATATTCGGCTGTATTGAACGGGACCTTGACCCTGATCCGCTGGTTGGGATGGGCGACCTGCAGCGCTTCTCCTTTTTCACCGTTCATTTCCACGAGGAGATGGGAATTGATCTCCATTCTGCGGCTGATGAACTCAAGCGTTTCTCCCGTTTCCATACGGTTCTTGACACCTATGAAGGTTGTACCGTTCGTTGATGACTCCACTATCCCGACAATGTCGTGACTTCTTGTATAGCGGGAATGGTATTCATGGTCTATATCCCGCGGTGGGCCGAGGAAAAAGCCCGTCGTATAACCACGATGGCTTATCTTGCAGAGTTCTTCGAGCCATTCGGGGCGGCAGCGGTAATTAACGGGATCGTCAAAGAGACGATCGAGCGCCTCCCGGTAGACCCGGACCACCGTGGCGCAATAATGGATCCCTTTCATACGCCCCTCGATCTTCAGGGCGTCAATTCCGCTCCCCACCAATTCCGGCAAGAATTGGAGAAGACACAGGTCTTTTGAGTTGAAGATGAAGGTGCCGGCTCCATCTTCCAGAACCGGGAAATATTCGCCGGGACGCGTTTCCTCGACTAGAGAGTAGCTCCAGCGGCAGGGGTGGGCGCATTCTCCCCGATTGGCGCTTCTGCCAGTCATGATGCTGGAAAGAAGGCAGCGGCCGGAATAGGAGATGCACATGGCGCCGTGGACAAAGGCTTCCAGTTCGATTCCCATCTTTCCCCTGACCTCGCGCATTGCGTCTAATGACATTTCGCGCGCCAGGTTGATCCTCTTGATTCCTTGTTTCTGCCAGAACAGGGCGCTTTTCCAGTTGGTGGTATTGGCCTGGGTTGAGAGGTGGATTTCCCTCTCCGGAGTTACCTCCCGGATAATATCAATAACGCCGGGATCAGCGACAATGCAGGCATCGAATGGAATCCCGGACACTTCCTCCAGAAAATGGCGGAGTGACGGCAATTCTGAGTTGTCCGGATAGGAATTGACCGTCAGATAGACCTTCACCCGCCGGTCATGGGCGTAAGCGACAGCCTCTTTGAGTTCAGCCGTCGTAAAATTGTCGGCCAGGTTGCGGAGACCGAAGGATTTTCCCCCCAGATATACAGCGTCAGCGCCATAATGTATGGCGATCCTCAATTTTTCCATATTTCCTGCGGGAGCAAGAAGTTCAGGTTTTTTCATGGCTTCAAAGGTCATCGTGACTTCTCTAGAATTTCCGCGCATGATACCATATTCCCATGGAAGATTAAACCCCAAAGGGGGCATTTCCCGGTCGGAGTCTTTCTCCTTGACAAAAATGGAGAAATGGCATTAATTATGGTAAATTTTAGGGGAGTGACAATGCGACTGAAAAACGGATTTTTGGCCATTGTCTTATTCATGATGATTCCCGGTTGCAGCTCAACCGATGTGGTCATGAAAAAGCAGATGGAAACAGACGCAAGGCTGGAAAAGCTGGTCCAGGGGAATCTGGCTCTCAATGCGCGATTAGTGGAATTGACCAAAGAGGTGAACGATCTGCAGAATCAGGTCAAGTCAAATTCTGCGGACCTCGGAGAACTGAAGCCGGCGTTCAGTGATTTGAGAAACACAGTTGAATCGCGTTCCGCGAAAAATGAGCCTCAAATCATTTCTACTAATGTCCCCCGGATTGAAGTCGTCAATAAGGATACGTCCCCCGGCGATAA
>Ga0181533_1002846_pt1 | contig 19551 bp, 20 predicted proteins | sample PEATcosm2014_Bin_45_FD_119772 | JGI IMG/M metagenome (GOLD analysis project Ga0181533, IMG submission 119772) | Peatland microbial communities from MTU Mesocosm Facility, Houghton, MI, USA - PEATcosm2014_Bin11_60_metaG | ecosystem: Environmental > Terrestrial > Soil > Wetlands > Peat | place...
CACGATCGCCTTCGTGTAGCGGCGTGGTCTCGAATTCTGCCCGCTGCAACACGGTTTCGTTCAATTCCACTGAAACCATGTCTGGCAGGCGGACCTTGCGCTCGACCAGAAGCTGACTGACATTGATACCATCACTGACCTGGACGTCCGCTCCGTTTACAACCAATTTCATTCTCTCTCCTTTTCGGCGGACGCCAGGGCCTGTCGAAAATCGGCCAGGATGCCGGGAAATGGCTCCAGTCCCACTGACACGCGAACCAGATCGTCAGAAACTCCCAGGGACATGCGATCCTCGGGTTGGTATTCGCGGAAGATCGTCGAAGCCGGGTGAAGCACCAGGGTGTGGGTCTCGCCCAGATTGGCCACGCGGCGGGCGCTCTTGAGCGCGTTGATGAAAGCGAACGACCTGGCAAGACTGCCCAGTCGCAAAGTCACAACCGCACCGGCTCGCCCGCCAAACAAGCGCTGTGCCCGTTCGAAATGGGGCGAATTGGCCAGGCCCGGATGCCCCACGGCGGCCACACGCGGGTCATCCGCAAGCGCGCGCGCCGGGGTCACGGACGTACCCACGACCGGCGTACCCCTGTCTCTTCGCAGGATTTCATCCAAAGGTCTCCGGGTAAGTCATCACCAAGTACATCAGGGCGTCGTTGTCACTGCGGCTGCGGTAGGAGTGCGCCACATCGGCGACAAAAAGCAGCGCATCTCCTTGGCCGAGTTCATGCACCGAGTCGCCCACGGTTATTGTCACGGCTCCCGAGTTCACCACAATATTCTCGGTTGTTCCAGGAGGATGGGGTTCCGCCTCCTCCAGGGCGTGGGGTTTGAGGCGCAGCTCGTAGAATTCAACCCGGCGGGGCTTGTCGAACGGGAACAGCGCCCGCGAAACAAACGATCCATCTCGGCTGGTCAGTCGCTTGGCAGCGGATTCCCGCAGCAGCAGCGGCCCCGCCTCGGCAGTGGGGCTGACCAGCGCGGAAAAGGTCACTCCCAGGACGCGAGCAACCTTCCAAAGCACGTTGATGGTGGGGGCACTACGACCCAGCTCAACTTGCGAAAGCATGGCGCGGCTGACGTGCCTCACGGCAGCGGCTGGGTTGGCTCGGCTCCGAGCGCAGCCAGGCGCCACCGCTGCACCTTTCCTGACGGGCCCCGGGGAAGCTGCTTGAGGAAGCGAATCACCCTGGGGGTCTTGAAGTTATTTTTGGTGGATGAGCAAAGTAGCCAGCAAGGCTATTCCCCCACCGTGACGACGCCGCTCGGACCAACTCCCCCCGTATCGACCGTTGGATTGGCCATGAGTGATAGCGCACCGGTCGTCTGGTCGATTGTGTACTGGGCGATGGCAGAGCGGGCGAAACCGGTATCGCCACTGGTCACGTAGGCGTACTTGCCCGAAGATTCGACCGCGATGCTCGCGGCACTTCCACTTGACAAGACCGTTGGAGGACTCATGGGAGAGAGTGTCCCGTCTGTTTGGTTGACGGTGAACTGGGCGACGGACTGCAGCGACGAACAACAGCTAAACGTCACGTAGACATACTGGCCCGAAGGATGGAGTGCGATATCTTCGGCCGCGATGTTGTTTCCCCCCGCCTCGCAAGTGCAGACGCCGGTAGGGGCGACCAGAAAAGAGCCCAACAGCGAGAGTGTTCCATTTGCTGGGTCGACGCTGAACTCCCATATCGTCCCATCGTCATAGTTGCTCACGTAAGCGTACTCGCCGGAGGAAATCTGGAGGACCTTGATATCCCATGGCTGTGCCCCGCCGAGCTTGGTGAATGGTGGCGTAGACACGACGTTGTTGCTGCTGGATGGATTCGGCAGGAGCGTGCCAGCCGCCGGGTCAACCGCGTACTGAAACACACCGCCGCCTCCAGGCACGGTAGCTCCTACGTAGGCGTACTTGCCAGTTGGATCGATGGCAATGGCATACGGAGCGGTGCTTCCAGGGGTCTGGCCCACCATAAGGAGCGATGGGCTCGTGAGTCCACCAGTTGCGCCAATGGTGAACTGAGAGACGGCTCCTCCAACCCCTGGCTGCGTGTTTATCAGATAGAACCAGGGGCCCGCAGGGTGGGCCACGCCCTTTAGAGGGGCGGAGTTCCAACCGGGCGGAAAGGGAACCGTCAGCGGCGACATGGGGCTGAGCAACCCATTCGTCTGATTGACCGTGAACTGTGTGAGAGTTCCCTGTTGATTGTTGGCCGCAGGATTCGTTGCGTAGAGGTACCTACCCAGTGGGTCGACCGCGACCCACCACGTGTCATGACCTCCAGAATCAACCGTCGGCGTGGGCATCGGGGTGAGTGCTCCATTGGGGCCGATGACAAACTGGGAGATAGCGCCCTCAGCACCTTCATTGTGGTTCACCGTGTACGCATACCCGCCTGCCCACAGCGCGTACAGAGTGAGGTCAGCCGCTCCCATCGTGAAGCTGTCCCCCGGCGCGTAGGCTTTGCCAGATCCATCCGCTTTCGTCTGCCAGCCGACGAAAGTATACCCGGCGTAGGCGAGGTTCCCGGTGTTCCCCAGCACCGTGACGGTCTGGCCGTCTGTATATGCGGCGGTATCGAGCGGGACGGTGCCGGCCGTGGCGCCATTCGGGTCATACGTCACTGTGAAGCCGCCGCCGTGGCCGACGGTTCCTCCGGTTCCTATCGTTGCGCCTCCTGCGTCTATCGTGCCCGCTCCCGTTATGCCTCCCGTCTCAGGGCTACCGGAATGGCCACCACCACAGGCTGCAATCTCAATCAGGATAGAGAATACCAACGGACGAGCATGCTGGGGCATCATGGCTATCCTACTGATGTCTTCCTAGCAGCAGTGCCGTAGGGTCGCAAGGGGCAGCCCTGTGAGGGGCGAGGCAGCGAGTGCCCATCGTATTGCGGTGCCTCGGCCGCATTCACCCGTGTACTCGGCGCAGGTGGTTGATCACGTCGATGCGGGTGATGAGGCCGAGAAAGTTCTCCCCCTCGCAGACGATGGCCACCAGGCCGCGATCGAAGAGCGTGAAGAGAGAATCCAGGGGTGCATCGGGACTGACCGTGACCAATTGGGTGGTCATGAATTCGCGCACCGGTTCGGAAAATGCCGAGGGCGCGGCGGTCACAGCGCGCAGCAGGTCCGACTCGTCCAACAGGCCGACGATGCGCGCGCCGGCGAGTACGGGGAGCTGAGAAATCTCGGATATCTTCATGCGCGCGTGGGCGGTCTGAAGCGTGTCCGCGGGCGAGACGGCCACCACCTCGCCTTGGTCCGGGCGGCGGGCGATCACGTCGCGCAGATCGCCGGTGGGACGGTCGCGCAGGAAGCCGTGGTCCTGCATCCAGAGGTCGTTGAACATCTTGGACAGATACTTGCTGCCGCTGTCGCAAATCAGCGTGACCACGCGCTTGGCGGTCTTCTGTTCGCGGCAGTAGCGTAGCGCTGCAGCCACCAGGGTTCCCGACGACGAACCGGCGAGGATTCCCTCCTGGCGCAGCAGTGCCCGCGCCGTGAGCAGGCTTTCTTCGTCGGACACGGTGTAGGCATGGCGCACCGGCGACAGATCGCAGATGGGCGGTAGGAAGTCTTCGCCGATGCCCTCCACCAGCCACGATCCCGCCGCCAGCATCTTCCCGCTGCGCACATGTTCCGCCAGCACCGAGCCCGCGGGGTCGGCCAGAACCATCTCCACGTTGGGCGCGTGGCGCGAAAAAAAGCGGCCCAGCCCCGTGATGGTGCCGCCCGAACCCACCCCGCACACCATGGCGTCCATCCGATTATCCATCTGCTGCCAGATCTCGGGACCGGTGGTGGTCTCGTGCGCGCGCGGGTTCGCGGGATTGCCAAACTGGTTGACGAAATACCCCCCCAATTCGCCAGCGATTCTCTGGGCCATGTCCTGGTAGTATTCGGGATGGCCCTTGCCCACGTCGGAACGGGTCATGCGCACCTCCACGCCCAAGGCGCGCAGGTGAACCACCTTCTCCAGGCTCATCTTGTCAGGGATCACCAGCAGCAGGTGATAGCCCTTGAGCGCGGCCACCAGGGCCAGGCCGAGCCCGGTATTGCCCGCCGTGGCTTCCACCAGGGTGGCACCAGGCTTGATGGCGCCGCACTCCTCGGCCGCCTCGATCATGGATAGACCAATTCGATCTTTGATGGAACCGCCGGGATTCTGGTTTTCCAGCTTCACGAAGAGCTCGCACGGCCCGGTGTCAAAGCTGCGCAACGCCACCAGCGGCGTATTGCCGATGAGCGCCAGCACGCCAGGACGGGCGCTCACGACACCCCCCTTGCGGCTGCCAGGGCGCCTTGTAGGTCGCCCCACAGATCCTCCACGTTCTCCAGGCCCACCGACATCCGAACCAGCCCGTCGGTGATCCCCAGCTCGGCGCGCCTGTCCGCTGGAATAGACGCATGGGTCATCAGGCCGGGATGCTCGGCCAGCGATTCCACGCCTCCCAGGCTCTCGGCCAGGGTGAAGATGCGAAGACTCGTCAGGAAACGCTTGGCCTGTTCCAGTCCACCGTCCAGCTCCAGCGTGATGATGCCACCTCCGCCCGACATTTGCCGCAGAGACAATTCGTGCTGTGCGTGGCTGGCCAGTCCGGGATAGTGTACACGGCGCACGCCTTTGGCGCCTTCCAACCGCCGCGCCAGATCGGTTGCTGCAGCCACGTGCTGGCGCATGCGCAGGGGCAGGGTCTTGATTCCCCGCAAAACCAGGTAGCAGTCCATGGGGCTCGGCACGGCGCCGATGGCGTTCTGCAGGAACTTCAACCGTTCGGCCAGCACCGTGTCGCTGGTGATGAGAGCGCCACCCACCACGTCCGAGTGACCGTTGATGTACTTGGTGGTCGAGTGCACGATGACCGTGGCGCCCAGTTCCAGCGGCCGCTGCAGCACTGGCGACGCGAAGGTGTTGTCCACGGCCAGCGCGATTCCGCGCTCCTTGCACACATCCGCAATGGCCCGCAGATCCACCAAGCGCAGCAAAGGATTTGTGGGCGTTTCCAGCCACACCAGGCGCGTGCGCGGGGTCAGCGCAGCCTGCAGCCGCTCAGGCTGACGCAGGTCCACGAAGCTGGCGACAATTCCCAGCGGCCCCATCACCTTGTCGAAGATGCGAAAGGTGCCGCCGTAGACATCGTCGCCGCTGACCACGTGATCCCCGGGACGCAGGGTGTGCAGCAGTGTGGTGGCAGCCGCGCACCCGCTGGCGAATGCGAAGCCCGCGCTGCCGCCTTCCAGGGCGGCCAGGCATTGCTCCAGCGCGGCCCGGGTGGGATTGCCGCTACGGGAATAGTCAAAGCGCAGCGGTTTGGCCGGCTCGGGCTGGGCAAAGGTCGAAGCCAGCACGATGGGCTGCATCACGGCCCCGTGCGTGGGGTCGGCAGGCTGCCCGGCGTGGATAGCCAGGGTCTCGATCGCAGGGCTCCCGGAAGTGACTGACATGTCCTAAGCGTAGCACACGGCGTGTCCACTTTGCTAGACCGGGAACGCACCCAAACCATGGGCGGCCTGAAGATCGGCTGCGACGCCGCCATTTCCGCCGCAATACTTGGCCTCTCGGTACGCCGCGCCCCGCGTTGCCCCGCGGCTGCTGTCTGCTTTGCGGAACTTACGTCTTGACAACATGAAGCGCGCCCCCAACACTGTTTCCATGATGACCAAGGAATCGCGCCCATGAGGTTCATTCGCACCGCAACTTTCGTCTTGGTTGGGCTGCTCTTCTCCGGCGTTGCCCATGCCAAGGACGTCACCCTGCTCAATGTGTCCTACGACCCCACGCGCGAGCTATACGCGGACTTCAATGCCGCCTTCGCCAAGCAGTGGAAGGCCAAGACTGGCGACGACGTGAAGGTGAACCAGTCGCACGGTGGCTCGGGCAAACAGGCCCGCGCGGTCATCGACGGACTGGAAGCCGACGTCGTCACCTTGGCTCTGGCCTACGACATCGATGCCATCGCCGAGGCCACCGGCAAGCTGCCCAAGGACTGGCAGAAGCAACTGCCCGCGAACGCTTCACCCTACACCTCGACCATCGTGTTCGTGGTGCGCAAGGGCAACCCCAAGGGCATCAAGAACTGGGATGACCTTGTCGTGCCAGGAATCAAGGTCATCACCCCGAATCCAAAGACCTCGGGCGGGGCGCGCTGGAACTATTTGGCCGCCTGGGGCTACGCGCAGACCAAGTTCGGCGAGGACGAGGCCAAGGTTCGCGACTTCGTCACGCGACTGTACAAGAACGTGCCTGTGCTCGACTCGGGCGCGCGCGGCGCAACCACCACGTTTGCCCAGCGGGGCATCGGGGACGTGCTCATCGCCTGGGAAAACGAGGCGTTCCTGCTGGTCGACGGTTCTGCCAATGTGCTGCGTGGCCGGGTATAGGCGGGCCACGCCCAGGTTGCCTCGCTGTCGCTCGACGTGCCCGCGAACACACCTGACGGCACTGCCGTCCGTGCTATTGTCCGACCGCATGACATTCGCATCGAGCGAGCAGGAAACGGCAACTGCGTCTTCAGCAGACGGACAGCCGCCGGCCGTATTTCGCGCATGGTGAATCTGGGCGCGCACGTCAAGTTGGATTTGGCTCTGACCACCGGCGATGCCGTGACCGTGCACGTCGCTCGGCGCGAATACGAGGGTCTGGGATTGGTGGCCGGCGAATCTGTGCTGGTCGACCTGGAAAGCGCCCGCGTGTTCGTAGAGGACTATGTCATCTGAACCAGACATCGCCCGACTTCGGGCGCTCATCCGCAGCAAGGACTGGCCGGCCGCTCTGGCGGCTGTGTGCGGCCAGTTTCCCGGGGCCGCAGTCTTCAGCACCAGCCTTGGTCTTGAGGATCAGGCCATCCTTCACGCCATCGCTCAAGCCAAGCTTGCCGTGCGCGTGGTGACCCTGGACACGGGACGTCTGTTCGAGGAAACACACGCTCTGCACGCCCAGACGCGCAAGCGCTACGGCATCTCGATCGACGTCTTCTTCCCTGAGCCAGCAGCGCTGCGCCGCCTGATTGCCGAGCGCGGACCCAACGGGTTCTACGACTCCTTCGAGAACCGTCGCGAGTGCTGCCGCGTGCGCAAGGTGGAGCCGCTGGCGCTGGCCCTGGCTGGGGCGAAGCTATGGATCACCGGCATCCGGCGCGAGCAGTCCCAGGAACGCGCGCAGCTTGCGCCGATCGAGTGGGATGAGCAGCACAGGCTGCTCAAGTACCATCCGCTGCTGGATGTGAGCGAGACGGAACTGCGCCGGTACATCAGTTTGCACGACGTCCCCTACAACCCGCTGCATGACAGGGGCTATCCCAGCATCGGGTGCGCGCCCTGCACCCGTGCGGTGGCGCCGGGCGAGCCGGCCCGGCGCGGCCGGTGGTGGTGGGAAGACGATGCCAAGAAGGAATGCGGGCTGCACGTGCAGGACGGCCGGCTGGTCCGCCGCAGGGAGAGCGATTCGTGAAGCTCCTATCGCACCTCGACCGACTGGAAGCCGAGGCGATCTTCATCTTGCGCGAAACCGCGGCGCAGTTCGAGAGGCCGGTGCTCATGTTTTCGGGTGGCAAGGACTCCATCACTCTGGCCCACCTGGCGGCCAAAGCCTTTCGGCCCGCGCTGTCCCCGTTCCCCTATCTGCACATCGATACCGGCCACAATTTCCCCGAAACCCTGGCGTTTCGCGACCGGTTCGCGGCCCAGATGGGCGCCAAGCTGATCGTTCGCTTTGTGGAAGACAGCATCCGGCAGGGCCGCGCGGCTGAAGAGAAGGGCAAATTTCCCAGCCGCAACCGCCAGCAGGCCGTCACCTTGGTCGACGCCATTGCCGAGCTGAAGCTGGATGCCTGCATCGGCGGCGGACGGCGCGATGAAGAGAAGGCCCGCGCCAAGGAGCGCATCTTTTCAGTGCGCGACGAGTTCGGCGGCTGGGAGCCTCGCCTGCAACGGCCCGAGCTGTGGAATCTACTCAACGGCCGCGTTCATGTCGGCGAGAACGTGCGGGTCTTCCCGCTCAGCAACTGGACCGAGCTGGACGTCTGGCAGTACATCCGCGCCGAGCACATTGCACTGCCCGAGCTGTACTTCGCGCACCAGCGTGCCTGCGTCGTGCGCGACGGCCTCCTGTTCCCCATATCGCCCTTCGTACGCATCGATCCCGCCGATGATGTACAAGAAAAGCAAATCCGTTTCCGCACCGTGGGCGACATGACCTGCACCGCGGCCTTTCCCTCGGACGTCCGCGACGTGGACGGCATCATCGATGAGCTGCGCGCCTCGGATCTGACCGAGCGGGGCTCGCGGCTGGATGACCAGCGTTCGGAGGCCGCCATGGAAGATCGCAAACGCGAAGGGTACTTTTGATGGAGCTGCTGAGATTCATCACCTGCGGCAGCGTGGACGACGGCAAGAGCACGCTCATCGGCCGGTTGCTCTACGACAGCAAGACCCTGCTGCGCGATCAGGTCGCCGCCCTGGAACGGTCGAGCGCCAAAGGCGGCAACGGCCTGAACCTGGCGTTGCTCACCGACGGGCTGCGCGCCGAGCGCGAGCAAGGGATCACCATCGACGTGGCCTACAAGTACTTCGCCACGCCCCGACGCAAGTTCATCATTGCCGACACGCCTGGGCACGTGCAGTACACGCGCAACATGGTCACCGGCGCATCCACGGCTGATCTGGCTGTGCTGCTGGTGGACGCACGCCAGGGTGTCTTGCAACAGACGCGCCGGCACGCCTATCTGGCCAGCCTGCTGCGCATCCCGCATATGGTACTGGCGGTGAACAAGATGGACGCGGTCGACTGGTCGCGCGAGGTGTACCAGCGCATCTGCCAAGACTTTCTGTCGCTGACCTCCACCTCCGGCTTCGCAGACGTGCACGCCATCCCAGTCAGCGCACTGCTGGGCGACAACGTGGTCGAACCGTCGACGCGGACTCCGTACTACGGCGGTCCGCCCCTGCTGCGTTATCTGGAAGAAATCGTGGTCGAACGCCCGAGCCTTCCTGAGCGCGCAAGGCTACCAGTGCAATTGGTGCTGCGTCCGAGCGATCCGGCGCTGCAGGACTACCGCGCCTACGCAGGGGAGGTGACATCAGGAGTGTTCCGTCCAGGGGACGCGGTGGTCGTGCTGCCTTCCAACATCCACACGACCATCGCCGGCATCGATCGCTACGGCGAGCCGGTGGACGAAGCCTTCGCGCCGATGTCAGTGGGCATCCGTTTGCGCGACGACGTGGACGTGGGCCGCGGCGAGGTGATTGCGTCGGCCAAGCGGCCACCGCGGGTCTCACAAGAAATCACTGCGCGCCTGTGCTGGATGGCGGAGAGGCCGCTGCTTCCGCGCGCCCGGCTGCTGGTGCGACACGCGACCGCCTCCGTTCCCGGCATCGTCACCGCCATCGAATCAGTGGTGGACATCCACAGCTTCACGGACCAGCCTGGACCGACGCAGCTCACTTTGAACGAGATCGGCAAGGTGCGCATCAAGACCGCCCGCCCTTTGGCCTTCGATGCCTACGCCGAGGAGCGCACCACCGGAGCCTTCGTACTGATCGACGAGGCCAGCAACGGAACCGTGGCTGCTGGCCTCATCACCGCAGAGGAAACGCCAACATGACCAGCAAGCTCGGATTCGTGAGTCTGGTGGGCGCCGGCCCCGGGCACCCCGACTACTTGACCGTGAAGGGCGCCCGCGTGCTCGCCCAGGCCGAGGTGATCGTATACGACGCTCTGATCTCGGACGAGTTTCGCGCACTCTTTCCTGCCGGCGCCGAGATCTACTTCGTGGGCAAGCGCTGCGGGAAACACAGCACGAGCCAGGGAGAGATCTGCGCCTTGCTGGTGGAGGGAGCCCGACGCGGCAAGCGGGTGGTGCGCCTGAAAGGCGGGGATCCGGGGCTATTCAGCCGGGGCGGCGAAGAGATCCTGGCCCTGCGCGCAGCCGGCGTGTCCTTTGAGATCATTCCGGGCGTCAGCTCGGTCTTCGCCGGGGCGGCAGCGGCGCTCTTTTCGCCCACCCACCGGGGCCTTTCCAATCGGCTGGTGGTCTTCGACGGACATGCACTCCGTCACGACGATTTCGATTTCCGTCCCTTGCTCGCCCACCAAGGCACCACTGTGGTACTGATGGGCTCGCGCCAGGTGGAGAGGCTGGCTGCCGGGTTGATTGGTGCCGGCGCCTCACCCGAGTTGCCCATCGCTCTGGTCGAAAACGCGACCTTGGCGGATGAACACGTGGCCGTGGCCACGCTGGCCCGGGCGGCTGCAGGAGAGCTGGTGCCGCGGACCGAGGGCCCAGGGATCATTTATGTGGGGCCGGCTGTGGCCCTGGCGCAGGCATCACCGCGCGCAGCGGTCGAGGCGGCGGCATGAACACGCACCTGCCCCTGTTTGTGGATCTTTCTGGCCGCCGGGTGTTGGTGGCGGGAGGCGGCCGGGCCGCAGAACGCAAGTTGCCCGCCTTGCTTGAAGCTGGCGCCGTGGTCACCCTGATCGCGCCCAGGGTGCTCGAATCGGTGCGCTGCCGGCTGCACGCTTCGCCGCTCGGGCAATTGCTGCGACGGCGCGCCAGAGTGCAAGATGTGACCTCGGATTATGCGTTGTTCTTCCCGCTCACCGACGATCGCGAGTTGAATGAGCGGCTCAGCGTCGCGGCCCGGGACGCGAAAGTCTGGGTGGCAGGCTCCACGCGTCCCGATGGTGCGGACTTTCACGTCGGGGCTGTCGTGGATCGAGGGCCGGTGCGGTTGGCGATCTCCACCGGGGGCGCCGCGCCTGCGCTGGCGGGTCTGCTTGCCCAAGTGCTGCGCCAACTTCTGCCTGAATCGTTGGATGGCGACCTGACAGCGCTCCGCCGGGAACGCCACCTTCTTCGCGCGGCGCCGGACACTCCGGCCCGCCGGACGGCGCTGATTGCGCAGGCAGTGCAATTTCTCGAAGGCCGTCCTCAGGAAAGCAATTGAAGGTGGAAACCGAAACGCTTCTTCGCCTCCCTGCGCGTGTGCGCCAGGACGTGGCTGGCTATGGCGCCGAGGTGGCGCGCTTCCAGCGCGGCGAGATCAGCGCCGCATCCTTTCGCGCTTTCCGCGTGCCCATGGGCGTGTACGAGCATCGCGAGGCAGGCCGTTTCATGGTGCGCGTACGCCTGGGGGCTGGCCTGGCCTTGCCCCACCAGCTTGAACGCATCGCCGAGTTGGGCCGCGAGTACGGCAACGGCGTCTTGCACGTCACCACTCGCCAGGACATCCAGATTCACGATCTGGCACTGGAATCCACTGTGTCCGTGCAGGAGAAGTTGCTGGAAGTCGGCCTCAGCTCACGTGGCGGCGGTGGCAACACGGTTCGCAACGTCACCGCGTGCCCACGTGCCTCGGTTTGCCCCAAGGCCGCTTTCGACGTAGCCCCGCACGCCATCGCCACCGCCGAGTACCTGCTGCAGAACCCCCGCTCGTTCACTCTGCCTCGCAAGTACAAGATCGCCTTTTCGGGCTGCGGCGACGACTGCGCCTTCGCGTCGGTGAACGATTTGGGCTTCTTCGCGCACGAGCGCGATGGCCGACAGGGCTTTGCCTCCTATGCGGGCGGCGGACTCGGGCCCCAGGCAGCCGCAGGGGTCTTGATCGAGCCATTCATCGAACCAGCGCAGGTGTTCCTGGTGGCCGAGGCCGTGCAACGCCTGTTCGATCGCCTGGGTGATCGCGCCAACAGGCACCAGGCTCGCCTGCGCTACGTGCTGCGCAGGCTGGGCCGCGAAGCGTTTGTCGACGAGTACTGCAAGGAACGCGCCGCCGTCGGGTGCGAAGGCTTGGCCGAGGTTGTTCCCATGCTGCGACCGCTTCCGGCGGCGCTCACCGGATCTCCCGGCGTCGAGGTGTCGGTGCCCCGCGGATTTCTGGCGGAACGAGATCCAACGCGCTTCACGCTGCACGTGCAGCTCCAGAATGGGCGAATTCCCGCGGCAGACCTCATCAAGATCGCCCACATCGCCCGCGACCTGGGTGCCGGGCTCGTGGCGGCGACCCAGCAGCAGGATCTGCTGGTCTTCGGCATCTCGCCCGAACGCGCAGAAGCGGCTCGCGCGGCCCTCGCTGGGTTCGATATCCCCGGCATACCACGAAAGCCAAAGATCGTAGCCTGCGCCGGCGCCTCCACCTGCAAGTTGGGCCTTTGCCTTTCCCCGGCCCTCGCAGATGCCCTAGAGCAACGCCTCGGTTCCGTCGACACCGCTGCGGGTCCCGAGGTCATTCGCCTAAGCGGCTGCCCGAATGCTTGCGGCAATCACGTCATTGCGGCTCTCGGCTTCGAGGGACGCGCCAGGCGACAGAACGGCCGACTCATGCCTCTTTACGAAGTCCTTGCTGGCGGCAAGCCTGATGAGGGCAAGGTCACGTTCGGCGAACGCCTGGGCGCAGTGCCCGCCAGGCTGGTTCCCGAGCTTGTGGTCGAAATCTACACCAAGGGTATTGCCAGCGCCGAGGCGCTGCGCCCGCTGGTCGAGCGCTACGCTCGCGTGCCAGACCAGACGCCCGAGGATTTCTACGTCGACGTGGGAGGCAGCGAGCCCTTTTCGCTGGCTGGTCGCGGACCGGGTGAGTGCGGCGCTGGCGTTCTTGACGTCGTCCGTGTCGACCTTGAAGACGCAGCCGATGCGCTGACCGAGGCCGAACGATCGGCATATGGTTCTGGGCGCAGTTCCAACGTCCACCGCGCCATCGCCGCTACCGCCCGCGCCTTGCTGCCGCTCTTTGGCATCGAAGCGCGCAAGGACCGCGAGGTTTCCGCCGCTGTCTCGCAGTACCTGATCGCGCCAGGATGGGTCGCTGCGGACACGGAACAGTTGCTCGCCGCCGCCATCGACTGGCGTCTCGGGGATCGGGAGAACCTGGACGACTTGTTGGAAGGAGCCCGCGTCTTCCACCAGCGCGTGCTCGACTTGTTCGCTTCGCTGGACGCCAATCTCCAGTTTCGTCTGGCCCCGATCGCCAAACCGGCGCTAGCGACCGCACAGATGTCCGCAGCCCCGCTCGCCGACCTACGCGGCGTGGCCTGCCCGATGAATTTCGTAAAGGCCAAGATCGCGCTGGAGAGGATCGCTGTGGGCGAGACGCTGGATGTGCTGCTCGACGCCGGTGCCCCGCGCGAGAACGTGCCCGCCAGCTTCACCGAGCAGGGCCACCAGATCCTGTCCATCGCGCCCGAAGGCCCGAGCTTCCGGGTGAGCGTGAAGCGGGCCAAGTAGGACACTGAGCTTGATCCGCTTTCGTGGACATCAACAAGCTCCAGAAGCAGAAGAACATCACCATCTTCCTCACGACCCACTATCTGGAAGAGGCGGAGATCTGCGACCAGGTGGCCATCATCGATCACGGGAGGATCGTGGCGCACGACACTCCGTACAACCTCAAGAAGCAGCACACCCGGACCACGACCAGGATCAAGACTTCCGACCCGGATCCCCTGCTCCGCTATTGCGCCGAGAAGTCGCTTTCCGTCGTCGGTGACGGCGAGGGGCTCTCGATCACATCGTCGGACATCGGCGCAGTGATGGAGCTCGTCTCTCTCTTCAAGGGTTCCATAAAGGACATCGAGATCAACAAGGGGAAGCTCGACGACGTCTTCATTTCCCTGACGGCCAAGAAGATCGGGAACTGATGCGCGCCATACGAGCGATCCTGGCGAGGAACCTGATCAAGTTCTTCCGCGACAAGATGCGGTTCTTCTTCACGCTGTTCATGAGCGGGTTCCTGCTCTTTACCTTCTCGTTCGTGATGAAGTCCGCTGTCGCTGGTGTGGCGCACCCCATGAACTACCTGGTCTCGGGCATCATCATCATGACCGTGTTTCAGACGGCGCTGAACAATTCCATGAGCATCCTGGAGGACATCTCCACCGGCTTCATGAAGGAGATCCTGGTTGCGCCCATCGCCAGGTGGCAGATCGCCGTCGGACAGGTCCTTTCTTCCGCGGTCATCGCGGTCCTACAAGGCATCATCGTCCTGGTGGTGGGGGTCTTCATGGGCCTGGACCTGGATCCGGTTCACTTCGTCATGATGGTGTGCCTCATGCTGCTGGTGGGGGTCACCTTCAGCTCCCTGGGACTCTTCCTCGCGGCGCTGTCCAAGGAATCCACCACATTCCAGATCATGATCTCGGTAGTGACCATGCCTCTCACGTTCCTGTCGGGCGCCTACATCCCCACCACGGTGCTCCCAGCCATCCTGCGACCGATCGTCTTTTTGAACCCCCTGACCTACGCCACCTCCATGTTCCGCTACACCGCGCTCCACATGGAATCCATGACCACGCCTGAGCTGGTCAAGGCGGGCGTGGCTTTCGACATCCACGGGTTCGTGGCGCAGCCCCGCGACGGGGTGCTGATCATACTGGCCATCGGAGCGACGTTCTTCGGCATTTGCGTGAACCAGTTCCGCAAGGCCGACTTCTCGCGCGTCACCGTGTTCAAGCGAGGACACCACCGGTAGTCCAGACTCGCTCCCGCCGCCCCTGGCTGGCCTCGGCAAGAGCGCTCAGGTTCGGACTGTGCGCCGCATGCCCCTACCCCTGCAGTAACCTTCACTTTCGTCCGACGAAGATGGGGTAACGCCTGGCTCACTTCAGCATCACAGATCAAGGAGGGCGGAGTTGCCCGCGTTATGACGCTCCGACAATCCAATAAGGAGACTGCGATGAAGAATGTCATCCGTTCCGCTTCGATATTTGGAGTCATGGTTGGCTTGCTTGGCGCTGCGGCGCACGCGGCACCGACTCCCGCTCCTTCCGCTGCTCCGTCTGCGAAGGGGGCGTTTCAGCGCGACCTGCTCGGTGTGTACAGCTACAACGAGAAACAAGTGCTGCAACTGGAGGAGGCCATCCCACAGAACAAGTTCAATTGGCGGCCGACGCCGGGAGTTCGCTCGGTCGCCGAGGCGTTCATGCACATCGCTTTCGCTAACTACGGCCTGACCAAGGCGGCGACGGGCAAGGAGCCTCCGGCCGATGCCGGTTGGGAAATGAATCCGGCCAAGTGGGACAAGAAGACGACGGACAAGGCGGAGATCAAGAAGATCCTTGAGAAGTCCTTTGCGCATGTGCACGAGGTGATCAGCTCGCTGCCCGATACTGACTTGGACAAGATGGTGACTTTCTTCGGCCATGACATGTCGGTTCGATCCGTACTGATCATTCTCGTTGGCCACCTGAACGAGCACCTTGGCCAAGAAGTTGCCTATGCTCGCGCAAACAAGATCGTCCCGCCTTGGAGCAAGGACGAAAGGATGCCGATGGGCGAGAAGAAACCTTGAGGCCCGCCGCGCAAGCAGCATCGCGCGTGGTAAATTGACCTTCGTGAGCGACACCTCGCCCAAGGCAAACGCCAGGTACTTCGAGCTCTTGCGCCAAGCAGGGCCCGAAAGACGACTGGCGATCTGCCTCGGCCTGTCGCGAGCCACGCGAGAGCTTGCCATCGCCGGCATCAAACAGGCGCATCCCGACCGCACACTCTCGGACGACGAGCTTCGCGAGAAACTCGCCGAACGCCTTTATGGTGCCGAGGTAGCTCGGCGCGTGTTCGCGGGACGCCCGGCATGAGCGACAGGCTTGAAGATGTCGTCGACATCGCATTGCGGGTCTGGTTTCGTGAAGGCGGCGAGGTCTCGGATCGACAGTGGCGCGACATCCTGGGCGTACTACGCGCGCAACAGGGCAGCCTGAACCTGGCCTACCTGCGCGACTGGGCCGTCCGCCTGGCGTTGACCGATCTGCTGGATCGCGCGACAGCAGAGGTCGGGGCGTAGGCAGATTAGGAGGAGACGGACATCCAGGTTTCCAGCTACGCTTCGACGAGCAGCACCAGTGTCTCGGCCAGCACTCCATCGTGCGCCATCGCCTCGGCGGCACTCGGGGTGCTCATCGCGGTCTTGAGAGCATTCATATCAGGAACCTTCCTGCGCCGGTCATGGAGGCGCCCGGATTCAGGTGAGGTCGTGATCTGCTGAATCGCTGTCTCAAACTCGGCGGCCACGAGCGTCGGCGTGGCCGGACGATTCTCAGCCCACCACAGGTTGATGGTCGCGATCTGGGCTCGGGCCTGCGGGGAAAGCTCAGCTCGGAAAGACACGGCTATTGGCGGTGCGCTGCCCAGAGTTCGCTGACGACCTGTTCCGCGGGGATCCCCTTGCCATCGGCGATCTCCTGGCGACCCGTGCGAATCGCGGCCTCGAGACGAGCCCGATCCTCGGCATCGAGTTGGTCGCCATCGTCGTCTTGCTCGACAAGCTCGAGGCGAACCTCGGTGCCTTCCGGGAGATCGACGACATCCTGGACCACAATGCGACCGCCTTGAACACGACCGTGCAGCAGCGACATGCCTTTGAAGATACCACCGCTGCAGGGGGCAAGCACGGCCAGCAGCGCTGGCGACTCTGCCACGCTTGGCAAGTTCAGGCGCGACTTGGCCCGCTCCGCAAGCGCCGAAGCAGGATCATCGGAACAAAGCCGCCGGCAATGCCATCCAAAGAGCGAAGGAGGATTCCATGCCGACCACCAACGACAAAGTCACTTCGACCCAATCCCGGGAGGGCACCATGGCAACCGGAGGGCAATGTCCGTTCAATCACGCCGCTGGTGGCGGTACGTCGAACCGTGACTGGTGGCCGAGCCAACTGCGCCTGGACATCCTTCACCAGCATTCCTCCAAATCCAATCCGATGGGTGAGGACTTCGATTACAGAAAGGAGTTCAACAGCCTCGACCTGCCGGCGCTGAAGAAAGATCTCGCGGCGCTCATGACGGACTCGCAGGACTGGTGGCCGGCGGACTTCGGTCACTACGGGGGCCTGTTCATTCGCATGGCGTGGCACAGTGCCGGCACCTACCGAACCGGGGACGGGCGTGGTGGCGGCGGCAGGGGCCAACAGCGCTTTTCGCCACTTTGCGCTTGGCCGGACAATGTCAGCCTGGACAAGGCGCGACGGCTGTTGTGGCCCATCAAGCAGAAATACGGCGCCAAGATTTCCTGGGCCGACCTGATCATCCTGACCGGCAACGTCGCGTTGGAGTCGATGGGCTTGCGGACCTTCGGCTTCGGTGGTGGTCGCGCCGACGTCTGGGAACCGGATCAGGATGTGTACTGGGGCGCCGAGAAGACCTGGCTCGAAGACAAGCGCTATTCCGGCGACCGCGAACTCGAGAATCCCCTCGCTGCCGTGCAGATGGGCCTGATCTACGTCAACCCGGAGGGGCCGAACGGCAACCCGGATCCGGTGGCCGCGGCCAGGGACATCCGAGAGACCTTTGCCCGCATGGCGATGAACGACGAGGAGACGGTGGCGTTGATCGCGGGCGGACACTCGTTTGGCAAGACCCATGGAGCCGGCGATGCGAAGCTGGTGGGGCCCAACCCCGAAAGCGCCAGCATCGAGCTGCAGGGCCTTGGCTGGAAGAGCAGCTTTGGTAGCGGCAAGGGTAAAGATGCGATCACCAGCGGCCTGGAAGTCATCTGGTCCCGGACGCCGACGAAGTGGAGCAACTCTTTCTTCGAGAACCTGTTCGGGTACGAATGGGAGCTGAGCAAGAGCCCCGCCGGTGCGCACCAGTGGGTCGCCAAGGGCGCCGAAGCGACGATCCCGGACGCGTACGACCCGTCGCGAAGACACGTGCCGACCATGCTGACCACCGACCTGTCGCTGCGTTTCGACCCAGCTTACGAGAAGATCTCGCGGCGATTCTTGGCGAATCCGGGCGCGCTCGCGGACGCCTTTGCCCGCGCGTGGTTCAAGCTGACCCACCGGGATATGGGCCCGCGTGCGCGCTATCTCGGACTGGAAGTTCCCACCGAAGAGCTCATCTGGCAGGACCCCATCCCTGCCGTCGATCACAAGTTGATCGATGCGCAGGACATCGCTGCGCTCAAGGCAAAGCTGCTGGCTTCCGGCCTCTCGGTCTCGCAGCTGATCTCCACGGCGTGGGCGTCGGCATCAACCTTCCGTGGCTCCGACAAACGCGGTGGCGCGAACGGCGCCCGGATTCGCCTGGCGCCGCAGAACCACTGGGAAGTCAACCAGCCGGGGCAACTCGCCAAGGTACTGAGGACACTCGAGGGCATAAAGGACGAATTCAACAAGACTCAGTCTGGGGGCAAGAAGATCTCGCTCGCCGATCTGATCGTGCTCGGGGGCTGCGCAGGCGTCGAGCGGGCGGCCAACAACGCCGGCCACAAGGTGACCGTGCCGTTCACGCCGGGACGCATGGACGCCTCGCAAGAGCAGACCGACGTGGCGTCTTTCGCCGTGCTGGAGCCGATTGCGGACGGATTCCGCAACTACCTGAAGGGCAAGTACGGCGTGTCCGCCGAGGAGCTGCTCATCGACAGGGCACAGCTGTTGACTCTGACCGCGCCCGAGTTGACGGTCCTCGTCGGTGGCTTACGGGTGCTCGGCGCCAATGCGGGAGGGTCCAAACACGGCGTCTTCACGAAGAAGCCGGAGGCATTGAACAACGACTTCTTCGTGAACCTGCTCGACATGGCCACCGAGTGGAAGCCGATGTCGGATGCCAAGGATGTGTTCGAGGGGCGCGATCGCAAGACTGGTGAGCTGAAGTGGACCGGCACCCGCGTCGATCTCGTCTTCGGCTCGAACGCTCAGCTCCGCGCCCTAGCGGAAGTCTATGGCAGCTCGGACGCGCAGGAGAAGTTCGTCCAGGACTTCGTGGCGGCGTGGAACAAGGTGATGAACCTGGATCGCTTCGACGTCGTGTGGCCCTCGCAAGAGTAGACGCTGTCTTGTTTGCTGAACATGGGTCTTGACAACAAACGGCTGCCCAGTCAGACTCTTCTTCACACAAACCACCAAGCCCACTGCAGACACGAAAGGACGCGTTATATGAGCTCCAAACCCTACCGCTTCGAAACCCTGGCCCTGCACGCGGGACAGGTTCCCGATGCCACCCTTTCCCGCGGAGTTCCCGTATACCGAACAAGCTCGTATCTCTTCAAGAACACGGAACACGCGGCCAACCTGTTTGCCTTGAAGGAGCTGGGCAACATCTACACGCGGCTGATGAACCCCACCACCGACATCCTCGAGCAAAGGATCACCCAACTCGAAGGCGGTGCGGCCTCGGTGGCGCTGGCATCCGGCACCTCGGCCATCTTCTACGCCATCATCACCCTGGCCCAGGCGGGGGACGAGATCGTCTCGGCCAACAACCTCTATGGCGGCACCTATACCCAGTTTGACGCCATCCTGCCGCAGTTAGGGATCACCACGCGCTTCGTGGACCCGAACGATCCGAAGAATTTCGAGAAGGCGATCACGGACAAGACCCGCGCCATCTTCATCGAGACCATCGGCAACCCGGTGCTGGATTTCACCGACGTGGCTGCCGTGGCTGCGGTGGCGCACAAGCACGGCCTGCCGCTCATCGTCGATGCCACCTTCACCACGCCGTACCTGCTGCGCACCATCGAGCACGGCGCGGATATCGTCGTCAACTCGCTCACCAAGTGGCTGGGCGGGCACGGCTCGGGCATCGGCGGCATCATCACCGACTCGGGCAAGTTCAACTGGAAG
>Ga0181533_1002847_pt1 | contig 19551 bp, 16 predicted proteins | sample PEATcosm2014_Bin_45_FD_119772 | JGI IMG/M metagenome (GOLD analysis project Ga0181533, IMG submission 119772) | Peatland microbial communities from MTU Mesocosm Facility, Houghton, MI, USA - PEATcosm2014_Bin11_60_metaG | ecosystem: Environmental > Terrestrial > Soil > Wetlands > Peat | place...
CTGCGAACCAATCACATAATGCCCATCGTTTTGCGCAATCTGAAATAGTCACGGTCTACTATCGTTGGCACCCGCTATACGGACGGAGCCTGCCGGTTCGGAGTCGCCAGAAGGTTCCGTGCGGCGAACTTGTCTTCGTCCAGATGGAGAGCGGCGCAACGTGTGGCCTGCCCGCGTGGATGCTCAGCGCCGCTTGTGCCACGTTCGTGCTGGGTCCCCCGCTGATCGCTACCGACGCGCTGCTGGAATTGCGCGCTCTGCTCGGCGCCTTGCCATCCGATCCGAAGTGCGGTAAGGCTTCGCTGAAGCGCCGCGCGAAGCGCGGCTTTCGCGCTAAGATAGATGAGCACCCAGACCCGCTATGCAACAATACGATCTGATCGTCATCGGCTCCGGCCCTGCCGGACAGCGCGCGGCCATACAGGGCTCCAAATCCGGCAAGCGCGTCGCCTTGATCGAAAAGCGCGAAGTGGTCGGCGGCACCTGCATCAACTCCGGCACCATTCCCAGCAAGACCATGCGCGAGGCCGTGCTGCACCTTTCGGGATTCAACTACCAGGGCATCTACGGCGTCAGCTACCGTGTGAAGGAAAAGATCAGCATGGGGGACCTGGGGTTCCGCATACAGCACGTGATCAAGACTGAAACCGATATCACCCAGGCGCAGCTCACGCGCAATGGCATCGAGGTGATTTACGGCACCGCGCGGTTTGTGGACCCCACGCACGTCCGCGTGGAAAATAGCCGCGGCGTATCGGACTACGAAGCCGGCATCATCGTCATTGGCACCGGGACGAAGCCCTCGGTGTCGTCGAAGGTGCCCTTGAACGGCCGCACGATCATCAATAGCGACCAGATCCTGCAGATGCCGGAAATCCCCAAGATCCTGATCGTGGTGGGCGGCGGCGTGATCGGCGTGGAATACACCTGCATGTTCGCCGCGCTGGGTGTGCGCGTCATCCTGGTGGAGAAGAGGCCGCGCCTGCTGGAGTTCGCCGACGCCGAGATCATCGAGGCGCTTTCCTATCATTTGCGCGACCACCGCGTCACCATGCGCCTCAACGAGGAAGTGGAAAGCGTGGAAGACACGCCCACCGGCGTGGTCGCCAATTTGATGAGCAAGAAGAAAATCTCAGGCGACACGTTGCTATATGCCGTCGGCCGTCAGGGCAACGTCGAAGACCTCGATCTGCCGGCGGCCGGTCTGGAAGCCGATAGCCGCGGCCGCATTAAGGTGGACGCCTGCTACCGCACCAGGCAACCGAACATTTTTGCGGTGGGCGACGTGATCGGGTTCCCCAGCCTGGCCTCTGTTTCGATGGAGCAGGGCCGCATCGCCGCCGCCACGGCCTTCGGGATACCGGTGCATTCCAACCCGGCCACTTATCCCTACGGTATCTACACGATTCCGGAAATATCGTTCATCGGCAAGACTGAGGAGCAGTTGACCGACGAAGACGTTCCGTACGAAGTGGGCGTGGCGTATTATCGCGAGATCGCGCGCGGGCAGATCCGCGGCGACACTACCGGCCGCTTGAAGCTGATCTTTAATCGGGAGACCAAGGAAATATTGGGGGTGCATATCATTGGAGAGGGTGCATCCGAGTTGCTGCACATTGGCCAGGCCGTCATGATCCTGAAAGGCACCATGGAGTATTTCGTGGATACGGTCTTCAATTATCCGACGCTGGCCGAATGTTACAAGGCCGCCGCGTTCAACGGCCTGAACAAACTGACGCGACTGTAGGTAGGACAGGCCTCCTGGCCTGTCCCTTTAAGGAGTGGAGAACTGACAATGGGGCAAACAATCGGCGTCCTGGCGACCAGGCAAGTCGCCGTAGGAGTGGTGGAAGACGATGCGCTCACCTGCCCGATCCGGGTCTTTCCCGAAGAGGACGAGCATCCCGATATACTCCGGACGATGACCGGCGACGAGATCGCTGAGCTAATCGGGCAACAGGTCCTGATATCCGCGCGCGGGAGGCAGATCGACAGCGTGGGGGTGGGTTTCCCAGGCGTGATTCGCAACGGCATCGTCGAGGAATCCCCAAACCTGCAACAGGTCAAGGGCTTCCAATTCGCCGCGACTTTGTGCGGCGTGCTCGGCCGGGGCGGGTTGCAGGCCTCCGTGCTGATCCTGAACGACGCGGATGCCATTGCCGCGGGCGTAGCGGCCACCCGCGGCCACTTGGAAAAGCTGATCCGCATTTGGTACCTGGGAGACGGCGTGGGCTTCGGACGCTACCCGCAAACGGAAGGCGTGTGGGAGGGCGGCCACATGGTCGTTTCTCTCGATCCCAAGGAGCATTATTGCGGCTGCGGCGGCGTGGGGCACCTGGAGGGCATCATGGGGCACCGCGCCATGCGCCTGCGCTTCCTCGATATGGAGCCGGTGGAGGTATTCACGGCGGCGCATGAAGGCGACGTCCGCTGCGGCACCTTCGTGAAGCTCTGGCACCGCGCACTGGCGGCCGCTTCGGCCAGCAGCATTCATCTGGATGGGCCGGGGAAATTCTTCATCATGGGCCCGAACGCGCAGTACGTGGACTTGGGACTGATCGCGCAGTACATTCATGAGATGGTCAAGATGACCCCGCTGCAGGGGAGCCTGTTTGAAACCATTTCGAGCAGTCACGATCTGGCGATCGTCGGGGCCGCGGTGAATGCCCGCCGGAATAAGAAGGAGGGCGGGCTTTAGCCGGCTTTAGCCCGCGCGGGGCTTAAGCCCCGCAGATGTAACCGTTCGCTGTCGCACGCCGCCAACGTACTGTATTGGAGGGGAAAGCATCTGCGCGCCCTGACTGTAACTGCCGTCTTATGGGCGATCGCGACCATCGCCGGGATCGCGGCCGTTGGCGCGCAAACGGCCCCTTTCGACGAGCTGGCGGCCGAAGCGGCTGCGGCGCGCCGCGGCAATCGCATCCCGGAAGCCATCGGACTCTACCGGCAAACGGTCGAACTGCGTGCGTCCTGGGCGGAGGGCTGGTGGTTTCTGGGGACGCTTTCCTATGCGACGTTCCAGTATGCCGGCTGCGAAGCCGCCTTCGGCCAGTTCGTCGCACTGGATGACAAACGGCCGCTGGCGTGGTCTTTGCTGGGTCTGTGCGAGTTCGAAACCGGCAATTACGATCAGGCGCTGGACCACCTGCGGCAAGGGCTGGCGGGCAAGGATCTGGCACCGGAAGTGCAAGCCGGCGTGCGGTTTCACTATGGGCTGCTGCTGTCGAAGGCGGGATTCTTCGATCGGGCCAGGCGGGAGCTGCAACAGTGTGCGCGGGCGGGAGGGGACCAACCGATGCTGATTGCGGGCCTCGGATTGAACGCGCTCCACGAGCCGTTGCTGCCCAATGAGGTGCCGGCGGTTCGCCAGAAGGCGGTCCTGAAGGCAGGGACCGCGGTCCGTTTCTGGATTCTTGGCGAGACCGATAAGGCGGAGGCTGGTTTTCGGGAGTTAGTTGCAGAGTACGCAACTGTACCTGGCGTGCACTACTTATATGGCACTTACTTGAGTTACACGAGCCAGGAAGAGGCCATTGCGGAATTTCGGCGCGAGTTGGACCTGAACCCCGAAAACGCGGATGCGGGCGCTCTGCTGGCGTTGCTGCTGGTGAATGCCAAGGACCTGTCCGGCGCGCTGCCATACGCCAAGAAAGCGGTCACCCAACGGCCGTCGGACGCGCTGGCGGAGTATGCGTATGGCGAAGTCCTGATGGGGACGGGAGATCTGCCGCAGGCTATCGCCAGTCTGGAAGCCGCGGAGCGGTTGGACCCGGCGTCGCTCGATTACCACATGGCCCTGGCGAGCGTGTATTCCCGGGCGGGCCGCTACCAGGACGCGCGCCACGAGCGGCGGGTGTCCCTGGATATGGCGGAGAGTGTCCAACGCCGCGAGCAAAATGCGCACGCGGAGAACAGATGACTGACGGGTCTCGCCCACCCAGGCCTTCATGGCTTGCCGCGGCAATGTGTGTGTCGCTGGCGGGCGCCGTGACGGGCGCCACGCCGCGCCCCGAGCAACTGACTTGCGCGAACTGCCATCGCGGGCAAGCGCAATCGCAGCCGCATACTTCCATGGGGATCGGCATCGAACTGCCGCCCAATCGGGAATCGTTGGAGACGCACCCCAAGCTGACGCTGGAAGCGAATGGATACCGCTACGACGTCGAGCGCAGGAACGGGATAAGCACATATACGGTAAGTGACGGCTCCGGCGCGCTGACTCTGCCCATTCGATATGCGTTCGGCGCTCGCAACCTGACATTCGTACTGGAGTATCGGGGCCACTTCTATGAGAGCCTGGTGACCTACTACGGAGTTATCGGAGCGCTGGGCATCACCATGGGAGACGACAGGATCAGGCCTCACAACCTGACCGAAGCTATGGGACGGCAGACGTCGGACCAGGAGATCGCGGATTGCTTCGGTTGTCATGCTACCGGCGCAGTGACTAAGGGTAAGTTGACGCTAGCTTCCATGGAGCCGGGCGTGAACTGCGAGCATTGTCATGCGGGCGCCGATGCGCACATGCAAGCCATGGCCGGGGGTAAGCCGGCGCCCGTTCCGCGGAAACTGGGTGACATGGCGGCCGAGGAGATGTCCGGCTTTTGCGGCGAGTGTCATCACACCTGGGAAACCGTGGTCCGGCAGGGTCTGTTTGGCGTTCGAAATGTTCGGTTTCAGCCGTACCGGTTGGCCCTCAGTCGGTGTTTCCTGGGAGACGACAAGCGCATCCGTTGCACGGCTTGCCACGATCCTCACGTGGAATTGGTTCGCGACGCAGCTCATTACGACCGGGCTTGCCTGTCGTGCCATGCAGTGACCGGGAAAACCTGTCCCAAGTCGGATAAGAACTGCGTAAGTTGCCACATGCCGAAGGTGCCGGCGCCGGGAACCCCTGCGGTGTTCAGCGATCACAACATACGGGTGGCGCATGCGGGGGATCCGTATCCGTGGTGAAGGGGCCCGCACGCTTCACCAGCCCATATTGCGCATCTTCTCCAGGATGTCGGCGCTCAATTGCTCCATGCGCGCGGGCCTGCGCGTCAGCGGCGACGGGATGATGGCCGCCAGCCGCGCGGATTCTTCCCGGTCGAGACGCGCCGCCGGGATGTTGTAGTAGGAACGCGCGGCGGCCTCCGCGCCATAGATGCCCGGCCCCCACTCGATCGCGTTGAGATAAAGCTCCAGCACGCGCTGCTTGCCCAGAATCAAGTCGGCGGCCGGAGCGATCGTAAACTCGACGGCCTTGCGCACTGCCGAGCGGCTGGTCGTCAGAAACAAATTCTTCACTAATTGTTGCGTGATGGTGGAAGCGCCGCGCCCGAGTTTGCCGCGGTCCAGATCGCGGTCCACGACTTTGTGAAGCTCGGTCCAGTCGATGCCATGGTGCTGATAGAATCGCTCGTCTTCCGAGGCGATCGCGGCGTGCTGCAGCTCCTTCGAGATGCGGCCGAGCGGCACAAAGACATAGCGCTTGCGATACGGGCGCCGGTGGATCGTGGCCTCCACGCGGCGCTGGATCTGCACCATGGTTATGGGTGGGTCGATCCACTTCAATCCCACGAGCGCGGCTCCACATAAGGCGTAGAAGCCCACCGCCACCGCGGCAACCCAGAACAGGATGCGGCGCCACAGGCTGCGCTTGCGTCTCACTCCGACTCGAGGTTTACGCACGGCCGACTCTGTAAACCCTCCCGGCCTTGGTCTCGATCGAGATGACCCCGCCGGAGACTTCCGCCGTCACGGGCCGGCGGGACGGAAGTGCGGTCACCGTGACGCGATCCGGATGCCACGGGTTCGCAATACGCGCCACGCCGCCCTTCTCGCTGGAGATCTCCACCGCCGAGACCTGCTTGCCGTCCCACGCCGCGCTGACCAGAAAAGCTCCCCGCGCGCGCAGATTTCGAAAACGCGCCGGTCCGAGGTTCGCGGTGTTTGGAAACAGGCGCAGGATTCCCGAATAGCTTTGCAGCATGCATTCGTTCAATACGGCCGGGAGCGAGAGGTTCTCCGTCCAGATACCCATGCGCGTCATGAAATCGAAGTTCGTGGTCTCCGAATAACGCCCGCCGGTCTGCCGCACGCGGTCCTGCACGATGCCGTTCGGCATCTGGCAGTACCGCACTTCATCCTTGAACCACGCGAGATCGAGCATGCCCAGCCGGGCGCGAATAAGCGGCTGGTACACGATGTCGTTGCCGCCCTCCAGGCGAACCGTAGCCGCGGTCCGGCGCGCGATTTCGAGATCCCGCGGATCGCCGCCCAGCCCCACCTGCTCGCCGGGAAAAACCGGCGCGAGCGTCACCGGGACATTGTAAATCCAACCGGTGGGAGCGTTCCGCACGTCGATCCACACCTCGCCTTGGGGACCCTTGGCCTTCGGATAGGGCGCCAGGTTCGCATCGAGCGCCGCCCATTGGCGCCGCTCGTCCGCATCTACGCCGAGCTTTTCGGACGCCTCAACCACCGCGCGCAACAGAAACCGCGCCAGCGCCAGGTCCATGATGCAGTCCTGGTTCAAGCGCTGGTCGACCGTGAAGCCCCAATTCTCCGGCGACACCGTCGGATTGAGATGAAACTTCCCATCGCCGCCGGGCTTGGCGTACGCCGTGATGAACTGCGCCGCCTCCTTCAAGGGCTGGTAGACGCGGCCGAGCAGCCCTTCATCGAGCGTGTAGAGGTAGTGCCACCAGAGGCTCTCGACCGTCCAGGGCGTCTCGCAGATCTCGTATGCCCACGGCGGTGCGGGATATGGGACCACTCGGCTAGGCACAGGATAGGCCGAGTGCGGGAAGTACGCGCCCGGCAGTCCAAACTGCTCCCTGGCGGTGGCTTCCGCCATCGGCAACAGGTTCTCGACGATCTCGATGTAGGGCAAGTGCTGATCGGCGTGGTTGCTCGAAAACACGCCCCAGAAAACCTGCTGCGTGTTGTAGTTCATGTGGTAATCGCCATGCCAGGCCGTGCCGATCTTGCCGCTGGTCCAGTTGCCGAACAGGCCGGGCGCCACTTTGCCCTCGCGCAGGCAACAGCCCAGCCAGTATTGGTTGTGATACCAGAGCCGCTCCAGCTCCGGGTCGTCCAGCGCGACCGCCGAACGCGACCAATACGCGCGCCAGAACGCCTCGGATTCCCGTTGGACCTCGCGCGCTGGGCGCTGCGAGAGCCGGTGGACGACACGCGCGGCCTCGGCGGCCGGTTCGGCATGATCGCGCGGCGTGTACAGTGCGATATCCAATCGCAGGGCTTGTGTACGCGCGCTGCGGAACCTCACGCCGGGAGGCCCGGCCCCCACCCAGTCGCCCTGGACGACTCCGTGCAGAGCGAAGCTTCTATCGGCGGGCGATGGCGGCGGCTCCGGAATCTCAGTGGTGGGCGCCGCGGCCGGGAAGCGCTGGAGGCAGGTGAACTCCACCGATCCGCTATTGTGCGCCGCGCTGGTTTGCGGCTCGGGAAGCTGCGCCTGCGCATCGATATTCGGGTAATACGCGACTGAGCGAAACGGCGCGGCCTCCTCGGACCACAAACAGACATGGCCGGCCGCCGTATTCACGAAGCAGAACAGGTGGACCGCTTCCCCGCCGCGCTCAAGTTCCAGCGAGTAGAGTCCGTTGGCCGGGTCCAGTTCCTGGCGGACCACGCGAAATGCGGGAACATCCCAATCGACCCAGACGATGCCGCAGGGCCACGGCCGCGGCCAACTCTTCCGGTATGACGAAGAAGCCTTTTCGTCGTATTCGCGCAAGGCCGGGTTCGTGTCTTCGAGATAAGTCGCTTCCGGCTGCCCCTGTTTCTTGCTCTCCTCGCTCGCGCGATCCCACAGCTTCAGTAGCTCCGCAAACGGCAGGACGTGACGGGCGTGGTCCTCGCTCACGCGGATGTCCCACGCATCGGATTTCCCGATGTGCAGCCCGAGCGCATCCGGCCGGACCGTGATGCACACGCCGATGTCGCCGTTGCCGAGCAGCATGCCTTCGAAGAAATCGGGCGTGGGTAGAGTGCGGACGATCTTATGCCGGCGCGCGATGCGGAATCCGTCGAGCGTGGGAGGCGCGGCTGCGGCACGTCCCATCGGCGCGGCGGCGGGCAGGCAAGCCGCTCCGAGCATGAAGTTTCTGCGGGTAGTTGGCATGTTTCTTGCCTTTGTGGGGCAGGCTCCCAGCCGGGGTGCCCTCTGAGCCGGGGCTCTCAGCCCCGCTTCCCCCTACCACTCCACTGGCTTCCCCGGCTCCAGCGCCCAGACTTCGGTGTCCGGCAGATCGCCGATCAGCGCTGCCAGTTGCTCCGGCCGCCCCGTCAGCGCCGGGAAGGTCCCGAAGTGCATCGGCACGACTTTCTCCGGCCTCAACATCCGGCACGCCACCGCAGCTTCCCGCGGGCTCATGGTGTACAGGTCCCCGATGGGCAGGAAGGCCAAGTCCGGACGATACAACTGCTCGATCAATTGCATGTCCGTGAAGACGTTGGTGTCGCCGGCGAAGTACAGCGCGCGGTCATCGTCAAACTGCAGCACGTAGCCCGCGGCCTCGCCGCCGTAAACGATTTTGCCGTCATCCAGGATGCCGCAACTGTGTACGGCGTGAGTCATGGTGAAGGTCACTGCGCCGGCCTTCTGCGAACCGCCCTTGTTCATCGGGCGGGTATTCGCCACGCCCTTGGATTCGAGCCAGTGACAGGTCTCGAAGATTCCCACCACGGCCGGTGAGAACTCCTTTGCCAGGGGCACCGCGTCGTGGATGTGATCGAAATGCCCGTGCGTGATGGCGATGGTGTCCACGCGCTCGATCTTATAGCCCTGCGGGTAGGCGGGGTTGCCCTCGGTCCATGGATCCATCAGGATCGTTTCGCCGGAGGGGAGGCGGAATTGAAAAGTGCCATGTCCAAGCCAGGTTATTTCCATATTGTCTCTCTCCTTAAAATAAAGCACTTATACTGCAGGCTGGCGTTTCGTGTACAACAGGCGTACAGACGCCACACTGCCGAATGCAACCGCGCGCAGGGGGAAAGGCACGACAAGAACCCGAAGCTCCCAAAGAAGCTCAAGCCGAAAGACCTCTGGTCTTGCAAGGCAAGTTCCATCGGGATTCCCTCAACACCTGCGATTTGGCCGTTGCTGTCAAGCAAATCCAGGATACCGAACTCGACAAGCCGAAGGCGCCTGCCCCAAAGACGCTGGAAGCGGCGTACCAGCGGTACACCATGATCCTGAAAGCGCAGCGAGGCGTGAAAGAGAATTCGATCGAGAACGTCCAGGAAGCGGTATTCAACCGAGGTATATAGCAGCTTTAGCTTTTGCCGGACAGGAAGCGGTCAATCTCGGCGGCGGCGGCGTTTACCAATTGTCGCAGGTTGCGGTCCATGGACTGCGCCACATCGTCGATGGTCTTGCCGCTGGCCGGTTCTTCGCGCTCAAAGGGGTGGTCCCAAACGCTGATTGCGTCTGCTGGCCGACCCAGAAGATCCCCAACGTCATGAAAGTCATGGCGCACATGATGAGCCGCGGCGCGAGCGCCCAGCGCCAGCCACAGATCCCGCTCGTTGTGGACGGCTTCCACGGCGAGAGCGCGCAGATCCAGCACCAGCAGCGTCATGGCGACCGCGAATACGCCGTCGCTGAGCGCCGCCAGGCGCTCCACGCTTTGGCCGGCGATCCGGTTAGGAAGTGCTCATATCAGGTCAGTGCACGCGTGCTGGCAGCCGGGGCGGGGAAGGATGCATGCATAAAACGCCTGCAATCGCGCGCGATAGCGCGGGCCGGCCACTTGGACGAATGTCAGTGCGGGTAGCACCCTCGACGGTCCAAAACGACTTCGGTTGAAACCGCTGGCGGAGAGCCGCCCAACCAACGGCATGACGGTGCCGGGCAAGGCCGAGAACGAAGTGAACGGGCACGCCAGAATCACGCCGGCGCACGGGCGGCGGCGAGCCAGGTCCACTGCCACCGCGGAGCCGAGCGACTCGCCGAGTGGCACGATCTGCTTAGCTTCGTAGCCCATGCCGATGAGGCGAATCGTAGCCCGCATCGGCGTCGCAAATACAGGCCCCGTTCGGTGGGGCGGCCCTGACTCTTCCCGTAGCCCCGATAGTCCAAAATCAGAACCGAGGAACCCGCCGCGACGATCTCACGCAAGTGGCCCGGGCGATTCGCCAGGTTGGTGCCTCAGGCGGCCTGAGAGGCCGCCGCAGGCTGAGAGCCTGCCCCACGATTATTTGGCTAGAAAGTCAGTCACGGTTTTGATGAATAGCGCGGGTTGGTCCACGAAGTTCATATGGCCGCTCTGCGGGAAAATCACAAGCTTCGAGCCGGCGATCAGTCGATGCATCTCCTGGGAGAGCGAGGGCGCGCATTCGTCGTGGTCGCCGGCGGTAATTAGCGTGGGCACTTTGATCGTTTTCAGGCGGCCGGCATATTCCACGGATTTCAGATTGCCGTCGATGACGTATTCGCCGTTGGATCCCCACATCTCGCGGTAGAGGTCCCAGGACATGTTTCCGTTGGCGATGGGATCGTAATTCGGGTCCGGGCGCCGCTGGTAGAGGTATGGGAAATAACCTTCCGCCCATGCCGCGATCATGTAGTCGTTCGGGTAGCGGTTCTTCTGGTAATCCTTGCCCTTGCCGAAGAGGCCGGCCTTCTCGAGCGAAAGGATGCGGTCGCGCAGTTCCGGGGTCATATCGGCCAGGATACGGCGGAGGACTTCGTTCATCTTACTGGTGCTGTGGAAGGTGCTGCACAGAATCAAGTGAGTGAGATTGGCCTGATACTTGAGGGCGTAGGCCTGCGCCAGCACGCCGCCATACGAGTGGCCCAACAGGCTGATGCGGCCCAGCTTGAGCCCTTGCCGCACGGCCTCGGTATCTTCCACCATGTTTTCGACGGTGTAGCCGGAGGGATCGTCGAGCTTTTCCGATTTTCCCGATCCGCGCTCGTCGATGAAGATCAGCTTGTGATGACGGGCCAGTGGCAACAGGTACGGCAGGAAGTAGTCGTGCGATGCGCCCGGGCCGCCGTGTACAATCAGCAGCGGCGCGCCTTGTCCGAGCGTCTGGTAATAGATCAGGACACCGTGCGCATCCACGAAGCCGTCTTCGAGGGGGTAGGCCGCGCGTGTTTGGGCGTACGCGGCGGAGAGCGGGAGGAGCAGGAGGAGCAGGGTTGGGATTGGTTTCATGGAATGAGGATAGCGCATGGGCAGGACAGACCAGGGACAGGCCGGGGACAGGCCAGGAGGCCTGTCCTACCGATACTCCACTCTAACCAGAAATAGTCCCTTGGCGGGCGCGGTGGGGCCGGCCTTGCGCGCGCAGGCCGGGACGAGCAACGCGCGCAGGCCGGATTCATCCAGGTTGCCGCGGCCGGCTTCCAGCAGCGATCCCACAATGTTGCGCACCATGTGCTTCAGAAAGCCGCTGCCGCGCACGCGGTAGATCAGGCGGTCCGGCTGGGCTTCGAGCTGCGAACGGAAGATGGTGCGCACTTTCGTCTGGCCTTCGTCGTCGCGGTCGTCGCGGCTGTCGGATGCCGCGAAGGCGGTGAAGTCGTGCTCCCCCTCGAGGACCGGCGCGCAAGATTGCATGCGGTCGAGCGAGAGCGGATAGGGATGATGATGGACGTAGCGCCATTCCCACGGCGGGCAGACTTCGGCGCGCACGATGCGGTATTCGTAAGTCTTGGCCAGGGCCTGGAAGCGGGGATGAAAATCGGGCGCGGCTTCCGCGGTGGAGAGCACGCGGATGGAGGCGGGCAGCAACCGGTTCATGGCCTTGCGCAGGTTCGGCAACGGGATGGGATTTTCGATGCTGAAGGCGGCCACCTGTGCGAGGGCGTGCACGCCGGCATCGGTGCGGCCGGAGCCGGCCACGTGCACGGGAGCGCCTTCGATTTCGCCAACCACGGATTCCAGCGTGCCCTGGATAGTGAGCAGGCCGGGCTGGACCTGCCAGCCGTGGAAATCGGTGCCGTCGTAGGCGAGTTGGATGCGGATTCGACGCATTGGGCGCGCTTCGCGCGCCGTGGCTGGTGAGTAGTGGCTGGTGGCTGGTGGCTGTGTGAGCGGCGTCAAAGGTCCAGGCTCCAGGAGCGGGGCTGAAGCCCCGCGCGGACTGAAGTCCGCCCTCCAGTCAGGGTTGAAGACACTGCTGAATGGTAGTTCATTATCACGCGGGGCGGGAGCCGGGTTTGACGGCCGGCAGGCCTTGCGCGCAGAGCGGGCACTCGGCCGGATCGTAAGCCACCACCTGCAACGTAACCAGCGCCACGCGCGGCGCTCCCACATCGGCATGGCCGCCGCTGCGATCGACGATGGAGCCGGCTGCCAGCGGGCGCGCGCCGGCGGCGCGCAGCACCTCCACCACGTCGCGGGTGCTTCCGCCGGTCGTCACCACGTCTTCCACCACTAGCGCCGGCTCGTCGGGCGTTACCGCGAAGCCGCGGCGCAGGGACATCTTCTTGTTTTCATCGCGCTCGGTGAAGATGAATCGGGCGCCCAACGCGCGCGCGACTTCGTGGCCGATGATCAGTCCGCCCAGCGCGGGCGACACCACCAATCCCACGGGCTCGGGCACGAGTTTGCGAAGCTCATCGGCGAGTAGGCCGCCCAGCTCGGCCGCGTGCCGTGGATATTGCAGCACCAGCGCGCATTGCAGATACGCGGGGCTGTGCAGTCCGCTGGTGAGCCGGAAATGGCCGTTGAGGTACGCGCCCGTAGTGCGGAACAGCTTCAGGATCGACTCGGCTTGCGGCGTCACAAAGGCCTACTATACCATTGAGGAAAACTGGTAGAGCTGGCAATGCTGCAAGCCGCCTGATAGGCGTCCCCAGAGGGGGCCCCAGGGCAAGATTGCCCGCCCTCCGAGCAAAAGGTTACTCATGCATCGTTTTCAAAGCATCATATCCGTACTCTGCGTCTGGCTGTCGATCGCGCCGGTTTTTGCGCAGCAAGCGCATCCGATCGGCGAGCCGGGCGGGTCGTTCTCCTGGCTCACCGGCCGGTACCGCAACCCGCAAGTGCCGCCGATCAACGTGGCGAACTCCGGCCGGCTGGAATTGTTGCTGCGCGCCGGCAGGCTCTATCTCTCCATGCAGGACTCGATCGCACTGGCGCTCGAGAACAACCTCGACATCGAGATCCAACGTTACGGCCCGGAGATTGCCGACGCCCAGGTTTTGCGCGCCAGGGCAGGCGTATTCGCGCAGGGCGTTTCGACGTCGGTGACCGCGGGACCCACCAGCGCGCAGTCCGGCGGCGTGGCGCAGAGCGGCGTGTCGGGGAATCCATCGACGCAGGCCAGCGCGGCCAGCGCCACGGCGGTGGGCAACACCGTAATCACGCAATCCGGCCCGGCGATTCCCAGCTTCGATCCGGCTTTGGTGGGCAACGCGAGTTGGGCCCACCAGACGATTCCCGAAAGCAGCACGTTCATTGCCGGGGTCGATGAATTGATTCAGCGGCAGGACACCTCGGGCTTCACCTACCAGCAAGGCTTCCAGACCGGAACTTCGGTGAGTTTGGGACTGAACAACTCCACGTCCATCGGCAATAGCTCCACCACGCTGTTCAATCCGGTCACCAGCTCGTCGCTGGGGCTGACGGTGACGCAACATCTGCTGCAAGGCTTCAGCCTGGCGGTGAACCAACGGCAGATCCAGATCGCCAGGAACAACCGGGAGCTTTCGGATCTGACTTTCAAGCTGCAGGTGATCACCACGGTGGCGGCGGTGATGGACCTTTACTGGGACCTGGTGACGTTCAACGAGAACGTACGCGTCGAGCAGCAGGCGGTGGCTACCAGCACCAAGCTGTTCGAAGACAACCAGAAGCAGGTGGAAGCCGGGATGATGGCGCCGATCGAAGTGGTGCGGGCGGAAGCGCAGTTGGCCACCGATCAGCAAAACCTGACGCTGGCGGAAACCCAACTGCTGCAGCAGGAGACCATTCTGAAAAACGCGCTGAGCCGCACCGGCGTGGCCAGCCCGGCGGTGGCGGACGCGCGCATCGTTCCGACCGATCGCATCCGCGTGCCGGACGTGGAACCGGTGACGCCGATGCAGGATCTGATGGCGATGGCGCTATCGGCCCGCCCGGAGGTGGCCCAGAACCGCATCCAGGTGACCAACCAGGAGATCACACTGCACGGCTCGAAGAACGGGCTGCTGCCCACGCTCGATCTGGTCGCCTCGGTGACCAACAATGCGCTGGCGGGGCAAGTGAACACGGTGCCGTCGACGTTCCCTTTCAGTTTCGGGACGCCCAGTCCGGCTTTCATCGGCGGGTATGGCGAGGTGCTGAAGCAGTTGTTCGCGCGCAACTATCCGAACTACTCGGCGGGATTCAACCTGACGATTCCGCTGCGCAACCGGGCGGCGCAGGCGCAGGCGATCAACGATGAGCTGACGCTGCGGCAGTTGCAGCTCGGCGTGCAGCGGCTGGAGAACCAGGTGCGCGTGGACGTACAGAACGCGCTGATCGGGGTGCGTAATGCGCGCGCACAATATCAGGCGGCCACGAAGGCGCGCATCCTGCAGGAGAGGACGCTGGACGCCGAACAGAAGAAGTATGCGGCGGGCGCTTCGGTGATTTACAACGTGATTCTGACCCAGCGGGACCTGGCGGCGGCGCGGCAGAGCGAACTGGCGGCCGAAGCGTCATATGCGAAGTCGAAGGTGGAACTGGAGCGGGTAACGGGGCAAACGCTGAACAACAACGGTATTTCGCTCAGCGAGGCGTTCCAAGGCGTGGTCGCGCGGCCGGCCAGCCCCCTGCCGGCCACGGATCAGCCGGGCGAGTAGCGCACAATCGCCTGCGTATGACAGAATCGCCGAACTCCCTGGCCGGTCGTCAGCAGGGTCGGTTGCTCGCTGACGTTGGCCTCGACTGGGAGAATGCCGATCAGGTGTGCGGACGCCTGAAATCCAGGAATCGCCATGTGGCCTTTCCTGTTACGCTTCGATCACGGATGGCCATGGCACCGCTAACCTCGCTTCGAGCGTTGAACGGAGCGTGCATCATGATTTGCTTTTCGCCAAGAAGTGTCCAGAAGATGTCGTACCCGGCCCGCTCAAGGAAGCTGCGCAGTGTGCTTTCTCGGATGAGCAGTGCACTTGGACCTGCGGCGTTCACCGATGGGTCGCGAGCGACCACGCGTCCGCGCCGGTCACAGAACTCCCCTTCTTTACCGCACCACCTGAGGCCAAGCGCGTCTGCGAGCCAGGGGCACGGCACCTGCATGCCGACGCTTTTCTCGATTGAGCAGTCGTATCCACCTCCTTCCCAAAGATACTCCTGTGCGGTTACGACGACAGGGTGAGGAATCTGGCGTTCCCCTTCGTGGCCGCGCGTCCACGCGCCTACACCGTGTGTTGAGGAGCACGCGTCGCGATAGGCAGGAGACCAGAAGAATTCGCCGAGAAAGACATAGTACGTCTCGTGTGACTCGGGCATCCACCGGTTCATGTAGTTCTGCCTCTGAGCCCACTCGAATACTTCGCCGAAGTCCTTTTTTCGGACTATATAACTCCTGAGGTGATACCAAATCCCCCGATGCGGTATCTCAGACCACTCCCTGTCGACGGGGGTCGGTTCTTCCCACCTGTAAAACCCCTGGAGCGTTACCCAATGGCGGCGGTCGACCGGATCGGACAGCTGGAGCGTTGCCTGTATTCGTGGTAGATCGCCCATGCTCCTGAGCCACCTAAGGTCGCTGCGTATGTGCCTCCAAGAGGAGGGGGGTTTTGGTGCCCACCACGCGCTTGGTTCTAACGCGACTCGCTCACATTCTGTGGACCGAAGCGTATTCGAGGGATCGATGTTTCGTAGGCCGGGCACCTGCCAAGACCCAAGGTACTGCCGGGGGCTGCCGGACCAACCGCTGGAGAACGTGAAGTTATCTGCGACGCGTGCCAACACCTCGTGATATGCCAGCCACTGGTATTTTTTCCCGATCCGCTCCGCTTTATGCGCTGAGCGGCCATAATCCCGAGAGTTAACGTAGCGGTCGAAATCTCCAAACCGCCCAGCCGTCCAACCAAGCTGAAAGATGCGGTTCAGCACGAAGCGCTGAACCAGCTTGAGGTCGAAGGCAAGCTCCTCGCCTGGGGGCGTCCGTTCCTGCCGTGCAACAAGCCGCCGGTACGTGCGGAGCTGATTACGATCCAAGGACTCCACGAGTCGCTGCCCCGCGTCCTGCGAGCGCCGCTCGAGGCTTTTCTGTATCTCCGCTTGCTTGCCATCGTCACGCTCAAGCCCTAGTTGCCACCGGCTAGCTGCGTACTCTGAATTGGCATGTTCCAACCGGTCCCACAGCTCTCTCTGGGACACTGAGAGGGATCCCACGAAGCGTTCGCATTGCTGCTTGGCCGAGGGAGGGCGCGGCTTTCCGAGGCGGAGGGCGGTCCACTCGAAGGACCCCGAATTGGTGCCGATCACATACCGCGCAAAATCCTCGAACCCCATCACCGAGCCGTAGATCGATACTTGAGCGACATGGACGCCTCCACCGTCGGGCTTCCACTCGCCTAGATGCTTGAGTTTCGCCTCCGACGGAATCGATCCCGGCCACTTGGCGCCGTAGGGAGGCTCGATTCTGGCGCGGTCCACGGCTATAGCAGAGCCCAGGTGCAGCGCCCGCTCAACGACGCCCCTGGCGTAGTCACGGGCAAGAATGTGAGGGGGCGGTTGGTGCGCAAAGATTGCCTCGTAGCACCACGCGGCGACCTCGCCCACCTCTTCGCTGTTCGACGACCGCATACAGCAGCCGTATGCGACTGCCAGCAGCCTTTCGGTCACGTAGAGGTCATTCACGCCCTGGAATAGCTGCAGCAGCCGACATAGGACTGGAAGATGGCCGGCGTACAGCGTGACGAGCGCTTTGGTAGCCCGGTCTCGCAAAAATCGGTTAGATGTCGTAAGGAACCAGGCGACCGTCGTGCCCATGAGAAGTCGGCCTTCGTCCGTGATGGCCGCTTGGGCCTCTGGAAGTTCCGCCCAGTCCAAAATGCGGATGATTGGTCCTTGGTCCTCAGACCATTGATGATGGAGGAATATCGACCACCACGCGTCCCGTTCCGCCATCGTGTACCGCAGTAGGTTCTTATGCAGGAAGTTTGCGTTATAGGGGTGGCCTGGTTGGGTCGAAACAGAAATTAACGCTTGGTGTGTATGGTCCGCAGTGTCACGGAACCCGAGCAGGTGGCTATTCAGGTAATCCAGGGTGCCCTGCGAGAAGGCACCGTGGCTTCTCCATACGAGGCTTTCAATCATGGCCTCGCGGACAGCCTGAAATGACGCGCAATGCGGCGCTAGCTCGGGTAGTTCGCGGCCGATTCGCTCGGGTATCTGAATCGCGAGTGCGCTCAAAAGGCCGGCGTTGTTCCAGCAACTGCGCTCGTCGGCGACGCTCCGTCCCAATGGTTGGTCCGGCGCGAATGAAGCGGCTGGGTCCGTCACATCAAGAAATCTGTCGAGGTGGTACGTGGCGATTTCATGATCGCCAAATCGCTCATACGTGAAGCGGACGCCTTCGGCCATCCCGGTGGGGGTCCAGAACCGATCCTCTGAAAGCACCCCCTCACTCACCATGTGCCGAAACAGAGATGCCTCAAAAGCCGTCGATGGATGGAGTTCGTTCACCTGAGTGCGAGCCTGGTCGCGGGGCAGCCAGCGCCGGTCCGCATCGGCCATCGACCGAGCGATCGTTTGAACCGCCCGCCTCACCAGTGGATCGCGGTTGTCGAAGCCCAGGCTGTCTGGGCGCGCAAGCTTGCCGTTGACCGAATCGAGGAAAAAGTCGAACAGGCCAGTGAGGTTTTCGACGCCGCTCGGCACCTCGGTCCAACCCCGGTTCGTGATTGCCTCGCAGAAAAGGCGGAGGAAGAGAGGATTCGAGAACTCGGTTCGCATTAGCGGAACGCCTGGGCTAGCAATTCCGTAATGAGCGAAGAAACGTGTTACCGCGACCGATTCGAGGCCAGCGAAGCCTCTGTGGTACACCTTGATGAGGCGGTCTGGCACAAGGCCTTCCGGCACGATGACGTCTTCGTATGTCGAGCGAACGCTCACCGCAATGCCAATCCAGGGATAACGTGTGAGCTGGGTCAGGATTCCAGCAAGGTGCCTTCGCCAGAGGTGAATGCCCTCTCCCTCGTTGACCGCATCGATCAGAATGAGGGTGCGGCAGCGGCGCGACTCCCCGGCGGCGTTCAGGGCACCGAGGAGTTCCTCGGTGCTGCAGGATATCCCCAAAAGCCTTATGACCTGTGACCAGGGTTCGTCGCAGGAGAATTGTTCCCCTAGAAGCAAAACGGTGCTCTGGTCGGCGGCCAGGCGGCTCCGGGCTGTGTCGCACAGCAGATGGGTCTTGCCCACCCCTGCGTCACCTTCGAGCAACAGCGCCGGCACGTTTGCCAGAGCGCAATCATCTCCTCGGACCAGTCCTCCGAGCCGCCTCAGTGAGTCCACGAGCTGATAGATGTAATGCTGCGTACCGCTGAAACGCATAAGGCGGGTTGAGGTCGCTGCGCCCGCCTGTCCCTTCTCTGCTTGTTCGGCCTCACGGACGCTGGAGGCAAGGGAGACGGCCAACCGGGAGGCACCCCTGATCCCTTCCCTCAACGGTTCTATTGGAAGCTGGGCGGTCGAAGTCCGGTCGAGCGAGCTCAGTGTATCGACCACAGCGCGCACCGAATCCCTTAGCTGAGCCGTCAAATCGGGACAGGCAAGCTCAATATCGCGGCCTAACGCATCGTCGCACCCTCGGCGGATCTCGCCTCGCAGACGATCAAACTCGTCAAAGAACTCGGGCGTGCGACCTAGCCCCCGAAAACATTCCCGGACCGGCAAGTTCACGTTCAAGGCCGGAATGTAGCGCCGGCCTGCATTCGCGACCGCAACGTCCAGGTTCCGGTCGAACCAGTCCCGACTGAACAGTTCCTTGTTGAACCAGAAATAGTGCCGCCCTCGATGTCCCTCCTCGGATAAGCGTCCGAGAATCTCGGACTGACCCCAGTACGGGAACTCAACGGTAAGGCGCTTCTCCACCGCCGCGCGCTGCCATTTTCGCACCCGTTCATCCCACCGATCCATGAAAGAGTGTTTTTTGGGGTCCCGCGGATCGCTGCGGTCAATCGGCAGACACACCGTGTACCGTACCAAGCGCTGGTGCCTCTCCAGCGCCTTATTGACCGACTCGTCGATCTCTCTCCACTGGACCTCCTTGGGGATCTCACGAAAGAACTTCGCTTGCCAGGCGCACAGATCGCCGTTTGCCAGTTTCCAGTAACACTCGACCCCCGCGTCCGGCGACCCTTTCCGCACGAACAAAGCGCCTTCCGGCATTCGCTCCGCTGCCGCAAGTTGGGCGCAGAGTTCCTCGAAGGCCTTCTGCTGGGAGCCATCGAGTGGCCGGAGCGCACGCCAATCAATCACCGAGCCTGCCATGGTCAACAATCATAGCCCATTCGCGCTGTCAGCGGCTCTGATCTTTGTCTGCGCAGGCACAGGCGATCAACGATGAGCTGACGCTGCGGCAGTTGCAGCTCGGCGTGCAGCGGCTGGA
>Ga0181533_1002848_pt1 | contig 19543 bp, 16 predicted proteins | sample PEATcosm2014_Bin_45_FD_119772 | JGI IMG/M metagenome (GOLD analysis project Ga0181533, IMG submission 119772) | Peatland microbial communities from MTU Mesocosm Facility, Houghton, MI, USA - PEATcosm2014_Bin11_60_metaG | ecosystem: Environmental > Terrestrial > Soil > Wetlands > Peat | place...
CTCCACTTCGAGGGTTGCAGAATTTGGGTCTCCACACCATACCCGGTTTCACCGGGCGTTATTCATTTTCAACCCCTCCGGGGTTGTTGAATCAGAGTGTGTATCCCCTTTCTCCACTTCGAAAGTTGCAGAATTGGGGTCTCCACACTACACCCGGTTTTACCGGGCGTTATTCATTTTCAACCCCTCCGGGGTTGTTGAATCAGAGTGGGTATCCCCTCTCTCCACTTCGAAAGTTGCAGAATTTGGATCGCCACACTACACCCGGTTTTACCGGGCGTTATTCATTTTTAACCCCTCCGGGGTTGTTGAATCAGAGTGATATCCCCCCTCTCCACTTCGAGGGTTGCAGAATTGGGGTCGCCACACCTCACCCGGTTTCACCGGGCGTTATTCATTTTTAACCCCTCCGGGGTTGTTCAATTCACAAAAAAATTATCTCAGTTCCCGCTCTATACGTGTGATTATCTCCAATGCTTCATTATACGTCTTCTCCATTATCAATGCCTTTTCCCCCCAAACCTCGCAAACTCCGTATTATCCAGCGTCTGTATGAACTGTTTGATGATCTCCTCTTTTACATTCTTCTTCATCAGCGCTTCATTGACCGACTCCATAGAAAGCTCTGCTAACGGGATCGAGAACTTATCGCTCAGGTATCCCCATAATGCCTGCGAGATCTCGATGTAAAAAGGTTCCTGTTTCTGTTCCTTCAGAAAAACGCTTGCCTTCTTGAGCCGCTTTATCGCAACCCGTGTGGCTTTCCTGTTCTTCATCAGCAAAGTGTCGCTTCTCCTCTCTTCCAGTTTTCTCCAGGTAAAAATGAAAGCAAAAAATATCACTACCGGCAGGATCAGTACAAGGAAAAAGAGGGGTGATCCGAAGAAGAAGGTTCCCGTGCGCTGAAGCAGGAAGACCTGATCCTTGATATGCCGTATGTCACTGCCGATGTATTTGATGTCTTCTTTCCCCGCCCCTGAATAGGAGACCAGGTTATTGTCGCTGCTGCTTCCTTTTTCCACGTTGATCGTATATTCAGGGCTGGTCAGCGTGACATATCTCTTTTTCTCAAGGTCGAAATAGCTGAATGGGATTGGCTTGATGGTAAATTTACCTGCCTTCCTGGGGATTATAAGGTACTCGAATGTCTGGCTCCCTGAGACCCCTGTCCCTGTAGCGTTCACATTGGTTGTAATTTTCGGGTCATAGGTCTCGAAATCGGGTGGGAAACTCGTGTTCAGCTTGTCGATAAGCTGGATGTTCCCGGTGCCGCTGATCGTGCACTTCAGGTTTATCGGGTCATTGGTCTTTGTCTGGGTCTTGTCAAGGTCTGACTTGAAGGTAAAGGTCCCCACCGCCCCGCTGAAATCTACTGGTTTCTCGGCCGTGGGAAGGGGCCTGACATTGATCACCAGTGAATTTGACTTCAGGTTTTTTTCGACGTTGGCATATGATTCATTAAAGAAACTATTATTGAAGAAATCGTCAAAGAAGGGGTCTCCTGTCCGGGTCTTGGTTTGTCTCTTATACTGGGCCACGCATTCCAGTTCATAAGGGTCGATCACCAGCCTGCCGCTCTTTAAGGGGAACAGGGCTACCTTTAAAAGATCCGCCACATGGTAGGTTTCACCATCTATGGTTTGGTTGTATTGGCCTAATTTCCCGTTATCCTTAACTGGATGTGACCAGAACCCATCATAGGATGACGGTTTCGTTATGCTTGGCTGTGAAATGGGTACCTTGAAAAAGATCTTGTAGGTAAGGGTGATTCCCTCGCCCTGTAAGGGATTACTATTGTCCACCACAGTCTTTATGAACACATCGTTAGACCCCGCATTTACCTCCCCTGCTGAGCCCTGGCTTTTTCCTGCAGCGCCACCGCTGCCTCCCGGCGCTGCGCCCTGTGTGTTTGCCTGGCCCTTTACTACCTTGATGGTCACCGTATTGGATTTGTATTGCTTGTTGTCGACCGTCACCGTAGCTGCCGGGATATCAAAGGTGCCCTCCCTGGATGCCCTCAGGATATAGGTGAAGGTGTTGGAAATAGACATCGTCGTTCTTCCGTTTACCGCGCTGATGCTCGAAGATGTTGAAGTATAGGGGCCGGTAAGGATGTCAAATCCCTGTACTGACGATGGGCCGTGAAAACCCGTTGCCTGTGCATTGACGCTGTAAACAAGGTTGAAGGTCTCCCCCACTCCCACAACCGATCTGGCGCTGCCCGTAAATTGGATATTCTGGGCCATGGTTGTGGTCACAATAAGAAGGAATGAACATAAGCTCAAAAAGACCTCCTTAGCCATATGTTGTTTTCTGTTATCCATTACCAGTCTTTCTCTATCACCCCCTGCTGAACTTTAACCTGTTGCTTCTTCAGCTTCTGCTGTGTTTTCGTTTCATCTTTCTTCATCGCCTCCAGCATGCGTTCTGCCTCATCCTTGCTGATCTTTTTCGACTGATCCTGCTGGTCTTTCTTCTGTTGCTGCTGGTCCTTGTTCTGATCCTTGTTCTGGTCTTTCTTGTCCTTGTTCTGCTTATCATTCTTATTCTGCTGCTGCTTTTGCTTTTGCTGCTGCTGCTGCTTTTTGATCATCTCCTTTGCATATTCAAGGTTATACTTTGTATCCCTGTCAGAAGGATTGTTCACCAGGGCATTCTCATAGGCACTAATGCTCTTTTCATAATCCTTTGCCTCAAGCAGCGAATTCCCCAGGTTATGATAAACACTTGCCTTGTCCTTTGAAGAAAGCTTTGAATCCGAAAGATTCCCGAATATTTTTGTCGATTCATCAAAATTCCTTTGCTGGTAAACAGCATCCCCCAGGTTAAATTGTCCCCGTGTCGAATTCTTTTTTGCTTCCAGTGCCTTCCTGTAATCCATCTCGGCTTCCTTGAATTTCCCTTTATCATAGAGGGTATTCCCCTCCTTCACCAGCTTCCGCTCATTCTGCCCATACGAGTGCAGCCCCGTGAGTACCAGAATCAACATCACGGCACCTATAAGTAACGCGTGACGCGTAACACGTGACGCGTATAAACAATATGGCCTCTCAACATCTGTTCTCATCTCTCTTATCTATTCTTAACACTTTCATCTAACTAGTGTTTGTCTTCTCACGTTTCACTGTTCAACCCTTACAGGGTTGCAGGATTTGGGTCGCCACATCACACCCGGTTTCACCGGGCGTTATTCATTTTCAACCCCTCCGGGGTTGTTGAATCAGAGTGGGTATCCCCTTTCATCTAACTAAACGCAACCATCTTTAAATAAGCATATTACAGTTCACCTATTTAGTTAGTTTTTGTTTGCGCTATTTTTTTATAATGGTGTTTGTCTTAACACTTAATACTTAACACTTTTTTCACGTCACTACTTCCAGTCTTCCTCAGTCTCAGAACGGTTTAAAAATAGTGAACCATTGATTTTTCTTATCAAATATAAACAATTCAAAGATAAGAATAAACAAGCAAAACCCGATAAAATACTGAAAACGGTCTTCATACTCTGAAAATTGTCTGCTTTCGATTTCCGATTTCTGAATTTTATTAAGGTCATCAAAGACTTTCTGCCAGCCCTCTTCCGTATTTGTCGACCTCACATACATTCCCTTTCCCACTGAAGCAATCCGCTGCAGCATTGTATCATCCAGTTTTGTGATGACTGTCGTTCCATCGCGGTCCTTTTTATATCCTGTAAGAACACCGCTGACATAATTCGGGATGGGACCTCCCTCGGGTGTCCCTACTCCCACGCAATAGATGATAATCCCCTTCTTCGCAGCTGCTTCTGCCTGCTCAAGTACGCCTCCCTGGTGATCCTCGCCGTCAGAAATAACGATGATCGCTTTATTGTGGCTGGACTGGCCAAACGAATTGGTGGCCATCTCTATGGCATCGGCGATGGCGGTGCCCTGCACAGGGACTATCGTGGTATTGATCACTGAGAGGAACATCTTGGCGGCCCCATAATCTGTCGTGATCGGCAGCTGGTCATAAGCTTTTCCTGCAAAGACGACGATGCCGATCCTGTCTCCTTCCAGCCGGTCTATCAGCTTTGAGATGGCCTGTTTTGCCCTCTCCAGCCGGTTCGGCCTGACATCTTCGGCCAACATGCTGTTTGAGACATCCAGCGCGATCATCACATCAATACCTTTCCGTTCCGACTTTTCCATTTTCGACCCCGTCTGGGGATCGGCAAGGGCCATCACCAGGAAGGCATAAGCGATCATCACCAGGATGAATTTAAAGATCAAACGGCTGGTTGAATATTCAGGGATCAACCGGAGGATGAGGTTGAACTCGCCAAACCGGTTCAGCGCCTTTTTCCTCCAGATCATGAACAGGACCAGCAGCACAGTGAATGCCGGTATCAGCAGCAGGAGATAAAGAAATCCGGTATGTGCAAGTCTCAACATCTTATCAATTATCCATTATCAATAGTCAATTATCAATTATTTAAGGAGTATTTCTGAAATAAGTGTTCCGGAGGATGATCTCTAATGAAAGAAAAATAAGGGCAATCCATGCCAGTGGCAGGTATTCCTCATTTTTCTTGTGAAACTCCGTGATATCGATCTTTGATTTCTCCATTTTGTCAATCTCCTGGTAAATCTGGTGAAGTTTCGTATTGTTTGTCGCACGGAAATACTTTCCATCGGTCATCTTCGCGATTTGCCTGAGCAGGTCCTCATCGATATCAACTTTCATGGGTGTTATCTGAATCCCGAAGGGTGTCTGCACCGGGTAAGGAGCAACACCCTGTGTCCCGATGCCAACCGTATAAACCCGTACTCCGTATAATTTTGCGATCTCTGCCGCTGTAAGCGGATCGATTGAGCCCATGTTGTTCACCCCGTCGGTCAGCAATATGATTACTTTTGAAATGGCCTTGCTGCCGCGGAGCCTGTTCACTGCAGTGGCCAGCCCGTCGCCGATGGCTGTACCGTCCTCGATCATCCCGGTGTGGATATCCTGGAAAAGATTTTTCAGTACGGCATGGTCCGTGGTGAGGGGGCACTGGGTAAAGGCTTCGCTGCTGAAGATGACGAGCCCTATTCTATCATTCGGCCGCCCGTCAACAAATTCCATGGCCAGGTTTTTGGCTGCTTCAATGCGGTTTGGTTTGAAATCCATCGACATCATGCTGCCTGAGATGTCCAACGCCAATACAATGTCAATCCCCTCTACCGAGATGTCGTGCCTGCTTTTTTTAGATTGCGGGCGCGTGAGTGCAAGGATCAGAAACACCAATGCCAGCATCCGTAAGACGTACAGACCATGATAAAGATACAACCGGATTCCTTTCTTGACTCCGTCAAACCCTGCCGTGGATGAGACCTGGATATCAGCATTGTTCTTCTTCTGCCTGTAAAAGTACCATGCTACAAGGACAGGTATAATCAGCAGCAAGTAAAAATAATCCGGTGATGCAAATGTGATTCCTTTAAACATGCTCAGTTTGTTTTATTTATCACCGGTTCTTTTATTGTCTCCAGGCCCTTATTGTCGCCTATGATCTCTGCGGATCCGCTGACAAGTTTTTCACCAGACGGGACTTCTGCGGTTGTATGGGTCTTATTAATAAAATCAATGGCATAATCCATGCTTTGTTCATGCTCATCCGGCAGGGGCAGGTACTTGGCAAATTTTACCAAATCGGCCATAGTAAGTATCCTGCTGAGGATCCCCCGGGGATCTTTGGTCACCAGCGTTTTTTCTTCAAGATCATCAAGGATCTCGCCTGTCGTGCTTTCCATGGCCATGAGATGGAACCTGTCTTCGATATATTTCCTGAGAATACCGGTCAGCTCTGTATGATAGTCTTTTATCTTTCCTGCCTGCCACAATTTTTTCACCCTGAGTTTCTCCAACTCCATCAGTGCCCATTCATGCGGCTGGTATTTAACTGCGGGACGGAAGACAAAGATGGGTTCACCTTTTTTTCTTTTGAAGTAATACCATATAAGGAATCCTGCGATGGCGATGAAAAGAAACCCTGCAATGATCCATGCCAGGAAGTCGAGGATTGAAAATCCCACCTTTACAGGGCCTTTGATGGGTTTTATTGCCTGGGTTGTATCGACGGCGAGGGTATGGACAGTCAGTACCTGGAGCCCGGTCTGTTCAGATCTGATGGTGGTATCGGGAAGGTTGCGGTAAAAAAAATGGATCGGCGGGATCGTATAAAAGCCTGAATCGAAACAGGTAAGGCGCAGTTTCTGTGACATCTGGAGGTTTTGCTTGTCAGCCGACCAGGCAGTATCTATTTTACTCCTGCCAATCACCCGGATGTTGCCTAGGATAGTATCCTGAATCGTCGGCCATATCACCTGCGTCCCCTTGGGAACACTAAAGCTCAGGTTCATGTCCACCTGGTCGCCGATCAATATCGTATGTGGCGACAGGCTTGCCGATGCTTTGTATGCCTGGCCCCAAGACAGGTTACCTCCCACCAGGAGGATAAAAAGAATACTATATGTTTTTAAAATGTTCAATCAGGAATATAAGTATTAAGTATTTTGATTTTGCATTATTTCCCATTTCACTGCTCACTGCTCAATGTTTACTTTTATTTTCTCGCACCTCTCACCTTGAACAAACCGATCAGTGGTTCGACATAGTCCTGATCGGTGCGGATTTTCACTACATCAACGCCACTCTTCCGGAAAGTATCATTAAGATACTTCGCCTGATTCCGAGATCTTTCCATGAATATTTCACGGACCTTCCTGCTAGAGGAATCAACCCATATACGCTGTCCTGTCTCTGCATTCTTCACCCTTATCATTCCCATGTCAGGAAGCTCTGTTTCCCGTTCGTCAAATACATTCACTGCGATCAGGTCATGTTTCTTATTTGCTATTTTGAGCGCATCCTCAAATCCCTGGTCCAAAAAATCGGACAGGAGAAATGCGGTACATCTTTTTTTAATGGCATTTGTAAAATAACGTAATGCTTCCGAGATATTTGTTTCGGTATGGTTTGCATGAAAATCGATCAGCTCACGTATGATCCTCAGGATATGGGATGTTCCTTTTTTCGGAGGGATGAATTTCTCGACCCTGTTGCTGAAGAAGATCACACCGACCTTGTCGTTGTTCTTGATGGCGCTGAATGCGAGCACAGCAGCGATCTCCGTTATCACATCCTGTTTCATGTTCTTCCTGGTCCCGAACATGTTCGATCCGCTCACATCGATCAGCAGCATCACAGTCAGTTCCCTTTCTTCATCAAAAATCTTGATATATGGGTGATTGAACCTTGCCGTCACATTCCAGTCGATAGTCCTGATATCATCCCCGTACTGGTACTCCCTCACTTCGCTGAACGCCATACCCCTCCCTTTGAACACACTGTGATACTGTCCCGAAAATATCTGGTTAGACAGACCGCGTGTTTTTATCTCGATTTTACGAACTTTTTTGAAGATTTCGGACGTTTCCATCTTTTAATAGTAACAAAGTGACAGAGTGACAAAGTAACAAAATTTTAATAGTAACAAAGTGACAGAGTGACAAAGTGGTGAATCAGGGTACTTCGATGGTATTAAGAATTTCGTTGATAATATCTTCCGTAGTAATGTTTTCTGCTTCTGCTTCATAGGTGAGGCCGATACGGTGCCGCATCACGTCGTTGGCTACGGCGCGAATATCTTCCGGTATCACATAACCCCTGCGTTTTATGAAGGCGAAAGCTTTGGCTGCAAGGGCCAGGTTGATGCTGGCACGTGGTGAGGCGCCCCAGGAGATCAATCCCTCGAACTTTTTCAGCTTATATTCAGCAGGAAACCTTGATGCGAAGACAATATCCGTGATATAGTTCTCAATCTTCTCATCCAGATAGACCTCGCGGGTGATATTCCTTGCGCGGAGGATGTCTGCAGTCTTCAGGATCGTGCCGGTATTCACTTCTTCATTCGAGATGTTCTGGCGGATGATTTGTTTTTCCTCTTTTTTGTCCGGGTAGCCAATTATAACCTTCAGCATAAAACGGTCGACCTGTGCTTCGGGCAATGGGTAGGTCCCCTCCTGCTCGATCGGGTTTTGAGTGGCCAGCACGAGGAATGGCTCCGGCAGGGTGAAAGTCTCTTCGCCGATTGTCACCTGTCTTTCCTGCATTGCTTCGAGAAGTGCACTTTGGACCTTAGCCGGTGACCGGTTTATTTCATCAGCCAGTATAAAATTCGCAAAGATCGGGCCCTTCCTGACCCGGAATTCTTCCTTTTTCTGGCTGTAAATCAGTGTGCCGATAAGGTCGGCAGGCAGGAGGTCGGGGGTGAACTGGATGCGGCTGAATTTTGCATCAATGATATGGGCAAGTGATTTTATGGCCAGTGTTTTGGCCAGTCCGGGGACGCCTTCCAGAAGGATATGTCCGTTGGAAAGCAGGCCGATCAGTAGCCGTTCGATCATATGTTTCTGTCCGATGATGACTTTATGCATCTCCATCGTGACCATGTCTACAAATGCGCTTTCTTTCTGAATGCGTTCATTAAGGGCTTTGATATCCGTTTCAATCATAATACATCATGTTTTGGAGGGTGCAAATTTATACATTTGAGAAAATTGGCAAAAAATTTTTTATGTTAATATTTGTTAATCGTAGTTAAAGAAATGTTAAGCATTGACAGGCCTTTCCTGATCTTCAATCATGATGATAGGCCTCATTCCTGAGGATGGTAAGTGCACGGTAAAGCTGTTCCAAGAAAAACAGCCTTACCATCTGGTGTGAGAAGGTCATCAGTGACAAAGAAAGACTGAAATGGGCCCTCTTCCTCACTGTTTCGTCAAAGCCATAAGGCCCGCCAATGATGAATATCAGGTTCTTTGAGCCGCTGCCGAATTTCTGATTCAGGAATGAAGAAAATTCCACAGATCCCATTTCTTTTCCTTTTTCATCAAGGAGAATGATGATATCCTGTTTGGTCAATAAAGACAGAATCTTCACTGCTTCCTTTGACTTCCATTCTTCTTTACTCAGTTTGGATGCATTCTTTAATCCCGATATTTCGACAACCTCAAGCGGAATGTATCGCCTGATCCTGTTCTCATAGGATTTCATCCCTTCTGTAAGATAGGGTTCATCGGTCTTTCCAATTGCAATTAACTTTATTTTCATGTGATAATAATTTGATTTTAATGGTCACATGCCTGCCTGGTGGCAGGCAGGGAATATCCATTATTATCATTCTGTGACCTTATCATCTTGTGTTTTTATGCCTTTCTTCATAAATTTCTCATCCCTGATAAAAAATTGCCCGTATTTTTGTATGTTTGCATAATTAGTGCATTTTTCTCAAAATAGCAAGGATTATGACACAACCGTTCAAAATATCAGTTATGGCAGTGGTCCTGCTTTCTTTTCAATCCATCACGGCAGCTATCAATGATGATATCAACAAACAGATCATCGTTGCCCTCACGGCAGGAGATGCGGTGGCGCTTTCCGGTTATTTCAATACCATGATCGATCTTGGAATATCAGGGAATGAAGACACCTATAGCAAGACCCAGGCCATGCAAATCCTAAAGGATTTTTTTATCAAAAATCCGGTAAAATCGGTCAAAGTCACCCGCCAGGGTTCTTCCACCGATGGATCGCATTTTGCGATCGGTGAGATGAAGGCCGGTACAAATACTTACAGGATCTATTACCTTCTGAAGATTGTCTCAGGTAAGTTCCTGATCCACCAGCTTCAGATCCAGAAAGAAAACTAACGCAACCGAGAATTCTATGAACCTGGATGAGATCATTGAGAATGCCCTATTTGAAGACATAGGCACAGGTGATATCACTTCCTCTACTATACTGCGTAAGAATATTACAGGAGTTGCCCGTCTGAAGATCAAAGACAAGGGCATCCTTGCCGGCATTCCGGTTGCTGTGAAAGTTTTCAGGAAAACGGATGCCTCCCTTGAGGTCACTGTATTAAAAAATGACGGGGAGCGCATAACCCCCGGTGACGTCGTGCTTGAGGTTAAAGGGAATATTCAGTCCATCCTTGCCGCAGAGCGCCTTGTGTTGAATTTCATGCAGCGGATGAGCGGAATCGCTACCATCACTGCAAAGGCAGTAGCGAAACTGAAGGGATTGAAGACCATTGTGCTGGATACAAGAAAAACGACGCCAAACCTGAGAGAGCTCGAGAAATATGCCGTCAGGATAGGAGGAGGAATGAACCACCGGATGGGGCTTTACGACATGATGCTGATCAAGGATAATCATGTGGACTTTGCAGGCGGGATGATCCCTGTAATGAATGCCCTGGAAAAATATAAGAAAGTTCACAAAAAGTCACCTGTCAGAGTGGAAATTGAAGTCCGTAATTTTGATGAGCTGAAAATGGTAATGAAACATGGGGAAGGACTTGTTGACCGGATCATGCTGGATAATTTTTTGGTTGAGGATCTTGCGGATGCTGTGAGAATGATTGATGGCCGTTTTGAGACGGAAGCTTCAGGAGGCATCCGGCTGACCAATATCCGCAGTTATGCCGAAACCGGAGTCGATTTTGTATCTGTCGGTGCGCTGACACATAATTTCAGGAGCCTTGACATGAGCCTGAAAGTGTCGTTGAAACCGGTATGATCAGAAAGCTGGTATTATGCTTCAGGGAATCCTTGAGAAAATTCTTTCCTGGAAGGTGGTCGCTTTTTTTATCCGTCTTTCAAAGAGGATAATCATTCCGGGGTTTGACAGGTTACCCCTGTATGATGTTACCGTCTTTTTTTTTACAGGACTATCAAAAGGCTATATCACCTCCAGGGCATCGGCGATTTCTTTTAACTTTTTCCTTGCAATATTTCCTTTCCTGATCTTCTTCTTTACCATCATTCCCTTTATCCCTGTTACAAATTTCCAGCAATCACTGCTTGATCTTATTCGTGATTTTCTTCCTGATGAAGCCTATAGCACGGCACATGCCACAATAGAAGATATTGTAACCCGTCATCACGGGGGTTTATTGTCGATTGGTTTTGTTCTTTCTCTTTATTTTGCAACCAATGGCATCGACAGCCTGATGGTTGCATTCAATAATACCTTTCATACAATCGAGACCCGTTCCTGGATCACCCGGCGGCTGACCTCTGTATTCCTGGCAGTGATCATCACGATCCTGCTGATCATGTCGATCAGCCTGATCACTTTCGGGACAAGGCTTCTCTCGATAACCCTTCCGGTTCAGATTATCCATAGCAGGTTCTTTTTTGGACTGATCGTGGTCCTGAAATGGGTTATCACTTTGGCCATGGTGTTTTTCGCAATCTCTTTTATCTACTATTTAGTACCGGCAAAGAAGCGTCATTTCCGCTTTATATCAGCAGGTTCATCACTTGCTACCATCCTTGTCATTGCCACAACCCTGGGATTTAACTTCTATGTTGACAACTTCTCGAGGTACAATATTCTATATGGATCTATCGGTACCCTCCTGATCATCCTGCTATGGATATGGCTCAACTCACTGAGTCTGCTGATCGGTTTTGAGTTGAACGCCAGCATATATAACGTCAAAAAAGGCCGTGAAATGTGAGAAGTGAGAGGTGAAGGGTATATGGTCATAGGGTCACAAGGGGACAATGTCATGAAGTCTTGTCTTCTCACTATTTTTCATTACGATCCTTATAGGTGACCCTGCCCAAAAGCCTCGCCACCTCCTCAACATCCCATCCGAAGAAGCTGAAGAGATAGCCTGTGATGGCTCTTAACCGCCAGGCAGGTTGCCCAAATCCGTGGTAAAAGATGGCTTTCAAATAGTCTTTTCTTGCCCCCCTGAAGTCTTTGTTTATAAGCTTGTATCTGCCTGATCGTGCATAGGCGACCAATAGTTTATCCGAAAAATATTTATCGATCTCCTTCAATGAAACAGGAACAATTTTACGGGTGTCCGGATCCAACCGTTCAAAATAAGACCGGCTGAGATCTCTCCTTCCTTTCAGTATCTCTACAGGGTATGTCTTTGTTGTCTGGGTAGTTGAGATCCGCCAAGTGCCAAGGATATGATCATCGAAATAAAACCTTCCTTTCATTACCATTTTGAAGATTGTGGGAAGATCGACAAGAGGAAGATTGAATTCCTGACGGAATCCCCCGGATTCGATGAGAACATCTTTTCTGAGACACAAGGTAACAGCAGATATGGGATTCTCAAAGAAAAGGCATTTCAGCATCATACCAGGAGGATCATTATTGAGAACTTCCTTCTGATTAATGAAAGGAAATAATGGAGTAATAACCCCTGAAGATTCATTTAGTGTCTGAGCCCGTCCAAAGGCAAGTACAACACCCGGATCCGATTCCATAACCCTGACTTGTCTTTCCAGCTTATCCTGCTCCCAGAGGTCATCTCCTTCAAGAATGGCAATATATTTCCCCTTGCTAAGATGTAAAGCTTTATTATAAGTCTCAGATAAACGGAATATTCCCTTATTATCCTGGTTGTAAAGATGAATCCTTTGATCAAGCTGAAGGAAAAGTTCAATGATGGCTGCAGTGGTGTCTGTGCTCCCGTCATTGACAATGATCATCTCCCAATCAGAAAAAGTCTGCTTGATGGCAGATTCAATGCAAGCTTGGATGTATTTTTCGTGGTTATATACAGGGGTGATAATTGAAACCAAAGGTCGGGGTTCCATACTTCAGTTGTTATTATACTTTTTCAGCCTGCAAAGACTGCAATATAGATAGAATAATTAATGAGCATCCATTTCATGAATACATTTCTCAAGTCCTTCCCGGATGCCGACCTCTGGTCTCCAGTTCATCTCACGGCTGATCTTTGAAATCCCGGCATAAAGATCGAAGATCTCATTAGGACGTTCCTGTCCCTTATCCCTGATGGACTTATTTTTTCCCGTAATGCGGGTGATCTCTTTCAGGATCTGTTCCACGCTGACCGAGTAACCGCTTCCGACATTATAGATCCCTCCGGGACAATTCATCGACAAATAAAGGGCCTCTGTAAAATCGTCGATGAAAAGAAAATCACGTTTGGGCCTGATATCCATCACTTCAATAAAACCAGTCTCCTGATCCAGCATTTTTTTTATAAGTTCCGGGATAAGAAACCGGCCAGGCTGACCAGGGCCATAGACATTAAAAGGTCTCAGGATGGAGATGCCCAGATTGAACTGATCACGGTAATAACGGCATATCTCCTCCGCGACCAGTTTTGAATTACTATAAGGATTGTAAGCTTTGACCGGGTGATCCTCATCAATCGGGAGATACTCGGGTTTCCCGTACAGGTATGAACTTATATAGGTCAGCCCGGCGCCTGTTTTCCGGCAAAACTCAAGAATATTTACAGTTCCCATGACATTTGTCCGGTAAAAGCCAAACGGATGGGACCAGCTTTCAGGGACAAATGTTTTTCCTGCAAGATGAAAGACATAAGAGATATCTTCTTTCTCAAATTCAGCAAGGGAACCTTCGGTGGCAATATCCCCATCAGCTAAATCAAATCCTGTGGTAGCAAACCCCAGCCCAGAAAGTCTTTTAACAAGGGCTTTCCCTATGAACCCGTCGGATCCTGTGACAAGAATTTTTTTCAAATATTATAAATATCGGATTTGTAAGATGCCTGGTGCTGTTTTTCAACAAACCATCTGATCGTTTCTTTCAATCCTTTTTCAAGATCCCATGAAGGTTTCCAACCCAACAGGTCACGGGCCTGTGAACTATCTGCCAGTAAACGTTCGACTTCACTTTTTTCAGGTCTTTTACGTTCGTTTTCTGTTTCTATGGAAATCTTTTCACCCATAAGTCCGGCAATCTTTATGGCAAGATCACCGACTGAGATCTCGGTACCGGTACCCAGGTGGATCACCTTACCCGTGGAAATATCTGCTTCTGCTGAAAGGATAAATCCTTTGACGGTATCAGCAACGAAATTCAGGTCCCTGGTCGGGAAAAGATCACCCAATTTAATGACTTTCTTCCCCTGCATGATCTGCATGATGATGGTCGGGATCACGGCCCTTGCACTTTGACGCGGTCCATAGGTGTTGAAGGGTCTGATGACACTGACGGGCGTTCCGAAAGACCGGTAAAAAGAAAGGGCAAGGAAATCAGCGCCTGCCTTTGTTGCAGCATAAGGAGACTGCGGGTTCACAGGATGACTTTCAGTGATCGGGACAAATTGTGCAGTTCCGTAAATCTCACTGGTTGAGGTATGGATGATCTTTTTTACTCCAAGGTCCCGGGCTGCCTGTAATAAATTCAGGGTTCCCTTAATGTTTGTATCAACATAGGTATCGGGGGAATGGTATGAATAGGGTATTCCGATCAGCGCTGCCAGGTGAAAAACCACCTCTGCACCTTTCATTGCATCCCTGACACCGTTAGGATCACGGATATCACCGGTGAAGACCCTGATGGCGTCCTGTTTTGCTTTTGGTAATGAATCAATCCATCCCCAACGGTTAAAGGAGTTGTAATGAACAAATGCAGTTACCCGGCAGTTCAGGGAGAGAAGGGCTTCGACCAGGTGACTTCCAATAAAACCGCCGGCGCCGGTGACCAGAACATTTTTTGATTCAAGGACCATTTTAACGTGTGATAAAAGTTTATGGATTACCAATATCAAAGCAAAATTAAGAATATAATAATTGGACGTTCATTTTTATTTATTTCCTAAATTTGTGTGACCAACGAGAATATACATGAGGAGACCTGTGAGAAATACGACCTTTACTATCGTCTTCTTCTGTTTTCTTTTTCTATTCATTTCCGAAGATTTTACTGCCCCTGAAAAAAGCCATAATCCTTTAAACACGAAGGACCAGGAACTGCTTTTGAAAAAACGACAAATTGACAAATTAAATGCAATCTCAGACTCTTTAAAAGATTTGTCGGCAAAAGAATCCTTTTTTTATACAAATAAAGCAATGGGATTAGCAAAAGAAATAAACTATTCACAAGGCCTTGAAAAAGCTTATTACCTGGTCGCAATCTTTTATCAAAATGATGGTGATTTCCTGAATGCATTAAAATTTTCACTGTTATCATATGAGCATGCAAAAGAATTAAGAGATCGCAGGACACTCGCTAATGTGCTGAGCCAGATTGGATCAATCTATAATTCAATTAAGAAAAACTACCGTGCATATAAATATTTTTTACTTGCATCAAAAGAAGCACACCAAGTACAAGACACAGATATAATCATTAGTATATATCTCAATATCACTAAGATATATTCTGATTCCGGCAATACTGAGCCGTTAAAAAGGTATTTATTTAATGCCTTGTATCTCAGCTTAAAAAGCAATAATACGAAGCAGAAAGCATTGACTTTCCAATATCTTGGGATATTTTACCTGCAGAGAGATGATCCTGAAAAAGCTTTGTACTATTTCAATGAATCTTTACGGAATTTAAATCAAATCTCTTGGATCGTTTATACAAGTCCTATTTATACTATGATCGCATATGCTTATGAAGAGAAAAAAGATTTCAGGACAGCTTTGAAATTTAATCAGATCGCTTTGGATATCAGAAAAAGGATTCATCCTAATGAATTAATAGCCAGTTCATTTATCAACATTGGACATAATTATTTACAATTAAATAACCTGGATTCTGCCTTGTATTACCTGGATGCAGGAATTGCGCTGGCTGCCAGGTTTAATTTTAAAAAGAACAAATTATTAGAACATGGATACCAGGATCTTTACCTGCTTTATTTAAAAAAGGGTGATCTCCGGAATGCCTGTGAGCAATATACCAGGTATTCTTCATATAAGGATAGCGTAAATGATGAAAAGAACAAGCATGCCATCTCAGTTATTGGCATTAATTACATAATCACTGATAATGAGAAAGAAGCAATCCGTCTCAGGGATCAGAATTTCATCCAACGGCTGGAGATCAGGAACAGAAATCTTCTTTTACTGCTGCTATTATTCCTTCTTTTAACTTTATCTTTTTTAGCAGTCGTGATATACCGGTTTATGGTAAGGATCAGGAATGAAAAGAGAGGCGCATTGGATAAAAATTATCAGCTGCAGGATGAGATCAGGGAACATGTGATCCGGAATGAGGAGCTGGCGAAAAGAGAACAGGAGATCAGGTTCATAACAGATCATACTGCCGATCTGATATTATTGATAAATGCTGGTTTCATTTGCCTCTATGCTTCCTCTTCCTGTGAATCCTTTCTGGGATATTCACCTGAAGAAATGATGGGCAAAAAGGATATCAGGGATTTGCTCCATCCGGATTCCAGGAAATTATTTGATTCGAATTTTGAAAGAATAATGCAATACCAGGAAGCAACGATGATCCTTAACCAGATAGTCAGAAAAGATGGTTCTGTTTTCTGGGCCGAAAGTAATGTAAATCCTGTTTTTGACGGTAATACCGGCAAGGTGCAGGCATTTCTTACCAATACGAGGGATGTTACAGACAAGATTGATCAGGAAAGGGCACTGTTAGAGGAATCAAGACTGAAAGAAATGATGATCAGGGATGTACATAACCGGGTAAAGAACAATCTTGCTATCCTGGCGAGTGTGGTGAATATGCAAAGCAGCAGGGTTTCAGACGACAAAATGCTCGATATATTTTCAGATCTGCAATTCCGTGTCAGGGCCATGTCACTCGTACATGAAGAACTCTATATGAACAGGAATGTTGAAGCTATTCAGATTGGTGAATACCTGTCAAATCTGACAACGACTGTTTCATCAGGGTTTTCCACTGACAACATCAACATTCACACGGATTTTTATAATGAGAACTTAAATGTGAAGATCTCTTTCCCTCTTGGGTTAATAGTGAATGAATTACTGACAAACGCATTCAAATATGCTTTCCCGGATAGCAAGGAAGGGAACATTTGGGTGTCCTATGTCAAAATCAACGAAAAAGAAAAGACCGGGTCCGAAATAAGATGCCTTACAGTAAGGGATGATGGGATAGGATTACCACCTGATTTTGATATATCAAAGAAAACCTCCATGGGAAGCAAGATCATCATGCTTCTTGCAAGGCAACTGGAAGGAGAATTGAAAATTGAAGGGACAAAGGGGGCCAGTTTTTCTCTAATTTTACCGCTTCAGAATTAAAGCTTCCAACCAGGGATCGTTTATGACAAAACAATTGAAAATTACATTTCTTGGCGCAGGGACCATAGGAACTGCCTTGGGAAATGTGATCGCATCGGCAGAAATTCACCAGGTCAGGTTATTATCCATAGAAGAACAAGTCGTTCATTCAATCAATAATGAAGGAATAAATATAAGGTATTTCCCGACCTTTCATTTACATCCATCTTTAAAAGCCACATTGGACAAAGAACAGATCGGTGATTCCGATATTATCTTCCTTGCCATTCCTTCTATTGTCCTAATGGATTATATTAAAAGTATCCAGTCGTTCATCCCTGCTTCAGCAATATTGGTCAACCTTGCAAAAGGTTTCGGTTCAGGCAGCAAGACCATTATTCAATGCCTGGAAGAATCCTTTCCGAATCCCCTGTGTACCATGAAAGGTCCCAGTTTTGCACGGGAGATCATTAACCGGATTCCTACCGGATTTACGATCGGAACTACCAGTCATTCCATCTGCGAAAAAATCTGTTATGTCTTCAAAGAGACTGATATTTCTCTCGATAGTACGGATGATATCCGCGGTGTCGAGATCTTAAGCATACTGAAAAATGTCTATGCTATCTGTCTTGGGATCATAGATGCACAGTTCAATTCCCCTAATATCCGTTTCCTTATCCTGACCAAGGCATTTAACGAAATGAGGAAGATCCTTCTTTATTGTGACGGAAAGGAAGAGACCATGTTCAGGTATTGCGGTTATGGCGATTTTACGCTGACAGCTTTGAATGACCTTAGCCGGAACAGGACGCTCGGTCTTCTCATCGGAAAAGGATTCCTTACCGAACATGTTTCCCATGAACTTGTCCTTGAAGGGAAATCAGCAGTAGATGTTTTTTATGAGTTACTATCGGCAGGAAGGGACATTCAAAAGGAATTTCCTATCATCTGTGAGCTGTTCAGGATCTTTAACACGAAATACGATATTTCTTCCTTTGTGAGCAACCTGATGGATCTTAGATAAAATCCATTTTTTTGTTCAGGGATTTCCCGGTTATTTTTTTAACTTTGTGTTCGGGCAAAACAACCCATATTCATAATATGAGAAGGATTTTTCTGACAACTCTTTTCATTTCATTACAGCTATTGTTGCCAGGATTTTCTTTTTCAACTTCTAAGGCCCAGACAGGTGATAAGAAATCTGATGCTCACAGGAATGGCAGGTATAATGTGGCAAGAGAACACCGGGAAATCGATTCCCTGAACATTCTCTCAAACAAATATGCCGATTCCCTTCCTGTTTCCAGTTTTGACTATGCTGCCGAGGCATTAAGACTGGCAAGACAGACCGGTTACAGGAATGGGGAAGCCGGTGCCCTGATGAACCTGGGTATGTTATCTTATAACAAGAATGATTTTCTAAAGGCATTTAATAACTACTCTGCAGCTATTGAACTTGCAGCAAAGTTAAAAAACGATTCTTTGACCCGCATGGGTAATTACAGGATGGCCGAGATTTTCCATGACCTTGGGGAATTGGACAGGTCTGTTGATTATTTAATGAAAGCCATCAAATATGATATAAAAAGAGGAAGCCCGGAATATCTTGCGGGAACTTATTTACGATTGGGAGATTATCGTTTCGAACAGGGTGATACCAATGGTGCACTCAGGCTATATTTTAATGCACTTGCCCTGAAACCGAAGCTGGCAAATCCAACTATGAAGCCATGGATATCAAAGTCAATTGCAAGGTTCTACCTGTTGACCAAAAGAATTGATATCGCCTTGTATTATTACCGTGAAGCTTTGAAAGATAACCCAAATGACATTGGATATCTGAATGGTTCAATCATGACATCGATTGCATATTGCTACGAGCAGAAAAAAGAGCCTGATCATGCCCTTTACTTTGAAAAACTTGCATTGCAAATCAGGGAAAAAGAGAAGATACCTTCATTGATAGCAAGTTCAATGTTAAATATCGGAAAAACGTGGCTGATGCTGAAGAATTATGATTCTTCAATGTTTTATCTCCGGGAAGGCATAAAGAGGATAGAACTTCTTAAAATGAATCATTATCTGGCTGTAGGGTATAGAGATCTTTATGCACTGTACGTGGCTAAAAATGATTGGAAAAACGCATTAATAGCCATTCAGGAATATAATCATGCGGAAGAGCTTTCCAATGCCGGGAAGAATAGTGAGGAGGTGACCATGCTGGAGACTAAAAGAATTATCAGTGAAAAAGAACGCCAGGTAGAAAAACTCAGGGAGGAGAACTTCATCCAAAGGCTTGAGATGAAAAACAGGAACCTTGTTCTTTTGTTATTATTTCTCCTGCTTATCCTTATAATTATTACAGCATTTTCCATTCACCGGCGGATGATCAGGCATAGAAATGAAAAAAGAATGGCCCTGGAGAAATCTCACCAGTTGCAGGATGAGATCAAAGAGCATGTACTCCGGCATAAAAAGATGGCAAAAACCGA
>Ga0181533_1002856_pt1 | contig 19501 bp, 15 predicted proteins | sample PEATcosm2014_Bin_45_FD_119772 | JGI IMG/M metagenome (GOLD analysis project Ga0181533, IMG submission 119772) | Peatland microbial communities from MTU Mesocosm Facility, Houghton, MI, USA - PEATcosm2014_Bin11_60_metaG | ecosystem: Environmental > Terrestrial > Soil > Wetlands > Peat | place...
GCTCAACCTGTTGGCCAGATTGTTCAGCGACGTGGCCAAGTCGGGCAGGAACGCGTCAGGCCTAGCCTTGGCCAGTTGCTCGTGAATCCGCGTCGCCTCCTGCGCTTTGGCCAGCGCCTCCTCGCGCCGGCCTAGTCCGCTCAAACTGTTGGCCAGATTGTTCAGCGACATGGCCAAGCCGGGCAGGAACGCGTCAGGCCTAGCCTTGGCCAGTTGCTCGTAAATCCGTACGGCCTCCTGCGCTTTGGCCAGCGCCTCCTCGCGCCGGCCTAGTCCGCTCAACCTGTTGGCCAGATTGTTCAGCGACATGGCCAAGTCGGGCAGGAACGCGTCAGGCCTAGCCTTGGCCAGTTGCTCGTAAATCCGCGTTGCCTCCTGCGCTTTGGCCAGCGCCTCCTCGCGCCGGCCTAGTCCGCTCAAACTGTTGGCCAGATTGTTCAGCGACATGGCCAAGTCGGGCAGGAACGCATCAGGCCTAGCCTTGGCCAGTTGCTCGTAAATCCGCGTCGCCTCCTGCGCTTTGGCCAGCGCCTCCTCGCGCCGGCCTAGTCCGCTCAAACTGTTGGCCAGATTGTTCAGCGACATCGCCAAGTCGGGCAGGAACGCGTCAGGCCTAGCCTTGGCGAGTTGCTCGTAAATCCGTACGGCCTCCTGCGCTTTGGCCAGCGCCTCCTCGCGCCGACCCAATTCACTCAAACTGTTGGCCAGATTGTTCAGCGACATGGCCAAGTCGGGCAGGAACGCGTCAGGCCTAGCCTTGGCCAGTTGCTCGTAAATCCGCGTCGCCTCCTGCGCTGTGGCCAGCGCCTCCTCGCGCCGGCCCAAGCCGCTGAGAATGACCCCTAGGCTGTTCAGGGCACCAGCCCGGTCCCCCTGCATCTCGCAGTCGCTCGCTCCGGCTGCCCCAAGGAGTTCTGCCGCTCGGCGAAAGCATCGCTCGGCCGGCTCGAGACGAGCGTGCATGTAGAACCCGTTGCCTGCGCGTAGCAGCAGTTGCGCACGGGTGGGCTCCAGCCCGGGCTTGTCCCGAAGCCGTTCAGCCTGTTCCAATGCGTAATCGGGGTCGGATGCGGCCTCGCCGGCGACGAGCCGTACGGGCCCAGGACCCATTAGGACGGCTTCCCTGGTGGCCGTCGGCCCGGGTTCCGGGGACGGAGTGACCGAAACCACGCCGATGCGGACAGACCAAAGGTCCGGCGCTGCCTCGCGCAGGAGGGTGTGCAGCCAGGGCGCACTCACCAGGACCAAAGGGCAGGCGAATCGCTCCGCGAGCGGATTGCGTTGCTCGTTGAGCGACGCCAGCCCGTAGCGCCAGGCCTGCCGCCACTGCTCGATTTCCGGGTCGGATTCAGGAATCACGTCTCCGACACATATCCCGCCAAGGTCTTTCGCCGGCTGGAGGGCGAAAAGGCGCTCCGGCAGACGGCGGGCCTCTTCAAGCTCCTGACAGTGGAGTTCAACGAGGCGTTTGCCTTTTGAGCGGAGGTGCTGCGCCAACTGCCGGCGGCAAATCTCCGCGCCAACCGCTCCCGGCAGGAGCAGAACCAGGAAAGCAAAGCCATCGCCTAAATCGAAGTGGGCCAGCACCCGCTGCCAGTCAGTCCAAGCCTCGCGCCCGTAGAGTTGGATAAACTCGTTGGCGTCCTTGTCAGCCGGCGGTGTCATTTCAAACCCTGCCAGGGAGTGGCAGTTTGGCCAGCGTCTCGACCTCGTCCCGAACCAGCGGGTGGAGGTCGTACCAGTCCTCCCCATTCGTCAGGTAGAGGACAAGATGCGTGTCGAGGAAACGGCTGAGGCGCCCAACGCTCTCCGGCTGGGAATTGGGCAGAGCGGGGTCGCGGCGCAGGGAAATGTCCCGGAGCCAACGAGCGTCCTCGACGGCGATAGGCAGGTACTCGTTGCGGACGTTGACGATGGCCCGTTCGAGCACTTCTGGCGCAACCGGCAGAGACGGACGCCACGTCGAGATCAACACGATGGTTTCTCGAAACAAGCGGAGCAGGTCGCGGAAGTGGCCGCCGCTGAAGGTAACCAGCTTGTTTGCCGCTGCTTCCCTCGCTTCAGCGTCTTGGCCGAAGACGCGCCGGAAGGGCTCGCTGCCGAACCGTTTGGCAATGGCATCGAGAAGGAGGTTCCGGCCTTTCGCACAAGGACTGCGCTTCGCATCGTTGTTCCACAGGCGGACGCACGGGAGCGTCTCGATGCTGAAGGCGCCGGGAATCACGAACTGGAGCCAGGGCGGCACGGTGTAGATGACGTGGACAAAAGGAAGTTGGAGAAAATCCAAGTGGTTGGCGAACAGCCGCTCGACGCTCCGGATCACTGCCTGTTCGTTCGAGCGGGAACCCCGAAGCTGCTCGAACTGATCGAAAAGAAAGACGATCGGGAGATCCGGGGCATTCCTGCGCTCGCGGAGGCGCTTGACGCCCTCCTCCACGAAGGCGTTGACCTGGTTCTTCAATTCGCTCAAGCGGTTGGCCAAAAAGCTCTGGAGGTTTTGGCGGAAGGTGGGGGCGGTCTTGAGGGCGGCCTTGATGTCCAGGCCCGCCTTCAGGTCGCCGAGGATAGCCTTGGCCGGGTTACCGGCCTCGACCTTGGCTGATACCTCAGTGACCTGAATGGTGGTCTTTTCGAGGTAGTTTACGAAACGCCGCCAGAAGCTTTCGGCCAACATCTCCCCACCGGCGGCTTTGTCGAGTTGTTCGCCGAACGCGCCGGCGACGCTCATGAGCATTGTCACCACGTCAACTTCCTCGGATGGGCTGAGGTATTCCAGCGCATCGGCGTAGAGGACGAGATAGCCTTTGTTCTGAAGCTCGCGCCGCAGCCGGAACAACTCGGTGGTCTTGCCCGTGCCCCGAAAACCGGAGAACAACTGCAGGCTCTCGACGGTCGCCCACTCGATGCGCGTCCGGAGTCTGGCCACCGGGTCCTCGCCTTCCGGGCGGTCGTAGATCCGCTCGTAAAATGGGTTGTCTGGCTCCAAAGGCTCGTATGCCAGATGCTGATAGACGTCCTTCAGGAGCGACTCGTCGTTTGCGTTCAGTGCCATGCGGCCAATTTACGTCAGCGGGTCATCGCGGGAAAGCCCAAATCTGGCCGCTGAATCGGGCGAGCAGGGCCGGGACACGAAGACAATCCAAATCGCTGGACCGGTTCTTTCGCGGGTCAGAACGGCCCTTTCGGCGGGCGCCAGTCGCGATTAGAGGACGGCTTTTCTCTTGGGGGCAGTGTGTCCTGCGGGCATGCCTTCGCGCGCTTGGCGCGCTCTTCGTCGCTGGCATAGTAACGCAGCCAGAGTTGCACATCGTCTTCGCCCCAAATGCCAAGGAGGCCGTGAAACCAGCCCCCGCGCGGGTTGCGGCCCGGCAGATGCGCCGGACCGCGCAGGCCGCGCTCCCAGAGTTCGGCGTAAGACCGTGGTCGTGTTGGTTTCGGCCTCGGGCGGAATGTCGGCGGTCGGTTTGTCGAGCCATTGTTCCCAAAGCAGCGTGTAGAGACTCCGGTCGCCCAGGTGGCCGGTGCCGCAAAAGAAGAAACGGCGCGCCGCCGCGGCGTAAAGCAGTTCCCAAAGCCGTCCGGGCAATTGCCGGTCGTCTAGCTCACTCGGCGGCAATGGCGCGTAGCCGTAGCGGGCAAAGGCCTCGCGCGGCGAACAGCGCGGATGATCCTCAGCCGGGGCGATGAATTCTGAAGCGCCGTTAGACATGGAGGATCATTGACGGATCGCGGAAAACCATGCCAGGCAAACATCGTTTTTCGCTCGCTTCCCTGGGCGCAGTATAGGAACCTGTGGCATTGTTGGACTTAAGAAACCATGAACAATAAAGACACCAATGCGACGATGGCGGTGTTCCTGGACCTTGAAAACATCGCCATTGGCGCCCAGGATGCCCATTACCCTTCGTTCAGCATCCGCAAAGTGCTCGAGCGCCTGCTGCTCACCGGGCACATCGTCGTCAAGAAGGCTTACTGCGACTTTGACCGTTACAAGACCTTCAAAGCGGACCTGCACGAGGCGGCCTTCGAACTCATCGAGATTCCCCACCTGCGGCAGTCGGGCAAGAACTCGGCCGACATCCGCATGGTGGTCGATGCGCTGGACCTGTGCTATACCAAAGGCCACGTCAACACCTTTGCCATCATCAGCGGCGATTCCGATTTCTCGCCGCTGGTGAGCAAGCTGCGTGAGAACGCCAAGACCGTCATCGGCGTCGGCGTGAAGAATTCGAGCTCGGACCTGTTTATCAATAATTGCGACGAGTTCATCTATTACGACGACCTGGTCCGCGCGGAGTCGTCGAAGACGGCAAAACGCGCCGCCCCCAACGGACCCGCCGCCCGGCCTGCGCAAGGGGAGAACAAAGGGCTCTCGCCTGACAAGGGGTTGGACCTGCTGGTGGAAATGCTGGAGGCCGTCAGCCAGGAGCGCGAGGTGGACGAGCCGATCTGGGGCTCCATGATCAAGCAGGCCATCAAGCGCCGGAACCCTGGTTTCAACGAGCGCGCCTACGGATTTCGCTCATTCAATGAGATGCTTTTGGAAGCGCAAGGACGCGGCTTGTTGAAACTGGAGGCGGACGAAAAGTCCGGCGGCTACAGGGTGCAGAGCGTCAATTAGACCGCAAAGGGTCGAGGGGCCAGTGACGAGTGCGGCCACCTCGCAACCCCCGGAGGATGCCGTTGGCCAGGACGGGCTTGCCATTTTGCCCGTAGAGAATCAGCTTGCCGGCGGCAGATTGGACGGCGCCTTTGCCGCAGGCCTATGGCAAGAGCACCAGTCGATAGAAGAACTGCCGCCGGCCGGCAGAATTGGGATCGAGGAAGATGAAGGCGCTGCCGGCGGGGGTGTTGGTCACCAGGGGCGTCCAGACAGGCGGCAAAACAGGGGAGCCTTCCAATCGATACGATTGGCCGGGAGCCACGGTGGCGGCCACTTGGAAGAGGTGGCTGGCATTGGTCGAAGTGAGGGTCAGGACCCCCAGCTTGCCGGGGCCTGTTGTCCCGAGCCCGAACAGGGTCGTGGCGGACACGGCGGCCAGACCGGTGGCCCCGGGCGAACTGACGGTGTCTATGGTCTGGACGCCTTCAAAAAGCAAGGCGGCCTGATATGCCTCGTTCGGGCTGAGGGAGCCGGCCGGGATGACGACCGAGGTGTCCGAGTCTGACAAGGCTCCCGGCATCCCCAGCGCCGGCGTCTCGAAAACCGTGGTCCCATTGAGATTGGTAATTATCAGTTGGATGAATGTGTTGGGGAGGGGACCGGTGTAAGGGTCCCAGCCCAGGGTGAAATCGGCGGTCGAGTCGATGGCCTGCGCCGAACTATAAGAAGTAATGTGTGGAGCAGAGGGGTAAGACGGGGTCGAGAGGGCCAAAGAGAGAGACTCCAGGCCCTGGTTGGCGCAACTGACCTGGAGGTTGTAGGTGCCGAAAGGATAGGCCGTGTCCAGGGCGGACTGCGTGGGCTGGGGGTTTGCGAAAGACCAGACCAACCCGCCGGGCTGGGCGACCAGAGCATTGGCAGAACCCAGGGGAGCGGACACCGACGCCCTGAGCACGGAGGTCGAGCTGCTGGCCGTGACTTGCGCGCTGAACCAACCGGCGTTGGCGGCCAGGGGAACAGGAGACCCGGCGCCCGCCTGGGTATAGACGAGGCCCTTGCAAATGCTGTAGCCGGCCAGGTCGGCCGGCACTGTGGTGATGTTGAACGTAGTCACCGAGTCATAATCGCCGAAAAAGAGGACCGCGGGGTAGCTGGTCGTGTCCAGGCTGGCCAATCGCGCAAAGGAGAGGGTGCCGACATAGCTCTGTCCCGGAAGCAGGGTCCCGGCGGCTATCGTGTAATTGGTCGCTCCGGGGTTGAGGGCATTCTGACTGCCGATGTTCGAGGTCTGAAAGACCTTGTTGCCTTGCAGGTCCTCGATCCGAAGCTGGACGAAGCCGCTCGAGGGGCCTCCGCTCCACTTGTCCCAGGAGACGGTGAAGGACTGGCTGGCGTTGACGGCTTGGAGGGAGTTGAAATTTGCTACGTGGGGCGGGGGCGGGGCATTGGTAACGGATTGCAGGGCCAGGCTGAGCGACTTGGGACCGTCATCCGGGGTATTGAACTTGAGGGTGTAGTTGCCATCGCCGTACAATGACTCCAGGGTGGCCGCGCTGGAGGCGGTATCCTGGAACTGGATGGTCACTAGGTCAGACTCCAAGGCCAGGCTTTGGGTGGCAGGCCCGCTGGGCGTGGCCGGCAAAACGAGGGTGCCGTTGGTCAGCGAGCCAATTTGGTAGGCCTTGGCGGCAGCCTTGAATTCATATTGACCGGCCGGGTCGGGCACTGGCGGACCGCTGTTGGTCTGTATCCAGAAGATGCCCTTTTCCACTTCGACTTGTTTAACATCGGGCGCTGCCGCCGTCGAGGCCGCCACCGAGAACTTGGTCTCGGTAAAGTAAGCCGCCACACCGAGAGCGCCGGGATAGCTGGTCAGATTGACCTCCGCGTTCTTCAAAAAATCCAGCGTGGCGGTGTAAACCTGTCCCGTGGCAAAGGTCCCGGGCCCGATTGCCGCGTAACTTGCCAGGCCGCCCCAGGCCGTCTGCTTGTCCTGGTTCGGGCTTTGCCAAACGTTGTTGCCGGCACTGTCCGAGACCGTCAGCCGAATAAAATCGCTGGCCGCCCCGGAGCTGTAGCCTTGCCAGCCAATCACGCAGTAGCCATTGGCGTTGACGCTCTGGAGCGGGGTGAAATTGGTGACATAAGGCGTCAGGGGGTAAATGTCTCCCTGCAGCGGCAGGCTCACCGAAACCGTGCCGTCGTGCGCGCCATAAACGGCGAACAGATAACTCCCATCGGGAAAACTATGCGCCAGGGCCTTTGCCGTGTTCTTGGAGTTCTTGAACTGGTAGTGCGTTCCCGAACTGGTAGGTTCAAGCTGGGTGAAAAAGTTAGACCCGGACACTTTTACGTAGGCGTTCGTGACAAAGCCCTGGACGCTGGGATATACGTCGGTCTGGAAGACAAATCCGTTGGCGCTGTCCGGAGACGGCACAGAGGAACTCGTTTGCGCGTATGCCAGGCCCTTCTTGACGGTGTACAGGGAGACATCGGACGCCCAAAGATTCGCTGCGGCCTGGAAGATTCCGATACCCACGACCAAACTCAAAGCGGAGGAGCAAACGCTGCCGGCCTGGACTATTCTATTCATCACGGGCGAGAATGACAGGTTGGAACCAGAACGTCAACGACCGAGTGGTCCGCGAGCTGAAAGAAGGAGCTCCCCCCCTTGGGTTCGGGCGGCATGAGCTCATCCACCCTCGGTTCCTCGGCTTCCATGCCGGCCTCGACAGGGGGCTGTTGCGCCAGGGGTTGCCCGGACGTCCACAGCCTCAGTTGATGCCTGACCTCGGGCTCCCGGGAGACCTTTTGGAGTACCCCGGCCATCGCGCCATTGGCGCCCCTGAGCGTGAGGTTTCCCTCGAATGTGAATCTCCCGGCCATCCGATCGGCCTTTTGCAGGTTGTAGTAATCGACCAGCGCGCCCAGCACCCACTCGCCGGAAAGGTAATCCAGAAACAGATGTTTGTGCAGGTGGCAGGCGCCTCTGGACTTCCACGCGCAGTTGGGAATTCCATTGAGGACCTTGGCCCTGAGCTCCGGACTCAGTTGCTTGAGCCGGCGCCTGACCTCACCCACCGTCATCGGCTCGATCTTCGCCATCCGCTCCAGGTACTGGCTGGCGAACTTGCAGGCTAGCGGCTTGTCACACAACGTGCGGAGAATCGCTCCCAACTCGTTTTTCACCGCATTGGCCGACAAACCGAAGGCCGCCGCGAGTTCCTGGTCAGTTCGGCCTTTTAAAAAGCAGTCGTATGCCAGCCGGCGATCCCGGGTTGCCCGGAATCTCAGCTCCTGCCTCGTGGCGCTGCCCCGCTCCTGGCAACACATCAGGATAATGTTCAGAGGGATCAACCTCATCACCTCCATCCTGTCGGCAATCGGCATCCGGTGCAAAACCCACCTCATTTGGCCCTGGCTCACCGGCCTGGACCGGAGCAAGTCCCTCTCGATGCCCGTAATCTCCGATGTCAATTCCTGGCCTTCCAAGATGAAATCGACCACCCGAAAGACGGTATTCCGCGCATGTTTATAAGGTGCGCTGGGCTCGACGTGTCCGTAGGCCAGGGTGTTCTCTGCCCGGTTGGCGGTGTCGGTTGCCTGCTCGACTGCCTTCTTGGCTGCCTGGTATGCAGCCTCCGGGTCCATCCGGACGGCCCCAAGCACCTGGCCCCTCACCTGGGCATTCTTCCGCGCCACCTCCGGCTGGATCAACTTCCGCCCGGATGCCTTATCGGCCAGCGCCAAGGCGGCAGTCTCGATATTGGTGACCGATTCCCCGATTCTGAAGACCATCTCCAGTACCCCGACCTCCTGGGCTTTGGCCGGCTGGACCAGATGTCGGAGCAGCGATGCTTTGAACTCGTCCCACTGCGGGTCGGACATCTCCCTGAGCACGAAACGCACACGTTCCCTCATCTGAATCCGTTCTGCGGACACGGCCCCCGGATTGCCGGCTGCCTCCCGCCCGGCGCCTTCGGCCTGCGCGCCGCAAGATGGCAGGGGCTCGGCTGGGGGGAGCAAGACCTCAAAACGCGGTTTCATGGGACCACGGCACTTTTTTACATCTACCGGCCCGTTTTGGGAACTGTGCGTCTGGCTGCACACCCCAGGCCGTAGCCGCGGTCCAACCCAAATCCACGGTCCGCGCCGTTCTCCGGAGAACCACCTAGGATTCTCCCCGGCAAGTCCCCTGGATACGTTTGAGCCAAACCCCGATTGTGCCAGCGCCCCGGCGCGTGGCATTGTGGGCGGCGATAGCTGAACCGGACATCCATTTATGAGCGAACGGGAAAAGACCATGCGGAAGCACATCCTCCTGGCCGATGACCAGCAAGAGGTCCGGCATACGATCACGTTGCTGCTTCGGCTGGATGAACATACGGTGGCGGAGGCCAAAGACGGGCGGGAAGCCCTCGGGATGTTCACACAGGGCCGCTTCGACCTGGTGATTACCGATTACTCCATGCCGGAAATGCGGGGCGACGAACTGGCCGCCAACGTCAAGCTCCTGGCTCCCTCCCAACCGATCCTCATGCTCACCGGTTCGGCCGAAATGCTGGACGGTATCAGCCTCCCGGTGGATGCCCTCCTCAGGAAACCCTTCTCACTCGGGGACCTGCGCCAGGCGATCGCCCGGCTTTGCCGGACCAGTCCAGTTCCCAAAGAGCGCGACTTTGCCGGGGGAAATGGTGCGCGCTGCAGGGCTTGAACCTGCGGCCCCTTCCGTGTGAAGGAAGTGCTCTTCCACTGAGCTAAGCGCGCAACCAGTGAGCACAAATTAACGACGCCCATCCCGGGCCACAAGGAGAATTCTCGGAGTCGCTCGTTCAGGAGAGCCTTGGGTACCATGCGGTTTTGCCGGCTTTTCACCTGTTCGGCCTCCAGGTGCCTCAGCCTCACGTGCAGAGGGAGTCGCACGGTGAATCTGCACCAACAGCGTTGCTGACACGCTGCGGGTTAGGGTCCTCCACTCGCGCTTGATATGCCTACCAATACTCGACCCTCAAGTGGATCGGTTTGCCATCCGCCTCCAGCTTCGCGGCTGCTTCCTCGATGCGCTTCATCTTCGCGTTTTGGTCGTTGGTAGCCAGGGTGAGGTTGTATTCCACGGCGGTGCTGACGATCAGAAGGTCCGCTTCGTCGATCCCAAGCTCCTTGCCGGTCACTTGGTCCGTTAGTTCCCAGACCTGCTTTTGCACAAGTCCCCGGCCCCGCTTGTCGCGCGCTGCGAAGGCCCGGAAGAGCTGGGCGCGCAGCAGACAATAGGGCTCGACGGTGTCGGCATCGAAACCGTAACGAATTGGGTAGGTGTCAAGGACCCGTTCCAGTTCCGCTCTCTGCGCCTGGTCTGCCTTGTCAACGACGGCAAGCCCAAATCGGATCTCAGCGATGGCAACCAAGGGCAGGAAGATCCGGTCGGGGGCCACCGCCCTCACTTTGGCCTCGGCCTTGGCATGATTGGAGTGTTTTGGGCTGGCCAGAGCGCAAATGATGTTGGTTTCGAGGAGGTAGCTGCTCATCGCCCGACATCCTCCAGCATCACCACCAGGGCTGGATCGGTTATCTTCGGCAGGCTGTTCAACAGGTGTTGGCCAGTGCATGTGGCAAAGTCGGCTGAGATGTACTGCCACAGCGGGATCGTGGCAGTGAAGTCAGGGGGGAAATAGTCTCCGAAATCGAAGGGCACGGGGCGTTGTGCCCCGCGGAAGTAGTCGAGAAGCTGGCGCTCGAGGCGTGGCGAGAGGCCGTAGGCTCTGAGAGTTTCCGCGTCCATCTGGAGCAGGATTCGCTTGGCTGCAGGTTCTTGGTCCCCCGTGGACCACAGCGGCAGATCCGGCGCCCCAGGATTTCTCCGAGCGGCCAAGTAAGCATCCACCAACCGTTCGATAGCCGCCACTTGGTCCGGCTGAAGACGCGGCAACGGCAGCCGCTCGAGCACGTTCTTGGGAATGTGCTTGCTGGTTTCCCGGCTCGCCACAAAAGCGGCAGCCACGGGCCCGTTGAGCAGCGCGGCAATGACTTTAGGTGTCCATCCTGCTTTGGGCCAGAGGCAATGGAAATTCTGGCTGTACCGCGTCGCGGTGTCGTCCACAAATGCGGCAATTTTCCATGGGCCGATCTGGGAGACCCGTACCGCGTTCATGACCACCTTCGGCACGGCCCACTGCAGGTCCCACGCCTCAAGTAGGCGAAATTGCTTCCTGTCGCACAGGTAAATCGAGTCGGGACGCTCAAAGCAGCAGTAACGGCCCTGGGCGCTGTTTGTGCCCGGTACAAAGTCAGGTTTGGGCGTCGACGAAAGGTATTTGGCCTCGTCAAAGGGCTGCCGCCACTGGACGCCCCGATGGATGTCCGCGGCGTGGGAGAGAGTAGGCGCGGATTTTAGTCGCTCCCAGATTTCGCTCAGCGGCGCGATGGCCAAGCTTCGAATGGCCTCGGTTTCGGTCTTTAGGGCTTCGTCGCGGCGAGAAACCGCGTGTTCGTTGAGAAAACTCCCGCGGTCCCGGCCGGTCACCTCGGCGAACGAGACCGACACCTTCGCAGCCCCTCTGCCTGGGACTTTGCCCAGGAGCAGGCAGGTTTCCAACCTGGCGATATGGAAAATAGAATCCGGCAAAGCCACAATTTCGACTTCCTTAAACCTGCGAATCACTCCCCGGCGTGCCTGGGCGTAGCTTCTGCCGTCGATAAACTTTCTCGGCAAAACGAATCCTACCAGCGCGTCGGCGGGCGCGGCCTCCAAGACCTTGTTCAGCACCGCCACCGGCTTCCGTAGGTCATGGCTGCGCCGGGCCGGGTCGCTCGGTGCAAAATCCTCGAAGGGGGGATTGCACAAGACCACCCGGGCCTGGCCAAGCGAACGGTCGAACTCTGGAGACGCAAAGATATCCGCCTCCTTGACTCGCCATGAATTGGGGTTGGGGAAGTCGGCCAACAGGAGGCAGAGCTTGCTCACCTCCACTGCGAAGGGGTCTTTTTCGTAGCCCTCAAGGACCTTCACGAAGTAATCATGACGCCGCTTCCCGTCCCAGGCAGCGGGCAGCAGGTCGCGGAGCCGCTTCAGTGCCGCCACCAGGAAGATGCCATGGCCGGAACAGGGCTCAACAATACGCAGCGCGTCGCGGGGGACATCCTCCAAAGGGAGCCGATGAACGAGGTATTGAGCGACGCTGCGGGGCGTGCTATGCACCCCTTGTTCTTGGCGCGTTACCGGGTCAACGAGCGTGTTCTCGTAAATGTAGGCAAGGGCTTCGACGGAGAGGTTCCGGAAGCTGAACGCCGGCCACAATCGTTGCACGACGGCCTCCTGTTCAGCCTTGCCACGCAACACCGGAGTCTGGTCTCGATAGTAGTCCGCAACTCTCGACAGGAGGTCAGTCGGGTCGGGTTGAGTTCCAAATTGCCGAAAACCTGCCATGTCGCGGTCGTGCAGAATCTTGCCCGCCAGAACGCGGAAGACGAGCCGGAAGACCTCGCGCGTGTCGGCTGATCCTCCCGCCCGGTTCTGATGAAGCGCCACCGCTTCTGAAACCGCTTCTTTCAGGAGCCGGTCCACTTTTCCGCCAACCTCCGCCTCTATGGCGGGGACCAACCCGAGGTCAACGAAATCTAGTTGCCGAACCTCGGACCGCAGAGAAATGTTCTTTGCGCGCATGACTTCGCGCGGGCGCCATCGCTCAGCCTCCCTCCCGAAGTACGTGCCTAGGTCGGACGCTGGAACCTGTCCGAGCGTTCGAACCTGCGCGGCGTCGCGGGCCACACGCCAATGCACCACGCAGTCCTCTCGGACCTCCAGAGCGAAGGGGGCGCCCAGCGCCCGATAGTCTAGTATTTGGGTGGGTGGTGGCCGACGGTCCGGCAGGAGCACCGCGAAGCAGGCCGAGTCGTACGACAGTGGCGTCTCTCCGAACGCCGCGGCCGGGGCCTCGCGCAAAGGATTGCCTGGCGCAAAACAATCGTTGAAATAGTACCCCTCCTGCAGTAATTCGCCGCGAAATCCCAAGTGGCGCAGGCACGACAGCGTATCGCGGAAGATGCGCTCGTGTCGTTCGCTAGTAAAACTCGCCATCATCTTGCTTAAAACTCGCGACCGTCGTCGTCACGCTGCGACGCTTTGGTACGATTCTTACCGCCAGAGGTCAACAGCGCGTTGCTGCCGCCGCCTCGTGGAGGGCAGTTGAAGATGAGGACAGTAAAAGAGCTGTTTCATGTCTCCATTGTACCACGGAACGAGTGACGTCCAAAGGTAATTCAACGGCCCAACGGCCCCAAGAAAGCGGGAAAAAGTGGCAAACAAACTGGCAAACGCTTCCTGCGGTCCTTCAATTTCCTCGGAAAAACGATGGTTTTCACTTCCGTGTGAAGGGCCTCCAATACCGTGTCCCCCTCGACACCGAGGAGGAAGGCGAGGCCATCACAAAGGCGCTGAGGACTCGAGCCAACCCCCTGCTGGCGGGAGCCGAGCCCCTGAGCGACGAAATCAAGGGCTACCTGGAAGCGAAACAGGACGACGGGACCTACACGCGGAATTCCGCGGACAGCCGCGGGCCGGTGCTCAATCGCTGGGTCCGGGAGCGCCGCCTTTCGGAAGTTCCTGGCCGAAGAAATGTCAGTCAATGGGGAACTGCCTGGGCCCTTTTTGATTTGCCCGGAGAAAAAGCAGGGTCAAGGCCGCTACCGTTATGATTTCCGCAAGCCTTTCGAGACGTACTTCAATGAAAAGGGCTCCGCCGCTTGTTTTGGTTGCCTGCGGCAGGAGATGGCGTCCGGCACTTGCCGACGAGCGCATTGTCCACGCGCCCGCTTGGATCCCCGGCAAGGTGGGACGCGCCAGCGGGGTGACCATGCGAACAGCGCGGCCGACGGGAAGCCGTGGCTCCGTCGGGTGCCTGGCAGGCTCCCAAACTGACCATCTCAGCGAGGGCGCTTGTTAAACTGATACCGTTGGTTCAAGGACTTGATGCATTGTGGGTCGCTTCGAGTTCCAGTACCGCGGCGCGCCATTCCTCCGGCAGATTTACCGAGAAGCCTTCCTGAGCAAGGTGGTCGCCCTTGAAGGTGCCCTTGGGCACGCCATCCTGGGACAATCGATAGTTTTGCGCCGCCGTGATCGAAACGCGCGCCCAGAGTCACGAGCAACTCCTCCTGCTCCGGTGTGTCATTGGTGTTGGCCCGCTCGAAGCGGAGGTCTCAGTTGCCTGACCAGGCTAGCTGGGCGAGATAGCGCAACCCGCTGGTCGAATGGCGCAGGCTAAACCAGGGCGATTGCGCGGCCGTCGAACGCCCATGCGCTGATTCGAAGGTCTTTGCCAGCCCGGCCAAGGGATCGGTCACCACCTACCGTTCAGCGCCCCAGGACCCCTGCAGGGTGGTGAGCTCATATTCTCCCGCCGGCAACCGCCACCAGAGTGAGGGTGCCGAGGCGACATGCAACGGATTGGCCGCTACGGAGCGTCCAGACCTGGGCCGGCTTCCGAAGCGACTCCACCACCAAGTCAAGCGACGCAAGCGGGATGGTTTCGGCCCCCCAGCCGGAGGGCGGGGCGAAGCTGACACCGCTGAGCACCATAGCCAGCAGCCACGAACCGGGGAGCGAGATTGGTTTCATGAAAAGTCGTGGGAAAATGACTTTTTGACGCATCCCGGTCATTGACGTGGCGCGGGTGGCGGAGGGTTGATTTTCGCTCGCACTCATCGTGATCGGACCGTTCTCAAGGACCAGGCTGTGGCTCCCAGGCCACAATGTCATACCTTCTCCCGGCAAACGAGCCCGTACGCTCAACTTTTCCGCCTCCATCGGCCTGCCATTTCAGCACGACGCGGTTGAAGGCTCCCTTCTCGGAATCGTATGTCTCCCCGTCATCCTCGATTAACGTGAATGGCGCCGGGCTGTTGCCGAAGGTTTTCACGGTGATTTTGAAAACCGTGTCGCGATTCACCTCCTGCACCGGTTCGGCCAGGGGGAGCAACGAGTTTTCCTTTACGAAAAGGGGCATCTCGCCTGCTCTCCCGGTGATCTGCACTACGTCCCCGCCCTCATGCCAGCGGCTCCTTTTCAGCTCATACCAACGGACCCCTTGCGGCAGAGTGAGCGTTCGTGAACCGGCTTCCCCGATAAACGGCGCGGCCAACAGGCTGTCGCCGAACATAAAGGCATTGTCCACCGCCCGGAGTTTCCGATCTTGAGGGAAGTCCAGGAGCAACGAACGCACGGGCGGCAGGCCCTCGTTCCGGTAGCGGTGGAAGCACGCATAGAGGTAGGGCAACAACTCGTAGCGCTGGTTGACGACGGACCGCAAACGATTGGCGACTGCCCGGCGTTCGGCTTCCGGCAACAACTGATGCGCCTTGTTTTTCCCGCCATCATATTGTTCCCAAAGGGGGTGGGGCATGAACCATAGATTCAGGCACATTTGCGGGGCAAACGCGCTCATCGCCACCCGATTCAGCAGTTCGTCCAAACTGCGGGCTTCTCTCACCTCCGGCGACCAAAGCAAGCCGGCGAAGGAGGCGTTGACGAGCTGGCGGAGGTATTGGTCGAACGTGTAGGCGTCGCTGTAAAGGTTGAACGGCAGGGGACTGGCCAGCGCCGTCGTCGCCCGCACGTCACCCCAGGTGCGGAGGTTATGCGCCCGGAAAACGGACAGGAGCGCGCGCTGTTGGAAATAGCCGTAGAGCTGGGTCATCTGGTCGCCGTCGATGCCCGACGGGAACACCGAGCTGTACGGATAATTGAAAGGCGTTGGGTCATCGAGCGGCTGATTGTCGCACTCATCCGCTTTGAATGCCAGAATGCCCTGGCTGACGAACTGCCGGTCGTGATAGTCGGCAAAAATCCGGAAGGCCTCCTCATCGGCAAAATCCACCACCAGCCCGCCCCAGACCAGGAAATCGCCGGAGCGCGGGCGCAGCGGCCCATACAAAGGTGAAGTCGGGTGAATGTAAGCGTGTTCCCACAGGTTGATTTTGAACCCGGACTGCCGGAGTTCGCGGACCATCGCCTCGGGCTGAGGGAACCGTTCCTTCGACCACGCCAGCGAACAGGAATAGGCCTGGGACTGCCAGCCCGGCTCCAGTCCGAGCATGTCGCAAGGGAATTTCATCTCCCGCAACGAGCGCGCCACTTGCAGGACCGAGGCCTGGTCGGCGCCGGTGAAGGTCCGGTACTTGAGTCCCAGGCCCCAGAGCGGCGGGACGGCGCCGCCTCCCGAAAAGAGGTTGTAGCGCTCCACCGCCTCGCGCAATGTCGATCCGCCGAAAACATAAACTTCGACCCCTCGGGAATTGCCCTGCAGCTCGAACACGACCTCCGTCCGACCGCGCATTGAGCGCGCGGCGTAGAGTTCGCGCTCAGAAGTCTTGAGTGCGGGCGGGTGAGCGTCGCCGGATTCGCTTTGATCTTTGGCGGTCAATCGCGCGACGTGAACCAATGGCACCCGGGCGGTATCCACATAGACGCCGTAACCTCTGGTGCTGACGTAAAAGGGGACCGGCCCGTGGCTCGCGCCGGTCTTGCCCATGACTGCCGCGCACACGGTGAGATACTTGCGCAGGCCCTTCTGCTCGTAAGCCCCTGGGTCGAGGCCGAACCCATAAATCTGCTCCTCGGGTTCGTCACACGGGATGTAAATCGCCGTGTGAGATAGGGTGACGCGGCAGCGGATTTGGCCAGGCTCAAACGGAAGAGCCCCCGGCGGCGGCAGGCGCCTCAAGTCATCCATGCGCGGCCCCGCTTCCCGGATCGCGCCGGGGGTGAACCGTTCCGGAGTTCCAAAGCGAACCTTCCAGACGCCGGCAGTCACCTGCTCCACGGCAGGCTTCACCCACCCAGCCTCGGTGTCCGCCGGGCTCTCGGCTCCGAGCGCCGCCAAAGCGAGGCAGAGAGTTGCAACTGGGCTGAGGCTCATGGGCGGCATAATGAATCGCATAGGTCTCCGGCATACTCGCCGATTCGGCCTGCCGGCCGCAATCTCCAATCGGGCCTTCCCCGTCCCCCCCGTCCCCACGCTAACGGCGACGTCTCCGTAGAAGGACCTGGCCGGTGCCGACGATTACCGCGTCATGCCCTCTGGTTGGGCCTGCGGCTCTTGGAGGGTTGGTTCCCATTGGGAAAGGAGGTGTACGGTGAACTGCCCGTTAGCCAATAGCCTCTCCCCTGGACACTGTCGCGGGGCAAGCTGAGCAACTGGGGCGAGCTGGTCGCCACTTGGACGCTTCTGGTCGAGCACAAATCTCGTTTCTTTCGGTCAGTCGCGCTCCGGCAAGGGCACGGGCAACCACTCGTGCGAGTTTCCCGTGTCAGCCTGCCACGATCCACACAGAGGGCCGCCCAGTCACACACAGGCCCCAGAAGCATGCGCTCCGCGCAATAAAAATAGCGGGAGAGAACTTGACCAAACGAAAGAACAAGCCTTGACCAACGAACTGAATACCCGCCCGCAGATCGTGTCCACCACGCAGCAGGGCTGATCCGGCAGCTTTGGATCTCATAAAGGCGGCAGGCGACCGATGCGCAAAGGGGATGGCCCATCCGCCGAGCGGATGGCGTCCCGCTCTCCGCCGGGAGGTATTTGGCAGGGCGTGCCATCGGGAACTCGTGCAGCACAGTCTCACCCTGCACGAGCCTTAAAGCCCCCGCGCACGCGCGAAGGCAACTCCCAGGCTCCACGCGCGTCGAGACGGAGTCCTTGGGGGACCCTGACGCTCTCGCTCGCCGGGCACTTGGGAGACCCAGCACTACCTGCGCTCTCTTGACATCTCCACCAACCCCCTGGCGATCCGCCGCTTGTCTTCCCGAATTACCGGACGGAGCAACGCGCTGGTTCCGTCCTTCAACGTCACTGTCGCCGGTCCGTTCATTTTGTCTGGTCCGAGCATCTGCGAAGTTCGTCGCGCCGTCATCGGCATTTTACTCCGCAACCAGCTTCCGTCAAACCGACGAAACTACTTGAAGACTGCCCAGCCAAAGCGTTGCACGGTTGACCCGAGGCGTATGGAAGGCACGGTCATGCCCTCCTGATAATCCTGGCAGTTTCCACCCACTTTGCTAGGCTGCGAAGCATGATTGAGAAAGCACGCACCCAAGGCCAGGCTCACCGCGTCGAACTCAACCTCAAGGATGTCAATCAACTCTTCAACACGATCGATCCCTCCCCGTTTCACGAGAAAGACCTGGATCACGACGCGGAAGAGTTCATGGTGAGCTGGACGCGCGAGTTTCCGCTGGACGAACCCGTTGTCCTGGTCATTTATTTGAGCGAGCTTCCGGTCGGAAAAGATCCCCAACCGATGATCGAACAATCGGTCAAAAACTACTTTGCGTATCGAGCCAGGCTCGGTCACATGGAATTCCGCCAGTTGATGAAGGATGGTCGCCACAGTTTGCTGATTGGCGGGGTGTTCCTCGCCGCCTGCTTGACCGTGAGCCAGGTGCTGGTCGGCCAGGCTTCCGGAACGTTCCTGAGTGTGGCCCGCGAAAGTCTGACCATCGCCGGTTGGGTGGCGATGTGGCGGCCGATGGAGATTTTTCTCTACGAGTGGTGGCCATTGCGCCGTCGCTGGCGAGTCTTCGAGAAAATGAGCCGGATGAAAGTGGAGGTGCGAAAGCGCGCATGATCCAAGCGGTCGTCCGAGGGTCTGCCAAGCTGCTTGTGTCACAATCCTCCGCCAGGTCCGCGTGTCTTCCCTTTCGTTTCTCGCCGGGCGCGAAGAGATGAGTTAGGATTCGGGCCCGAATGAAGTTTATCGCATTGACGCGCCTGGAACATAACGTCCACCGGGCCGGCGAAATCATAGGTGTGCTGGCAAAGTACGGCCTGGCCGATTGAGTCAAGGGCCTTAATTTCTCCTGGATACAGGACCGAAGGAATAGTCGACATGATTCATCCTCTCGATTATTTTCTGGTGATTCATCCATGCAGCCGGATATGACCAAACAAAAGCATGCCAGCGTCTAAGCCTTATTTGATGCATCCCCCTGGACCGGAATTGGAAGCCCAGCGATTACGCCACACGGGCAGCTTCGGCTGGAACGTGTCCACCGACGAACACTTCTGGTCCGAGGAAACCTTCCGCATTTTCGAATACGATGCTTCGAGGAAGATAACAACGCCATTGGTCCTCGAACGAGTTCATCCGGAGGACAGGACTATCGTGCAAGAGACGCTGGATCGCGCGGTGCATGAGCGGAGAGGCTTTGATTACACAGCCATCCCATAGCACCCTGACGAAGACGGTTGGAATTTTTCGGAGAACCTGCCACAAGGCAGGCGATGAAAAACCAAAAAATCCCAACCGCGTCAAAATTCACCGTTCTGCGTCAGCTTTGCAACTACATTCCGCCGCACCTGGTGCCCAAATTAGCCCGGGAGACCGGCGTCGAGGAGAAGACCCGCACCTTCGTTGAATGGAGCCACATCGTCAGCCTATGCTACGCGCAGGTGACCCATAGCATCGGGCTCAATGATGTGTGCGATGCCCTGCAACTGAACTCCGGGCCACTCTCGGCCCTGCGAGGCGCGACTGCCCCTACGCGCAACAATCTGTCGCACGCCAACAAAGTGCGCGATGCAGTGATGGCCGAGAAACTGTTCTGGGCGGTGTATGGCTATTTGGGGGACCTCTCGCCGAGGTTTGTCAGTGGCAAGGCCGCCAAGCGCTTCGCCCGCCGCTTCAAGCGGACGATTCACCTGGTCGACTCGACCACCATCGAATTGATCGCCTCGTGCATGGACTGGGCCAAGCACCGGCGGCGCAAGGCCGCCGCCAAGTGCCATTTGCGGCTAGACCTGCAGAGCTTTTTGCCGCGGTTTGCGATTATCGACACCGCGCGGGACGCCGACGCCAAACGAGCGCGGGAGGTCTGCGCCGGGATTAAGGACGGCGAAATCGTCA
>Ga0181533_1002860_pt1 | contig 19487 bp, 22 predicted proteins | sample PEATcosm2014_Bin_45_FD_119772 | JGI IMG/M metagenome (GOLD analysis project Ga0181533, IMG submission 119772) | Peatland microbial communities from MTU Mesocosm Facility, Houghton, MI, USA - PEATcosm2014_Bin11_60_metaG | ecosystem: Environmental > Terrestrial > Soil > Wetlands > Peat | place...
CTTCCGGCGAATTGCCACGAGGGGTTCGGCAGCGCAATCTGGTAGGAGCCGACCGAAGAAACCGTAACCGTCAATCCGGCATTGCCCACGATGGAGACAGCCTGAAGTGAAGCAGCAGAAACCAGGAGAAAACCGGAGAGGGCAGCCCGGACGGCAACTCGGCGAAAGGGACCCATGAGATACATCTGTGGTTCTACGCAGCACAACATTAACACATTACGTGCTAATTTACCACAAATATATCTCCTTATGCCTTTATCTTGTGACAGTGATGATGGCCGGGTTGGACGCTACGCCTCCGATGGTCACGATGACCTGCTGATCTCCGGCCGGCACGTTCGGGACCAGCAGGTTTACCTGGCAGAGGCCGACGAATCCCGGCGCGAGCCCGGAAAACGAGACGGTGGCGGGGACTCCTCCGATGGTCGCGGTGGTCTGTGCCAACGTATTGCTGAGAGGGCCAATGGGCGCGGCGGCTCCGCTAGCCACCGGCCGATCCACCCCGCCCTGGCCGGTGAGGTAGATGGACACGTAGCTGCCGACCAGCGCCGGGTTCGCCGGCGAATTCAACGTGCCATCCTGATTAATAGCCGGCGCCCGGCCGCTGCCAGACACGAAAACACCGGGCGCCGCAGGCTGAATGGTCAGAGCGACGGGACCGGCCGTCATCCCGTTCGATGTGATCGTCAACTGAGCGGTCCCGGGTGCGATCTCATAAGGCACCTGGGCGTTGATTTGGGTCGGGCTCACGTAGCCCAAAGGCGCGGCGATGCCGTTGATTTTCACGGAAATGCCGTTCCAACTCGTGGCCCACGGCGCGCTGGCCGCGGTGGTGGTGCCATCCGCGAGGTTACCGGCAAAGATACTGAACAGACTTCCCGGGGCGAGACCGTTCCGATAGCTGGCGGCGTTCACGATGCCGGCCGACGCCAGAGACGGCAGAGCCGGGTTGACCACCAGGGCGACTTGAACTGTGACGGGGCTGGTTCCAGGCACGAAGATGTCCAGGCTGCCGGAGTAGACGCCGGGGTTCATGCCGGATGGGTTGGCCCGCACGGTGACGATGGCCGGCGTCGTCCCCGACTGAACATCGGTAGTCAGCCATGGCGTATCCGACGCCACCGTGAAATTCACGGATGGCGCGTTGGAGGTAATGGTAACGGTTTGCGGGGAAGGCGCCGGGCCTCCACCGGTGTAGAGGAACTGCAAGCTGCTTTGTGAGGCAGCCAACCCCGGGGAGCCGCCGCTGGTGGGCGGAACGCTCCACGCCACTACGTCGCCGTTGACGTAGGTGGCATACAGGATGCCGTTCGCAACCACGGGCTGGCCATACATGCCTCCGCTGACGCCGCCATCCGTCCACAGCACGGCCCCAGTAGCGGAACTGAGCACGACCAAGCCGCTTTCGGTAGACACGAAAACCAGCCCGGGAGTCAACGTCACCGGCCCCAGCACGGTAGCCGCCGCGGCGTACTGCCAGAGCAATTGCTGGGCGGTAGGGTCGAAGGCATACACCATGCCTGGAGGCGCATTCCCATCCGGCTCCCCGGCTCCCGTAACGAGGACGCTGCCATCGAAGGCGGGCGTGGATATGGAACCGCAGCCCAACTCCGGCGAGTCGCAGTCTCTGGCGAGCTTGTAGGACCAGACCGGGGCGAGATCGGGCCGGTGCAGGACGTACATCACGCCAGTCTTGCCGTTGGCGGCGACCAGCGGCTGCCCGCCGCTTTGGAACAGCACCGGAGACGATCCCCAATCCGCGTCATCGTCCGTGGGCGCAATCGGCAGGAAGAAATACGACCGGATCTGAAGTGTGGTCGCGTCTAATGCCAGAAGCGCGCTTCCCCAGACGCCGTTTTGCGCATCCTGCGACGCCGCGTTTCCCGTGGTGATGTAGACGAGGTTGTTCTGCTCGTCAATCGCCGGTGTGCCCCAGACCCCGGCGCCTTGTGTGTTGGGGGGCATGACGTAGGCAATCTGCGGATGCGTCGGGTCGTTCAGAGGAATGCGCGCGAAACCTCCGCGCACCGTGGGGCAATCGGACACTGAGGCAATGCCGATATAGAGCGCGTTCTGGGAGATCATGGGAGACGACCAGAGATACGATCCGACCGCCGGGTCGGCGAGTGGAACGCGCCACAGGATGGCGCCTGTGCCACGGTCCATGGCGTACACCGCGGAATCGCCGCCGCCCACATAGACCGTGTTCCCGGCCACGGCGGGCTGCGAGCTGACGCCGATTCCCTGCGGTTGGCACGTTGGGTCCGCCGGTTTCGGCGCCGTGCCCAGAAACTGGCTCCATTGGGCCGCGCCGGTGAGGGCATTCAGGGAGTGGAAGTTGCCGCTCCAATCTCCGAAATAAACCGAGCCGCCGGAAGCCGAGACACCCGAGGAGACCGTCGCACCCACGGATGTCTTCCACAACTGCCGCAATTGCCCCGCGTTTCCGGAGAAGATCGTGGTCTCGCCGGGCCGGAAGCTGTCATGTGAGAGGTCGCCCAGATACATGGGCCAATCCTGGGCGAAAGCGGGCGTCGCCACCGCCATGAGGCAGGGTGCAATCAGAATGGCACAGAGCCGCATATATATTAGATTTCCGGCGTGATCGGAAGGTGACACGCTTCTCAGGTGTACATTTGTGAGAATATGCCTCGGTGCCCGCGCGCATTGTGTATATAATGACATCAATGTCAAAGAGGACCGGCTTGCTCCTGTTTTTGCTGCTGGCAGCGGTGTTTCTGGTCCTTAATCGTGCCGCCTATCGGGGCTACTTCCAGGACGACGACATCAACTCGATAGCGTGGACGCGATGGAACCCCGCTCTCGAGTACCTCAAGGGGGCTCTGACACCCGTATACTCGCATAGCTATCGCGCCGTGGGCTTCTACTATTATCACCTGACGGGGCGCGCCTTCGGGTTGGATTTTCCCAAGTATGTGGCGGTGATTCAGGCGATTCACCTGCTGAACCTCTGGCTCCTCTGGCTGCTGATGCGCCGCATGGGGAGCCCGCCGCTGGCCGCGGCCGCAGGGTGCGTCTTTTTCGCGTTGCATGCGGCGCTGCTCGATACCGTTTGGAAGCCGATGTACGTCTTCGATCTGCTGTGCGGCACGCTTTGTGTGGCCAGCGTTTTGTTCTGGGCGCGCGGCCGTTGGATCTTGAGCTTTTTCGCGTTCTGGCTGGCCTACAAGTCCAAGGAGCTGGCGGTGATGCTGCCAGTGGTGCTGGTGTGTTACGAGTTGTGGTTCGGTGGCCGCCGCTGGCTGCGGCTGGCGCCGTTTGTGGCGGCATCGCTGTCGTTCGCGGCACAGGCGTTGCTGCTCCATCCCGAACAGGCCGGCGACTACAGCTTCCACTTCACGCTCGATACCATTGCCGCCACAGCTCCCTTCTATGCCGAGAAGGTGTTTCTGACACCCTATCTGGGGTTTCTGCTGCCCCTCGGCGCGGTCGTGGCGCGGAACCGGCGCACGTGGTTCGGGTTGGCCATGATGGGACTCTTTCTCTTCCCCCTTTTGTGGCTGCCGGGACGGATCTACAGCGGTTATTGTTATCTGCCGTTCACCGGTCTCGCCATCGCCATGGCCGGCATTGCGGAAACCGCCAAGCCGGCGGCCATCGCGATATTCTTCCTGCTGTGGCTGCCGGCCGACATTTACTGGCTGAACGCGCAAGGCGACGAGACGCTACGGCACGATCGGGATACCCGCGAGTGGATTACCACGCTGGGCAAGTTTGCGAAGACGGGGCCGGCGGTCACCGGCTTTGTCTACAAAGGGTTCCCGGAAGCATTTCATAACTGGAGCGCGGAAGCCGGGGTGAAGTATTTCTTCCGGTTGCTGGATATCACAGTTCCCCCGGCCAATTCGCCGGAGGGTGCGCAACTTCTACGGAATGGCCGCGTGGCGATCCTGAACTGGGATGCGGTGCGGCACAGGTTGGAGATTCAGACGCCCTGACCGGCTCGCATGGCGAACGAAATCCGAGGGGAACCGCTTCGACACAGGTATTCGAGCAGCAGAATCATCTTGTGGTCCTGGTCTTCGGAGCAACCCGGGGAGCAGCGCCGCCGTCCCGGCTGAAACTGCGCGATCCGCTGGGCCAGTTCCGAACGGGAGCAGCGGCCTTCTTCCGTGGATTCCAGGATGCACGCGCCCAGAAACTCGGCTATGAATTGAAGCTCGTCGAACGAGAGGCCCACCAGGAACCGCCGGGCCTTGGGTTTGAGAGGGCGATCAGCACACGAAACTAGAGCGGCTACCAAGGTCTTCTGCACGGCAGGTCTCCTGTCGGTGATGAACCATACCAATTTTCGGGATCTGGCCGTATTATTGCGAAAACGGGGTCCCCGCGCAAGGGGGGAGTGCCGCGGCCCTACATCGCGTAGAATTGATGAGGAGCCATGCTGGAAAACATCAACCTCAAAAGGAAGTTGTCGCGCGAGGAGTACAAACTGTCTTTGCCTTCCATTCAGCAGCGCCTGTACGATCTCGAAAAGGCATGTTGGGACCACCACGTCGCGACCGTCATCGTATTCGAGGGCTGGGACGCGTCGGGCAAGGGCACGGCGATCGCGGCCCTGACGCAGCGGCTGGACCCGCGCGGGTTCAAACTCTATCCCATCACCGCTCCTCGCACCTACGAGCAGCAGCGCCCCTGGCTGTGGCGCTTCTGGCTGAAAGTCCCCGACCGCGGCGAGATGGTCATCTTCGATCGCAGTTGGTATATTCGCGTTCTGGACGAGCGCGTCGAGGGCGCCATTCCGGAGAAGGCGTGGCGCGACGCCTACCGCGACATCGTCGAGTTCGAACGCACGCTGGCCGACGACGGCACCGCCATCCTGAAGTTCTTCCTGCACATCTCCAGGAAAGAGCAGAAGGAACGCTTCCGCGCCATCGAAGCCGATCCGCTCGAAGCCTGGCGCGTCACCGACGCCGATTGGGCCCGCCACAAAAAGTACAACGAGTATCTGGCCGCCACCGAGGAGATGCTGGAACTGACCGAATCCGAATTCGCGCCGTGGACCATCGTCGAGGCCACCTCGAAATGGTACGCACGCAAGAAAATCTTCGAGACCATCGTCGCCGTCATGGAGAAGCGCCTGGGCGTCGACGCGCCGCCTCGCGTGGAAATCCCCGCCGAGGTGGCCAAGGACGCGGATCTCCGCGCGGCCATGGAGTCGCTCGGGGGAGAGAGGCTCTGATGCTGGAAACACTCGATCTGACCCGAAAGCTCGATCGTGCGGCCTATGTCCGCGAGGTCACCGCGCGCCAGATTCAGCTCCGCGAATTGGGCTACCAGGTCTATTTGCAGAAGCGCCCGGTGATCGTCCTGTTTGAAGGTTGGGATGCCGCCGGCAAGGGCGGCGCCATCAAAAGATTCACCGAGAAACTCGACCCGCGCGGCTACGTGGTCTACTCCATTGCCGCGCCCCAGGGCGAGGACAAGACCCGCCATTACCTCTACCGTTTTTGGCGCCGGCTTCCCGAGCGCGGCCAGATCGCCGTCTTCGACCGCACCTGGTACGGCCGCGTGCTGGTGGAGCGCGTCGAGGGCTTCGCCGCCGAGGAGGAATGGAAGCGCGCCTACAAAGAGATCAACACCTTCGAGCGCCAGTTAAAGGACTTCGGGATCATCCTGGCGAAGTTCTGGATTCACATCTCGCGCGAGGAGCAGCTCCGCCGCTTCGAGGAGCGCAAGGCCATCGGCTACAAAGCCTGGAAGCTGACCGACGAGGACTGGCGCAACCGCCAGAAATGGGGCGCCTACGAGGAAGCCGTCGAGGAGATGTTGGTGAAGACCAGCACCCGGACAGCCCCCTGGTGCCTGGTGGAAGGAAACGACAAATACTGGGCGCGCACCAAGGTCCTTTCCAAGCTGGTGGAGATTCTCTCGAAGGAACTCGACTACCAGCCCGCCAACCCGCTGAAGCGCGCCGCCGGAAAGAAGGCGGCCAAGCGATGACAGCCTTTGCCTCCGTATTCGCCGCAGTGAAACCTGTACTCGCCAAATACGCCAATCGCCTGGCCGTCAAGGCCGACACGCCCGTTGAGTACACCCTCGTCACGAAATCCGCGTCACCCTTCCCACAGCACAAAGGGCAGCCCTTGTACTTCGGCTCGGTGCGTCTGGGCAAGGCGTACGTGAGCTTTCATCTGATGCCGCTTTATATGTGCCCGGTGCTGGCGACCCGCATCACGCCGGCATTGAAGAAGCGCATGCAAGGCAAGACGTGCTTCAACTTCAAGACCGATCCGGAACCGGAGCTGATCGCCGCGCTGGCGCGCCTGACCGCGGCGGCGTTTGAGCAGTGGCGCGAAAGCAAGTGGGTGTGAGCCGCCCACCCCAGCTTCGCCTCGGGACGAAGCGAAGGAAGGCGAGCAAGACGTATGATTGGAGATATGGAACAAGTCCGCATGACCGACGCCGAGGTGGTGAACAACTTCGCCGCCGTGTTAGAGAAGCTCAAGCACGGGGCTGAGGTTGTGGTGGAGCAGGGTTACCGGCCGGTAGCCGTGATCAGTCCGGTGAAAGGTCCTGGCCGTCCCATCGACGAATGTATCGCGCTGGCGAAGGCGCACGGCTCGGGAGCGAAGCTGGATGAGGAGTATGCCGCGGACCTGGAGGAGATCATCGCCAGCCGCCAGCCGCTCGACACGTCGGTATGGGACTAATCCTAGACTCCAGTGCGGTCATCGCGGGAGAGCGAAAGGGACAGTCCGCGGCCGACCTATTGGCGGCGATTCGAGCCAGTTTGGGGCCGGAGGCGATTGCGCTGTCAACGGTGAGCGTGATCGAATTGGAACACGGCATCTGGCGCGCCAAGAACGCGGCGCAAGCCGCGAACCGGCAGAAGTTCTTCGACGACCTGTTCGCAGCCATTCCCACGTATCCCCTGACGTTCAGCATCGCTCGTCGTGCGGCCAGACTCGATGGCGAATCCAGGCGACGGGGCGTGGTGATTCCGTTTCAGGACCTGGTGATCGGGGTAACGGCGCTGGAGTTTGATTACGCGGTGGCGACGGCGAATGTGCGCCACTTCCAGATGATTCCGGGTCTGGTGGTAAAGCAGCTCTGAAGAGCCGCCTACCCCAGCTTCGTCCCAATGGCCTTTGCTTGCAGGAACAGCAATAAATAATCCGGCCCGCCGGCCTTGGAATCCGTGCCCGACATGTTGAAGCCGCCGAAGGGGTGCGCGCCCACCATCGCGCCCGTGCACTTCCGGTTGAAATACAAATTGCCGACGTGGAAGCGCTCTTTGGCCTCGCGCATGTGGTCGGGGTTGGTCGTGAAAACCGAGCCGGTGAGACCGTATTGCGAGTCGTTGGCCAAACCCAGCGCGTGCTCGAAATCGCGCGCTTTGGTGACCGCCAGCACCGGGCCGAAGATCTCCTCCTGAAAGATCCGGGCGCCCGGCGCGACATCCGCAATGATGGTGGGCGGGATGAAATAGCCGCCAGGCCCAGAGGGCGCCCCGGCTTCTCCCCCGACCACCAGGCGGCCTTCCCGTTTGCCGATCTCGATGTACTCGAGGATGGTTTTGCGCGCGGTTTCGTTGATCACCGGGCCCATGTAGTTGCCGAAATCCTCGGAAGCGCCGACTTTGATGTTCTTCGTCTTCGCCGCCAGCTTCTCGAGGAATGCGTCGTAGACCTGGGCGTCTACAATGGCGCGCGAGCAGGCGGAACATTTCTGGCCCTGGTAACCGAAGGCGGAAGCCAGCACGCCGTCAACGGCTTTGTCCAGGTCGGCTTCGGCATCCACAATGATGGGGTCTTTGCCGCCCATCTCCGCCACTACGCGCTTGATCCAGATCTGGCCGGGGCGATGGCGGGCGGCCAGCTCGTTGATGCGCAGGCCCACGTCGCGCGAGCCGGTGAACGAAATGAAGCGCGTCTTGGGATGCTCCACCAGCACGTCGCCCACCGTCGATCCGCTGCCGGTCAGCAGCGTGAACGAGCCCTCGGGGAATCCGGCTTCCAGCAGAACTTCGGCAAACTTGGCCGCGATGGTGGGCGTCTCGCTCGACGGCTTGATGATGGCCGTGTTGCCCGCTACCAGCGAGGCCACAGCCATGCCGATCAGGATGGCGGCCGGGAAGTTCCATGGCGGGATCACCACGCCCACGCCCAGCGGGATGTAGATCATCTCGTCGTGCTCGCCGGGAAGCTGGTGGACCCGCTGCGGGCCGGCCAGGCGCAGCATTTCTCTTGCGTAGTACTCGCAGAAATCGATGCCTTCGGAAACGTCGGCTTCGGCTTCGGGCCAGGTCTTGCCGGCCTCCGTTACCAGCCACGCGTCGAACTCCATCTTGCGGGCGCGCAGGATGCGGGCGGCCTCCAGCAGCAGGCGGACGCGCTCGGCGGCGGGCGTGCGGCTCCACTTTGGGAAGTACGCGTCGGCGGCTTCCACGGCGCGGTTGGCCAGCTCGGGCGTGGCTCTATGGTGGATGCCCACGGCTTCGCGCGGATTGGAGGGGTTCACCGAAACCAGCGGGTCTCCCGTGGCGATCCAATCGCCTCCGATGCGCAGCAGATATTCGCGGCCGAATTCGGAGCGCACCTGGCAAAGGGCGCCTTCCGCAGCCTGGCGGACGGCGGGCTGGGAGAAATCGGCGTAGGGCTCGTTGCGGAACTCGGGAAGGGTTGCGGGGGCCATAGACTCCATACTACCCCGAGCCGCCGCTACCCATCAGCCCCTGACCAGCTTGCGGCCGCGGTCGAACAGGTCGGCGGCGTCTTCCACCAGCTTGCGGCCGCGATCGAACATTTCCTTGCTGGCTTCCACAACGTCCTTGCTGGTTTCGGTGACGGCGTCCTTACTTTTCTGTGTCCTTTCGGAGATGAAGTGGCGGGTATCCTTGCCGCTCTTGGGCGCGTAAAGGACGGCCACCACGGCGCCGATGACGACGCCGGTCAAAAACCACGCGAGTGTGCTACTGCCTTCTTCTTGTGTCATTCCGCTGCCTCCGTGGGAACGGCCTAGGCCTAATCATATTCTGCGATATCCTTGAGTCATGGCGCAAGACCCCGAACGCAAAGACGAAGAACGAGATCGAGACGAGTTGCTCACCTCCCACGCTCTGGACATGGTGGCATTGTGGGATTCATCCAACATCGATTCGGAGGTGGAAGCGGACATGATCCGTGGTGTACTGGATTCGGGCGGGATACCCTCGCTGCTGGTGGGTGGCCCGGAGTTTCCCAACCTCGGCTTTCAGGTGATGGTGCCGCGCGGCAAGGTCATGGAAGCCCAGCGGCTGATCCAAGAGGCCAAGGCGGCGGGGCCGGAAGCGGCGGCGGCCGGGGAGTTGGCGTCGGAAGAACAGAAGTAGGGACGCGCCGCCCGGCGGCGCGGCAGGCTGTATGACCTTTCCGAGGGGCTTGTGGCCAGTGGTGGCATCCGCCCTGGCCTTGATGAGCGCGCTCTACGCCTTCCAGCGGCCGTTCCGCGTCTACCCCAGCATGGAGCCTTACGACAACATTCCCCTCCCGCCGGACTGGCAGGAGAAGGCCGAATGGGTGTTCGCCCGGCTGATGTATCCGCAGCACCCGGAGGCGCGCTTTGGCCGCTTCGGGCGCTTTGGCCGCCGCTTCGGCGACGCACTCGACTGGCGCCAGGGGTTCACCAGTTGGACGCAGGATTATCCTCGCGCGGATCGCCACTTTGCGGCCGCCGTGCGGCGTTTGACGCGCGTTCACGCGCGGTCGGTGGAACAACCCGTGAACCCCGACGACGTGGACGATTTCTACAACTGGCCGTGGATGAATGCCGGCGAGATGGGCGATTGGAAGCTGACCCCCGCCCAGGCGCAGACCCTGCGCGAGTATCTGCTGCGCGGCGGATTCCTCATGCTGGACGATTTCTGGGGCACCGAGGAATGGGACCGGTTCTATGAGAGCATGGTGCTGGTGTTCCCGGACCGGCCGGTCGTGGAAATCGACAGCCGCGATCCCATTTTTCACACCGTCTACGATTTGGACGACCGCTACCAAGTTCCCGGCGAGTGGGCTTTGGCGCGCGGCACCACTTACCGCAACGACGGATCGGTGGCCCACTGGCAGGGCATTTACGACGACCACGGCCGGGTGATGGTGGCGATGTCTTTTAATTCGGACATCGGCGATTCCTGGGAGTGGGCGGACGATCCGCGCTACCCCGAGAAGTACGCCGCGCTGGGGATTCGCATCGGCGTGAACTACGTGGTGTACGCGTTGACACACTGAGGCTGGCGCCCGACCCGCCGTGGGGGAAAACAGGCAGGAAGGAGCATCATGCGCAACATCGCGCTCGTCCTCACACTGGCTGGGGTGGCGGCACTTCTCGCGCAGTCATCGTCGTCTTACCGCATCGTACAAACCTACACGCTCGGCGGGGAGGGCCGCTGGGACTACGTCGTGCCCGATCCACCCAATCACCGCCTGTTTATCGCCCGCGAGAATCGCGTGATGGTGGTCGACGAAGACCGCGGGACGCTGCTGGGCGAAGTCACCGGCATTCAGGGCGCGCACGGAACCGCGGTGGCGGAAGCCTCGGGCCACGGGTTCGCAACCTCGGGTAACGATCAGTCCGTGGTCATGTTCGATCTGAAGACCTTTAAGACGCTGGGCCGCATCCCCGCCGCCGAGGACGCCGACGCCATCGTCTACGACAGCGTATCGAACCGCGTGTTCACGTTTAATGGCGACGCGCATTCCTCGACCGTGATCGACCCGGCGGGGAAGCTGATCGCCAACATTCCGCTCGGCGGCAAGCCGGAATACGGCGCGTCGGCCGGCGACGGCAAGGTGTATGGGAATCTCACCGACGTCAGCGAGGTGGTTGAGATCGACGCGAAGACCGCGACCGTGGCGCGGCGCTGGTCCACCGTCCCGTGCAAGCAGCCGGTCTCCATGGCCCTCGACACCGCGCACCACCGGCTGTTCAGCGGATGCCGCAGCGGCTTGATGGCGATCTCCGACTACCAGGCCGGAAAGGTGGTGGCGACGGTTCCCATCGGGACCGGCGTCGACGGCGCCGGGTACGACGCGGCCTCGGGCGATGCCTTTGCCTCGAATGCAGACGGCACGCTCACGGTGATTCACCAGGATTCGCCCGACCAATACCACGTTGCCGAGACCGTCGCGACGCCACAAGGGTCGCGCAATATGGGGCTCGACCCAACCAATCACCGCGTCTTCATCGTCTCCGCGAAGTTTGGAGAGGCGCCGGCGGGTGGTGGCAGGGGCAGACCGCCGGTGCTGCCCGGATCATTCACCTTGATGGTGGTCGAGCGCGTTCCAGCCGCGCGCTGAGCGTAGGCGCTACCAGCGGCGGCCCCAGCCGCGGCCGAAACCGATTCCGACGCCTAAGCCGTAGCCATAGCCGTAGCCGTAATACGGACCCCAGTAGGGATAGGGGTAATAGGGATAGTAGCCCAGGCCATAGTAGGGAGCTGGCCGCCGCACGGTCATCGTGCGCACCTCAGCCGGGCGCTGGTAATCGTTCGGGTCCACGTAGCGGAAGGCCTGCGGCGCCCGTGTGGTGTTAATGGCCACGGGCGTCTCGATGCGAAACGTCAGCGCGGTTTCCGGATACACGACGGTGGGGTGGTTGTGCGTCAGCAGGACGCCGATGATTCCAGCCGTGGCACCCGCCCCCGCGCCAATGGCGGCTCCCGTGCCCCAGTCGGCGGCAGCTCCGACCCCTGCGCCCACGGCCGTCGTGGTGGCCACCATACCCGCTTCCTGCCCGCCCGGCGTGGTGGGACCCCGCCGCGCCACCAACTGCGAGCGCACCGTCGCCTGCGTGCCATCCACCAGAGCCAGGCCGGTCAGCTCCAGCCCCAGCCGCGAATCGTGGCCGGCTTTGGATTTCTGCGCCTCCGCTACGCGGCCCATGACGGTCTGCCCGCGCTGCGCCACCACCACACCATCCACCACCACGGGCTGCATCAGGGTGGCCGAGAAGACGTCCCCTGGCTGGTTGCGGTTGGATGACAGCATCTGGTCCACCCGCACCATCACGAATGTGCCGGGCTTGATGGTCAGTTGCGGAGGAAGCCCGTAACGCGGCGGATTGGTGGGCGCATTCGGAGCGGGCTTCGGGGCCTGCGTATCAACGCTGTCCACGGGTTGCGTGGGATCTTGCGATTCCGCGGCCGGGGCCGGCTGCGCGGCCGGGGCCGGCGGCGGGTCGCTGAAGCGGCGCCATCCAGTTTGCGCAAACAACATGCCGGTAGTGGCCAGTAGGGCCAAAGTCAACGAGCCAATTCGTGTCATAGGGGTACCTCGCGTCATTCCAACTTCCTTACATGCACCTGGTTCGCCAAACCAAAACAGCCCGTAAACGATTGAAAAATAGGGGTGACGGCGGCGCCGTTGCTGGCCGGATACCACCGTGGATGGTGGATTTCGGCCAGTAGCGCCGTCCCATTCCGCCCGTTTTCGTGCCAGAATGGGTGTTCGGGACCCGCACTGGCGCAACGGTCGCGTGTGCGCTACTAAGTTTCACTTGCGGAATCTCCGCAAGCTCGCTAAAATCAACGCGTTCGCACAAATTCCTGGAGGAAGCATGGCAGTTGAGCAGAAGGTGAAGCAGATTATTGTCGAGCAGTTGGGCGTGGATGAGAGCCAGGTGGATAACAACGCGTCGTTCGTTGACGACCTGGGCGCCGATTCGCTGGACATCGTGGAGCTGGTCATGGCTTTCGAAGAGGCCTTCGAGTTGGAGATCCCCGACGAAGACGCCGAGAAGATTACCACTGTCAAGGACGCCATCGAGTACATCGAGAACAAGACTGCCAAGAAGTCGTAGCCGTTATTCTCACCAGGGAGACTCGTTTTGTCGCGAAGAGTGGTAGTGACCGGCGTTGGACTGCTGACGCCGCTGGGGTTGGGGACGGAGGCGACCTGGGAGGCGATCCGCGCCGGGAAATCCGGAGTCGGGCGCATCACCCAGTTCGACCCGTCGGCGTTCTCTTGCCAGATTGCCGGAGAAGTGAAGGGCTTCGACCCCGCCAGCTACATCGAAAGAAAAGAAATCAAGAAGATGGGGCGCTTCATTCAGTTCGCCATCCCGGCGGCGGACTGGGCGCTGAAGAGTTCCGGATTGCAGATCGTGCCGGAGAACGCCGAACGCGTGGGCGTCTATATCGGCAGCGGGATCGGCGGGTTCGAGATCATGGAGCGTGAGCACCAGACGCTGCTCGAGCACGGCCCCCGCCGCATTTCCCCGTTCTTCATTCCGGCCATGATTGTCAACCTGGCTTCCGGCCAGGTTTCCATGCGCTGTGGCGCCCAGGGTCCGAATTCGGCCACTGCCACGGCTTGCACCACCAGCGCGCATTCCATCGGCGATTCGTTCCGAATCATCGCCCGCGGCGACGCCGATGCCATGATCTGCGGCGGGACGGAAGCGTGCATCACGCCCATGGGGATCGGCGGATTCGCGGCCATGCGCGCGCTTTCCACCAGAAACGACGAGCCGGAGCGCGCCTCGCGCCCCTGGGACCGCGAGCGCGACGGGTTCGTCGTGGGAGAAGGCGCCGGAATTCTGGTGCTGGAGGATCTCGAGGGCGCACGCCAGCGCGGCGCACTCATCCTAGCCGAAATTGTGGGCTATGGCATGAGCGGCGACGCCTACCACGTCACAGCCCCGCCGGAGGACGGCGGTGGGGCCTTCCGCGTGATGCGGAACTCGCTCGGCGACGCCGGAATCGGGCCCAGCCAGGTGGATTACATCAACGCCCACGGCACGTCCACCGAAGTGGGCGACCGCGCCGAGACGGTGGCCATCAAGCGCGCCTTTGGCGAACACGCCTACAAGTTGGCGGTGAGTTCCACCAAGTCCATGACCGGCCACCTGCTGGGCGGCTCCGGGGGCATCGAAGCCGGCATCACCGTGCTCGCCATCCGCGACCAGATCGCGCCGCCGACCATCAACTACGAAAACCCGGATCCGCTGTGCGATCTGGACTACGTGCCCAACCAGGCGCGCCCCATGAAGATCGAGTACGCCCTTTCCAACAGCTTCGGGTTCGGCGGCACCAACGGGTGCCTGATTTTCAAGAGATACCGGGAGTAGCGCCGGCGGTCTTGCCGCCGGTGTTTCTTATGAAGATCGTCGTCGCCATCAAACAGGTTCCTGTGCGCGATTCGCCGTGGCGCATCGACTTCTCCGGTAAGTGGATCGAAGAAGCCGACCTCTCCTACGAAATCAATGAGCCCGATGCCTACGCTCTCGAAGCCGGCCTGCAACTCAAGGAGGCGCACGGCGGGGAAGTAGTGGCGCTGTGCGCGGGACCCCCGCGCGTGGCGCAGACCATCCGCGAGGCGCTGGCCAAGGGAGCGGACCGCGCCATCCACATCGTCGAGGAAGATCCCGGAGCGCCCGATCCGCTGGCTACCGCGCGGCTGCTGGCGGCGGCGCTCCACGGCGAAGCTCCGGACCTGGTCCTCACGGGCCTCGAATCCGACGATCTGGGGTACGGCCAGACCGGCGCCATCCTGGCGGAACTGCTGGGCCTGCCGCACGCCACCATCGTCATGCACGTGGAAATACTGGACGGCGGTATCCGTGTGAAGCGCGAGCTCGAGGACGGCTGGTTCCAGCACGTGGAGATGCCAGTGCCCGCCCTGCTCGCCATTCAATCCGGTTTCAGCAAGCTGCGCTACGCCACGCTGATGGGGATCAAGAAGGCCAAGACCAAGCAGGTCCGGCGCGTCATGGCGGCCGATCTCGGGGTTGCGGGCCCAGAGGGCGCCCCCGCTGCCAGCGTGACCATCGACCGGCTCTACCTCCCCCAGCGCACCAAGCGCACCCAACTGTTCGCAGGCAGTCCCCAGCAGGCGGCCGCCCAACTGGTGGAGAAGCTGAGATTCGAGGCGCGCGTCATATGAGCATCCTGGCGGTGATGGAGCAGCGGAGGGGCGCGTGGAACCGCACGTCCTTCGAAACCCTGGCCGCGGCCCGCCAGTTCGCGGCGGAACTCGACACTACCGCCAGCGCCGCCGTTCTGGGGCACTCCATCGGCCACCTCGCCGCGGAGTTGGCGCCGCGGCATCTCCAGAAAGTCTACGCCGTGGAGCACCCGCTGCTCCAGGACTACACGCCGGATGCTTACACCATCGCGCTGCGGCAACTTCTCCAGCAGGCCACGCCGTCCATCGTGCTTTTCCCGCACACCTACCAGGTTCGCGATTTCCTGCCGAAGCTGGCCGCCTCGCTGGGCAAGGTGGCGGTGAGCGGCGCCATCGCGCACCGCCTCGACCACGGGCAGTTGGTTCTGGCGCGGCAGCTTTTTAAGGGCAAGGTGAACGTGGACGTGCGCTTTGCCGGCGCCGCGCCGCACTTCGCGTCTTTGCAGGCGGGCGCATACCGCGCCGACCAGCCGGACCCAGCGGGCGCCCCGTACCCCTCCGCGGCGGTGGAGCAGTTCGCGCCCCGCATTTCCCCCGGCGACATCCGCACCAGGCCGCTCGAGCTTTTCCGCGAATCGCAGCAGTCGGTGGACCTGGGCGCGGCGGAGACGATCGTGTCGGTGGGTCGCGGCATCCAGGAAGCCGGCAACCTTCCGCTGATTGAGAAACTGGCGCAGGCGCTCGGCGCCGAGCTGGGGGCGTCGCGCCCCGTCTGCGACGCTGGCTGGCTCCCCAACCAGCGGCAGGTGGGCAGCTCGGGGCAGACCGTCGCGCCCAAGACGTACATGGCTATTGGAATTTCCGGCGCCATCCAGCACCTGGTCGGCATGAAGGCGTCGCGGACGATCGTCGCCATCAATAAAGACCCGGACGCCCCTATCTTCGAGGTGGCCGATTACGGCATTGTGGGCGATCTCTTCCAGGTGGTGCCGGCGCTCGTCGAGGCGCTTCAAAAGCCCAAATAGCAGGGCCGGCCGGCGAGTCCTGGCCGAAAGATACTGTCGCCAGGCCTTTGTAAGGATTCGTAAAATAGAGCGCGCATTTGACTTTTCCGCTCTACACCAGCTATACTTTTCCATTCCGCGCCGCACCGATCCCCTTGAGACCCTGAAACCTTTGGTATTGAACGTGCGTCTTATGCATCTGGTCGGATGCGATCGGTATTTGCAAAAAACATGAAAACGGTTAACAAAAACGGACAGAAGCCCAACCTCGCCAGGTACCGCAAGGTGCTGGAGGCGAAAGCCGAAGAAGTCCGTCGCAGCATGTCCGCCCAGAAAGCGGCCCAAGTGGTGGCCCGCCTGGATGTTCCCTCCGATGAGGGAGACCTCAGCCAGCAGCATCACGAAGAATGGATCTTCTTGAACCGCAATACCATCGATATGAAGCTGCTGCGCGAGGTTTCCGACGCACTGCACCGCATCGATCACGACCACTACGGCATCTGCCTGGAGTGCGACGAGCCGATTTCGGCCAAGCGGTTGGAAGCGGTGCCCTGGGCCCGCTACTGCGTCGTCTGCCAGGAGCGCATCGCCGCCCGCATCGCCGAGGGCGAGGTCATCGACGAGTACCAGCAAGCCGATCGATGAAGCCTGCCGCCATCATGCCGGCTTCGCCCACAGTCGCTTCCGGTCGCGGCGGCGAATAGCCTTCCCACCTCGGCAAGGTGAATCGGGGTACAATAATTCTGCTGTTTGTTACACCTGTATTGCTTTCCCGAAAGGGTTTGGGGGATTGGCATGGAAAAACCGGCGCAGAACATTCAAGACAGTTTCTTAAACAACGCCCGCAAGGATAAAGTGATTCTCACGATCTACCTGATGAGCGGCGTCAAGCTCTCCGGCCGGATCAAAAGTTTCGATAAGTACTCCCTGGTGCTGGAGACCAACAACCAGGAGCAACTGATTTTCAAGCACGCCATTTCGACGGTGGTCACGCAGAAGACTGCGCACTCGTACGCCAGCGGCGCGGCAGTGGCGGGCCAAAGCGCTACGGGCGGAATTCCGCCGGCGGCGCCGGTCCACGCGGACTCTTCGGAGGCTTAGCACACGCCACTCGGTAACCCCGTTCGAGAGCGGGCGATTCTGGTCGGGCTGGAATGCAAGACGCGCGGCGGGGTGCCCTCTGGGCCCGGCCGCGGCAAAGCCGTTCCGGCGGAAGAATCACTGGAGGAACTGGCCGAGCTGGCCGCCAGCGCCGGAGCGCAGATTGCCGAAAAAGTGTTTCAAACGCGCCCGGCTCCGGACGCCGCCACCCTCGTCGGCCACGGCAAAGTGGATGAGATCGCGGCCGCCGTCGCATCCAGCGGCGCCGGCGTGGTGATCTTCGACCACGACCTCTCTCCCACCCAGCAGCGCAACCTCGAAAAGGCCATCGACGCCAAAGTCATCGACCGCACCCAGCTCATTCTGGACATTTTTGCCTCGCGCGCGCGGACCCGCGAAGGCCGCCTCCAGGTTGAGCTTGCGCAGTTGAATTACCTGCTGCCGCGCCTCTCCGGCCACGGCGTGGAGATGTCCCGTCTGGGCGGCGGCATTGGGACGCGCGGGCCCGGCGAAACCCAGCTCGAAACCGACCGCCGCCGCATCGGCCGCCGCATCAAGAAAATTGCCGACGCGCTCGAGGGAGTGCGGGCCGGCCGCGCGCTGCACCGCCAGAGACGGAGCGCCGTTCCGCTGGCCACCCTGGCGCTGGCGGGCTACACCAACGCCGGCAAGTCGACGCTCTTTAATCGGCTCACCCAGGCGGGCGTGGCCGTGGATGCGCGCATGTTCGCCACCCTCGATCCCACCGTGCGGCCGCTCATCCTGCCCTCGCGCCGGCGCGTGCTGGTGAGCGATACGGTGGGGTTCATCCGTAATCTGCCCACCACCCTGGTAAAGGCATTTCGCGCCACTCTGGAGGAGGTAACCGAAGCGGCGCTGGTGCTGCATGTGGTGGACGCTTCGTCGCCATCGGCCGCCGAGCACACCGCGCATGTGCTCCAGGTGCTGGCGGAGATCGGAGCGGCCCAGATTCCGCAAATCCTCATCATGAACAAGATGGACCGGCTGCCACCCGAAGCTCGCGGCCACTCCAATGCCCGCGGCGTGGCCATTTCCGCCCTGACCGGCGCCGGCATCGACCAACTGCTGGCGGCCATCGACGAGGCCCTGCCTCTCGATCCGATTGTGCGCGCCACTTTTCGCCTTTCGGCCGGAGACGGAGCTTCCATGGCTCTGCTGCACGAGTTCGGTCAGGTGCTCGAAACGCGCTACTGCGGGGAGTATTGCGAGCTGGAGGCCGAGATCCCGGAATCCTTGCAGCGCCGTGTGGAAAACATTGTGGGAAAGAGCGCCCCAAGAATCCCTAAAGTGCCGTAACAAAGGCACTTACGACGACTTGAACCACACCGCAGCAGATAGCCGTAAACGACTGTAGGGAAAAGGTTTATCCACTAAAACCACAATCGCGGATGAATGTTGCGGAACGGTCACAGAGAGGCGCCCTCCAAACTCCCGTTTTTCCACAAATTCAATCGGGTAAACCCTGTGGTTTTTAACTGCGGGAACCGGTCTGCTAAACTTGAATCGAGATGGCGGTGTAGCTCAGCTGGCTAGAGCGACGGTCTCATAATCCGTAGGTCGGGAGTTCGAGTCTCCCCGCCGCCACCAAATGACCAGCCGGTCCGGCCAAGTGAGCTTGGCTTGGCTCCATCGTGCTTCTGCCCGCCGATCGGTACGACGCCTCATTCCGAGCCGCGACCGTCAGGGAGCGATACGCGATCGGTCATGACGCTCTGTATGCTGGCAAAGGAGGCCGGGCATGCGCAAGACTGGAATTCGGGTGGAGAGAGTGGACTCGTTCTTCGAACGGGGACGTAGACTTGCGAAGGCGGCGGATCGGGGTGACGCCATTCCGTCGAGTAGAGTAGTAGCCTTCGAAGACGTTGAGTCTCTCCTCCATGTCCTCACGGAGAAGCGAGTGCTTCTGCTCAGGCAGGTCAACGAAACACCAACATCGATCGGCGTGCTGGCGAAGAAACTGAAGCGCGACAGGAGCGCAGTGACCCGCGATGTCCAGGTTTTGGAGCGTTTCGGGGTGCTTCAAGTCACTGAGAGGCCGCTCCCGGGACACGGCAGACAAAAGTGGATCACGCCGCTCGCGGACGAGATCCATCTCACGGCGGTACTGTAGAGTCCGGATCGGACCGAGGATCGACTCCTGGTGATACTAAAATGCGTCACGTGAACAAGGCGATTCAGCGCAAGCGTGCCATCGCGCGGTTGGCGCCGGAACGGCCGCCGGCGCCTGTTCGATTGCCCGACTTCATGGCCATGCTGAAGGAGATTTACGGGAACAAAAAGTTGAAAGTCACGGGGGCCGATCTCATTCGAGCCGATCGGGACAGGTATTGAGTTCCTACCTGGATTCAAGCGTTCTGACTTCGCTGTATGCGCCAGATGCGCATTCGGCTGCGGCGCGGGAGTACCTGCGGCAAGCCGACGGGCCTTTCCTCCTGACTCCGTTCGGTGAGGCGGAACCGACAAACGCCATCGAATTGAGAGTATTCCGGCGCGAGATCACGGCGGCGCAGGCCCGGGCCGC
>Ga0181533_1002862_pt1 | contig 19479 bp, 22 predicted proteins | sample PEATcosm2014_Bin_45_FD_119772 | JGI IMG/M metagenome (GOLD analysis project Ga0181533, IMG submission 119772) | Peatland microbial communities from MTU Mesocosm Facility, Houghton, MI, USA - PEATcosm2014_Bin11_60_metaG | ecosystem: Environmental > Terrestrial > Soil > Wetlands > Peat | place...
AGGCATCCTGAACCTGATACCTCCTCCGCTCAGGTTAATAATGTCCGGCAAAAGATCAGTCAGATCTTTCCATTTTAGGACCTTGAAGCCCTCTTCACACCGCTGCATCAGTGGAGGTGGAAGCTCCTGATAGTGGATTTTATTTAGCTGCCATTCGTTTTTCACCGAGGTGAGGGTCTGGTTTTCCGGTATTGAATAAGCGATCGGCAGGTTCATATCAAAACGAAAATACTCCCTTAACTGCCTTTCTCTTATGCCGCCGGAAAGTACCAGGTTGATGGTCATGCCGGAGGTCTCTTCTGTGAGAAAAGCAGAGCAACGGAATATGGAATATCCGACATCGGCAACCACAGTCACATCTGCCCCGGCTTGCACCCTTCCTTTTTCGGCAAGGCTAGATCCCCAAAGCTCCAGCATCATCCTGTCACCTTCCATGGCCCTTATCACGGCATGGTCTTCAAACAGAATGTTTTCGGCAAGATGAATTCCGACCTTGACAGGCTGGCCTGCCTTAAAAAAATTTTCGTATTCGGTTGCTACTGTAGCCCCGTCCATAATGCGACCCTTAACTGAAGTTCGCCTCTAATTCCCCTTCGAACAGGGTGTATATCGATTTCCACTCTCCCAGATGAGGCACAAGATCATATTCCAGGATATCGGCAAGCAGAACGGGATCACATCCCTCTTGGGCCTTCACAATTTCCTGAAGGATGGAGTTGAGACACATCACATATTCCGCAATCGATCTGTAGTTGAACATAAGTTTTTGGAAGTTGATCTGCAGCGTTCGCTCGATGAAGTCGGTCATCTGTACGAACCATTGAAGCCCTTGGATGGCTTCAGTAAAATTCCGGTCGGCATTTTCAATACCTGAAGTGTACTGCCCAGCCACAAGCAGGATGTAATTCTGCAACTCATTGATGTAATCCTGACTTTCTCCGAGGATCTTGATAGCCAGACAGCCGGGTGTTTCCGTTGTAATTTCAAGGCAATCATTCCCATGCAGATGAAGATTCTTTTCTTCCTCGCATGTTACTTCCTCGCCGTTTACCCGCAATGAAGCTATGATCCTGCCGCTTTTCTCCAGATCGCCATTTAGTCCGTTCAAGATGGTTGCCAGCCTGTCGCCTCCGTTTAACTCGAAAGTCTTTGCCTGACCATCAATTACGTAACTCAGCATAAATTCCTCCTCAGGCAATTTTCTCAACCATGGTTGATCAATAACTGCGCGTGTAACCTGGATAGTTTCAGGTTTATGCGGTCTTATCCAGGTAATTCGGGGACGTGCTTTTTCTCTGGTTGTAGCCCCGCAACGCCCGCTTACCCAGACCGATTATGGCAAGTCCGTGCCGCAGCCTTTCGCGGGATCGGGTCGCCTGCGAAATGATCGCGGCATTCTTCTCCATGATAATTTGAACTAAAACTTCCTGAAATATTCTGAATTCTTCGAGTTGCTTTGTCATTTCCAGGGGAAGCTCCTTTTCCTCGAGCGGGAGCTTTTGCTTAAGTTCAGCATGAAAACCGAGGAGGGCTTCCAAAAGCGACTGACGCTTCCGTTCGAACACACGGATTTGAGCCAAGTCAAGGTCCGCGAATCTCTCAAGATAATCCGACGATACCCTGACAATTTCAGCAAGCAACCCCTTGCCGTGACTGATTTCCTTCTCCAGTTCTGCGCTTGTCATTAATTGATCCTGCTCCGGAGGATGGTACCTGTTTCCCTTTCCTTTTTCACTATCTCGATTGCCTCTATCCATGTTTCGCGCATCATGCCGAGGATCTTGATGGCATTCCCCAGGGGAGTAACTGAATTATTCACATTGGCGTTAACGTATTCTTGGATGATATACATGTAGAGCTGGTTCAGCCGTTTGGTGATATCGCCCCCGATTTTGTGATCCAGTGAATCCATTAGATGTGCCACGATTGCCTGAGCCTTGCTGATATACTTTCCCCGTCCGGCCCTGTCACCTTTGGCGGCATTCTCCACGGCTAGCCGGGAATAATTGATCGCACCATCATAAAGCATCAGCACAATTTTTTCGCCACTGGCCGTGCTGATCTGGGTTTGCTGGTACTGTTTGAGCTGCGCTTGCATTGTTTTTCCTCCTGGAATGGTTGTGCTTCAGATTACTGAAAGCAATCAACCGGATGAAGATGAAGTTGAAGATGAAGTTGAAACACCAAGCCCGGCAAGCAATTCATTCCCCCATGCCTGGGTGTTACTGATCGTTGTTTCCATGTTGCTGAACTCCTCGTTCAGGGTGTTCTGCTCGATGGTCAATCGCTGTTGCATTGCGGAAACCTGGTTGTTGAGATTAGTTATGTTGTCGTTCAGCCCTTGGATGGCGGCCGGGATTATTCCGTTCTCAGAACCATCCGCGCTGTAGGTATTGATCAGGGAGCTGATCTGCTGGTTGAACTCCTCGGCGATGCCGTACTGGTTCAAGGCAAGTCCCGACGTGCCGGTGTTCTGGGTGAAGAGAGATGTGACACCGTTAAAATCGGTAGCGAGAGCGTTGGACAACTGTGTGGAATTGACTGAGAGAAGACCCGTATCTTTGTCGCTAGTGATGCCTATATCGGCTAAGTTAGTGAAACTGCCGGTTAGCCCGGAGACCTGGTTGGTGAGGACGGTCTTGAGCGAGCTGAGAATGGTTTGAACTGTCGAATCACCAAAAAGGACCCCTGCAGTGTTAGTCGTGGAATCATAGGCGGTGTCCGTGTTGATGAGACTCATTACGCTATTGTAATCGGAGACGAAATTATTAATCTCGGAGGTGACCCCGCTGGTGTCGTTCCCTATCGTGATGGTCGTTCCCGAGGAAGCGCTTGTAGTTCCCGACGAAGCGGCTGTCGTCCCTGCAAGAGTCAGGGTGACACCGGGTATCGCATCCGTTATCGTATTGCTGGTCCGGGTCATGTTTATGCCGTCCAGCGTGAAGACCGCCTGGCTTGCATTGACCACTGTGTTGAATGTCGGGGCATCGTAGGTCCCGCCGGTCAGGTTGGAGGTGACCGAATAGGTGCCGGTATCATTGCCGGTGATCACCAGGCGGTAGGGGGTGCTGCTGCCGTCATTGACGACGCTGGCGGTAACATTGGCCCCGGAGGCGTTGATCGCCGCGGCGATCCCCTGGAGGCTGTTGTCAGTATTATCTATGTTTACGGTGACCGGATTCTGTGAGCCTGCCGTGTTGGCGATCGTGATTGTGCCGGTTCCGAAATCCTGGGCGGTTTCACTGGCATAGCCGGAATTTGTTGATGACTCTGAGACCATGGTCTGGGACTGTGCAAGCGAAGTCACCGTAAGAGAATGAGCGCCGGCCTGAGCGGAACCGGAGGCGGTCACGCTACCAACCGAACTGTCCGCTATGGAAGCGGTCTTGCCGGCAAAAGTGGCGGTGGTATTCATCCCGGCCATCAGGGTCTGGAGAGTGCCGAGAGCTGAAGAGATCTGATTGAACGCGCTGATCTGATTTTGATTCGTCGTCACTTCATTGTTCAGGACCTGCTCGGGAGCTGCATCCAGTGCCATGAGCTGGGAAACGATACTGCTCGTATCTATGCCCGACGCAAGACCGCTGAAGGTAATTGCCCCGCTTGAAGAAATGCTCTGGGTAGCCGCCATCACGCACCTCCTGACGCACTTTTATGCAAAACTCGAACCATTACTGTTTTATCCACAATATCGAAGACTTATTGCTTTATAGCGTGATTTAGCCAATAATTTTTGGCCATTTTGTCAAACCCTTGACATGCTTTTCGGTAGTTGGTCGGATTGTTGGCCTTTGGCCATATAAAAAGAAATACGAAGGCCTCCTCTTCAATCCTTCTGTGTTGTAGCATGTCGACGCTAACTGTTTCGGTTCTGCTGCCGACGAAGTAAAAGAGGCGAGGCGGCATCCGCAGCCAAAGCAGTCGCTTTGGCTGCGGATGCCGTATGCCTCGCCCTTACGGTTCTTCTGTACTGGCCGACTTATTGGAGAAGCTTAAGGGCCAGCTGCGGAAGCTGGTTAGCCTGAGACAGAACAGAAACACCCGCCTGCTCCAGGACCTGTGCCCTGCTTAAGTTAGCGGTTTCAGACGCCACATCCACATCGACGATTCGCGAATTTGCCGCATCGGTGTTTTCGACCGCCACCTGGAGGTTGCTGATGGCGTCCTGGAGGCGGTTCTGGATCGAACCCAGACTGCCTTGCATGGTGGATACCTGGTTAATCGCAGAATCGATGGCAGCAAGCGATGCCTGGGCCGCCGCCTGGGTACTGACAGCAGCAGCAGAGGCGTCAACGCTCAGAGTGGCGGCGCTGGCGTTACCAATCTTGACAGTGAGCTGGTCGTTGGACGTATTCCCGGCGCCTATCTGTAACGTGGTGCCTCCAGAGAGGGAGCCATTAAGGAGGTTCATGCCGTTGAAATTGGTGACATTGCTGATGCGGGAAATTTCGCTCTGTAGGGCGCTGAACTCGACCTGGATATTGCTGAGGTCAGAACTGGACATGGTGCCGTTGGACGCCTGGGTGGCGAGTTGCCGCATGCTGATCAGGATGTTGCTTGTCTCGTTGAGCGCGCCTTCAGCGGTCTCCGTCATGGAAATGCCGTCGTTGGCGTTACGCACCGCCTGGTTCATGCTGCCGATGTTAGCCTGCATGTTTTCGGAAATGGCCAAGCCCGCCGCGTCATCGGCTGCGGAGTTGATGCGGAGACCGGATGACAGTCTCTGCATTGATTGGTTGAGGGACAGCTGGGTTGTGTCGAGATTGCGTTGCGCGTCGATTGATGCGATGTTGGTGTTGATGTCGAGTGCCATGGATTGTTTCCTCCGTGATTTTTAATTCAGGGTTTCCGTACCCTGTTTGGTTATGGGCCAAAGTTTAACCACCTGGCCATTTGGGTGGATATTTCAAACCTCCTTTCCTGCGTTTACAAGTTCCTTTACCTGTTTTATCGACAGAAAGAGAAAAAACTTTAAACATTTTTTTGTGTTAGAAATGTATTGATAATACTTGAGATGTGAGAAGTTAGACGTGACACTTAAGAAGGATTGTTGAGCAATGGGAATGTGTTAAATGTTGCTGCAGATCGCCGAAATTTTCTGCGGGGAGTCGGCTGGGCGTTCTTCTTCCTTTTTCAGGGAGGGTTCCGGAGCCGGCGAGGTAAAGAGAGGATACCTGATGCCATATTTTCCATTTTCCAGGACAATCTGTTTCGCCACCATTGTTATGGGATTCACAACGACAGGCCCCTGCAGATTTATTGTAATGTTACTCGTCGAATCGTGATGAATGTTTGTCACCGCCAAAAGGATTATATCCGCTGATTCCGGATCAAGCTTTAGCTTCTCATACTCATCAGGGGTAAGAGTCACCTCGTAGCCAGGGACAAACGCCGTTGGATCGGTAACCACAAAAGCCAGGGCAGGGTTGTCCACTGCCTGGAACCAGAAGAAGCAGCCGTTGTTGTCTGGAGAGAGCAGGATGAAGCGCCGCTCAGCGAAACCTATCATGCCGTCCGGCATATCAATGATCCTATCATCGTCAATTTCAAGCGCGCCGAAACGGCTAGTCATTACCTTCACGTTCATCGCTCCCTGGAATTATTTGGAAGATGGTCCACCATTTTCTGGAAATCCGTCAGTTCCCACTCCGCAGCAAAGCGGTTCTCGCTTTTGACCTTTGCCAGGACTTCTTCCCGATAAATTCGCAGGCTTGTTGGGGCATCTATCCCCAGTCTCACCTTGCCACCCGAAATTCCCATGACCTTGACGCATATCCGGTCACCGATGTAAAGTTCATCTCCGACCTTCCTGGTCAGCACCAACATACGAATGCCCTCCTGGCCCGTTATTAAAAGCTACTGCATATAATCGAGAAGCGACAATTGTGAAAATTTCGCTGAAACCGCCAATGTCGCTTGATAGACAGTCTGTTGCGTGGACAGATCGCTCAGGACCTGTGTATAATCTGCGTCTTGCTTGGCCGAAACCGCCTGGGTCAGGTAATCCTGGGTGCTGGTCAGGGTATTGGCGTCGTTTTGCAGACGGTTCTCCCTGGCGCCGACATCCACCTGGGCCGCCTGTAACTGGCTCATTGAACTGTCCAGGCCGGAGATTGTCGAAGAAACACCCGACACATCGTTGTTTGTCAAGGCCGTAATGAGATTGTTGAGGACACCGATTACATCTGTGCCACTGCTTCCCGGCGGGATGCCGCCGCGCAGGAGCGTCCCGCCGGGGTAGTTGATAGAGACATAACTTCCCTGATCGACCTCGATATTGACCTGATCATCAGTCCCGCTAAAAGTCCCGTCCGCGGCGAATGGAGGCTGGCTGCCGGCGTAACCGCCGAATATGTATTGCCCCGCAGCCTGATTATTGCCGAGGGAGATCATCTCGTCCCGAAGCTGTGTGGCCTGGGCGGCCGCGTTCTGCCGGTCGCTGGCGCCATATGTGCTGTTTGCCATCTGTGTGGCCAGTTCCTTGGCGCTTGTCAGCACATTGTTCATAGTTGCCATTGTGGAATCCGTCTGGCTCAACCAGGTGGTCCCGGTCTGGATATTAGTGGAATACTGGTTCGCTGCCGCCAGGAGCCCTTGCAGATTCAAGACCTGCTGGGCGCTGGCCGGATCGTCCGATGGCTCATTGATCCGTAACCCGCTGGAGGCCTGCTGCTCCAGATTATTTATATTTTCCTGCTGTTGATTAAGCATTGACTGCACCATGGCCGATGTCATATTTTCGGTTATGCGCATGTTTATCACCTCATAAACTTATGTGATGAGACCGAGAACCGATTGCATCATTTCAGTTCCCACTGTTATCAGTTTCGCAGCTGCCTGGTAAGCCAGTTGATAAGTCGTGAGATTTGTCAATTCCTCATCCAGGGAAACACCTGAAGCCGAACCGATCATCTGCTGTAACTGCGTGATGCTGCTTTGGCTCTGCGTCGCTCCGGTCTGCGCGCTCTGCACCGCCGTACCCGATTGGGCCACCAGCGAGTTGTAAAATCCGTCGAGCGTCGAAGTTCCTCCGCCTATGGAGATGGAGGCATTCGCCAGATCGGCAATGCTCAGGGCATTGGTGTTGTCCCCCGTTCCATCGTTTTTACCGGCAGCGGCAATCTGGTCGCCGCTGGTTATGTTCAGATTGATTTGGCTGCTGTAACCCGGCGTGTCAGTTGCAGATCCGGACGGGGAGGTAAAGAAATCCGTGCCAGTGTTGCCGTTAAGATCGTACCCCGTTGATTGCAGGTTGTTTACCTGCGTAGCCAGATTGGAAGCCAGTTCGTCCAGACCGTTAAGGAAAGGTTCGACAAGCGAATCCCTTACCGCAAGGGTCGCGCCTAATTCCCCCTGATTTCCGCCTGAGCCCTCCAGGATCGAGGTTACATCCTGAGGGGCGGTCGAGTTGGGGGGAGTCAGCATGACATCATAGAAACCGGAATTGGCTGAATCGGCCTGTAGCGAAAAAGTTGCCGCGCTATTGCCGTCAACCAGCGTTGCACCCTGGGGAAGGGTGACGGTGACCGTGCCGTTGGAATTCAGCCTGGATGTTATCGCCACCTCTCCGGACAGTTTCTGGAGTAACTGGTCGCGGCTGTCGAGCAGTGCGTTGGCCGCCCCCCCTTGCTGTGATCCCGTCTGACTTATCTGGGCATTGAGAGAGGCAATCTGTTGCAACTGGTCGTTGATATCCGAGGTTATCCCTTGCAGCGACTGGTTGGCGTTGCTTTGCACCTGAGTGAGGCCCGAGCTCAGCTGTTGAAAGTCGCTCACCACCGTCTGAGCCGACGTCAATACCTCCTGCCGTTCAGCTGACCCCGTCGGATTGTTGGCCAAGTCCTGCCAGGCATTGAAAAAACTGTTGAGGTCAGCGCCAAGCCCGCTAGTTGAAGAAGTGCCGAAGAGCTGCTGGACACTCTGCAATTGGGTCTGCTGCGTATTGTAACCGCCATTCGAACTGTTGGCGCTCATAAGCTGTTGTTGCAGGAAGTCGTTGTAAACCCTGCTGATTGACTCCACCTGAACACCGCTACCGACGGGAATGCCGTTATCCAGAATTGTGCTTCCCGCTTCCATATTCACCGTCTGCTTCGAATAGCCGGTAGTACTGGCATTCGCAATGTTCTCGCCGGTTATAGCAAGTGCTGTCTTTTGTGCGGAGAGAGCTGTCGCGCCTATCTGGAAGATATCGGATACGCTCATGGTCAAATCTCCCGGAAGAGGATGCCGCTGGCAGCCTTCCCTTTCAATATGCGACCGGAGGGCCCATAGATCTCACCACCCCCCAGCGCCCTGATGAATAGAGACATTGAACGGTCGATAACGCGGAGCGACTGTTTTAGCAACCCCTCGTTTATTTCAAGGTGATGTTTAATCGCGGCGGCCGCGGAAAAGCATTTGCTCTGCAGAATACTGAGCGGAATGCGGATTCCCGGGTTGACTCGGGGTAACAGCGCGGAAAGTGTGCCTGCTTCATGGAGACCAAGTTCATCCCCTTCTCGTAAGAGGAGCACTTTGAACCGGTCATTCACGGCATTCAGCCTGGTCATGAGTTCCTCTATTTGGCAAGTGTTTTCCTCAAGCTGCTTCGGCACATGTAAAATGATGCAGCGCTCTTCCTCTTCCAGGAAATACTTTATCGATTCCAGGACCTGGAGCTTTTCACTAAGTACCGACATCAGATCTGTCAGGCTATTTGTCGACATTTAGCGATTTCCAGTTATCCAGCAACTTTTCCGCAACCTTCTGCCCACTCACAGAATAAGTGCCATCGGCAATCGAGCTTTTCAGGGAGGCGATCCGTTCCGCACTGACATCGGACGGCATCCCCTGCATCGTCTGCTTGAGCTTCTCTATATCACTGCTGTTGACCGAAAGATCCACCCGGTCACCCCACTGGGCTACGTTTGCCGGCTTGTTGTGAGAAGTTCCGTTACTTTTTTCAACCGCTTCGCTTTTAAAGCGGTCTCCGACGGAGATAAGCTGATCATTACTGATTTTCATGGGAAACCTCGATTGAGCTGGTTTTGGACGTTTTTTCATTTGTTGAAATCCCGACCGCTCCTTTTATGACTTTTCCACTGCCGCCTTCCTGCGCAAGCAGTTGCTTCTCGATCATTTCCGCCAAGCCGAAGCCCCCGCGCCGTGAAATCGCCGAGGCATACTCCTGGTCTAAAAGAGAGCTGTACACTTCCTCGCCATGCCCGCCGCCGGTCAACTTGTCCAGTCCTACCGTCTCGCGCATTGACTTTAGCATCATTCCGACGAAGAGCGATTGGAATTCCACCGCGGCCTTATGTATCGCCGCCTTCTTTGCATCTCCCCCGGCCGGCATGCCGCTTTTCACCACGGACTTAAGCGATGAAGGATTATTACCGGGGTTGGTCGGGGCTGTGAGCGATTGTATCGTCATTATCTTTATCGACCTTTTCTTACCAAACTTTAGAAATATTTGTCCACCCTAATCAGATGACGATAAGCTCTGCCTGCAGGGCACCTGCCGCCTTGATCGACTGCAGTATCCCTATCAGGTCACGGGGAGTTACTCCCAGCGCATTCAAGGCCCGCACCACATCCCCGATATTGGCACCTTCCCGCAACAGCGCCAGCCCCCCTTCCCCTTCGTTCACCTTGAGCGAGGTGCGCGGCACCACCTTGGTTTCACCCGTGTTGCTCAGGGGGGTGGGTTGCGAAACCTGCGGGGTCTCCTTGATATAGAGGGTGAGGTTGCCGTGGGAGACGGCGACCGTGGCAATATGCACGTTTTCACCCATGACAATCGTGCCGGTCCGCTCGTTCAGCACCACCTTGGCCACGTTGTCCGGATGCACCTCCAGCCGCTCCAGATCCGACACGAACTCCACGGTCCGCCCCTGGTAAGCGGCGGGTATTTGCAGGAGTACCCCCCCGGGATCGCTACATGAAGCTAACCGGGTTTGAAACTTGTCGTTGATGGCCGTTGCTATCCGGGTGGCGGTGGTGAAATCAGGCTGGTGTAAATTGAGTCTGAGCGAGCTTTTGTCAGCCAGGACATTGGGGAGTTCGCGTTCAACCAGGGCGCCTCCCGGGACCAGTCCCGCGGTGGGATGGTTTTTCTGGGCCGACGACGCTTGGCCGCCATAGGAAAATGAGTTGGTGAGCACTCCCCCCTGCGCCACCGCATAGACCTGGCCGTCTCCCCCCTTGAGCGGAGCCATCAGGAGCGTACCTCCGGCGAGGCTTTTGGCGTCACCCATGGAAGAAACTAGCACATCTATGCTGGTCCCCTGCTTGGTGAACGGGGGGAGAGTCGCAGTCACCATGACTGCCGCAACATTCTTGACCGTGATGTTGGCGCGGTTGATCGATACCCCCATCCGCTCCAGCACATTGGCTAATGATTGAACCGAGAAATTTGTCTGCTCACTGTCGCCGCTGCCGTTCAGTCCCACCACCAGGCCATAACCGATTAGCTGGTTATCCCGCGCCCCGTCGAAACTGGCTATATCCTTGATGCGGACGGCCAATGACGCATTGGCGGTGATCAGGAAAAAAAAGATTGTAATTAGAATCGTCTTCATGTCTTACCTTTGACCTTACTGCAATTATCCCACCGATCCCTCGGATCGTTAGGATAAAGATCAGAACGGCCAGACTTTGTCTATAATATTCATGAGCCAGCCCGGACTCTGGCGGTCGCTGACTATCCCCTTGCCGCTGTATGTTATCCTGGCGTCAGCAATCTGGGCCGAATTGACGATATTATCGGTGGAGATGTCCTGGGGCCGCACCGTCCCTTCCAAGACGATAATCTGGTCTTCATGGTTGACCATGATATTCCGCTGTCCCTCGATGAGGAGATTGCCGTTGGACAGGACATCTATCACCCGCGCGGTGATGGTGGCGTTCAGGTTTTCCGTGCGTGTGGTTGAGCCGCTTCCGTCATACTTTGAACTGGTATTGGCGTTCAAAAGATTGCTCAAATCCATCCAGTTCTTTATCCCGGTCATGTTAGTCTCAAGCCCGAGCAAATTGGGAATGCCGGCGGAAAGTGCCGTAGTCCTGACAGTATCGGTGGTGGCATTTTTACTGGCGCTTGATGTTTCGGTGATCACCACCGTAACGGTATCCCCCTTGACCCGCGCCTTGAAATCCTCCACCAGGCCGCCGGAAGAGCCCTGCCAGAGAGAGCCGCCGGCATAGGTCGGCCGGGGCTTTTCCAGTTGCTGCTGCAAGGCCGGGAATTTGCTTTGCTGGGGTTCGTGGGCACACCCTGCTATAACCAACACGATAAGAGCCAATATTTTTTTCATGCTAAAACTCCACGCGCACCGTCTTGGCGTCCACCACCACGGCAGGTATCTCCTTCTGCGCATTTAGGTTCTGCACAAGCACCGTGTCACCTTCGGCCCCGTTACCTCTCACCCTACCGGTAGCGGTAATGCGGAATCTATCATTCTCTGCGACGATTGTCACAAGCTGGCCGCTTTTAACCACAGGAAGACGTTCCAGGTAATCACTCCGTAGCGTGGAGTTGGCGCGCATTCCCACCCGCACCTGTTTGCCGATCGCCTCATCGAGGCTGCGGCAGACCCTGGCCGACACTGTCGCCATATCGCGTTTCTGCAAAGACACATCTCCTTTTCCCACCATCATTCCTCTTTCCATGGCCCTTGTGGCAACCACCACATCGGCTAAAACTTCCACTTCCACGTTGAGGGCAATGTTTCTTATTACCCTGTCGTCAACCCTGACGATAAGCGCCAGGGAGCCTTTCCCCCACCCTTCCCACTCCTGGGGCGAAACTACTTCGTAACTGACATTTCCCACGGGAAGAACGACCTCGCCGCTGAAACCGAGCTTCTTCAGCTGTATGGCCCCACCTGCAAGCCCGGTTTTCTGTTGCAGATAATCCGTGACAATCTGCCGGACCCGGGTCTCATTCAGTACGTTCATTTCAGCCCCCGGAAGGACGGTCATCCACAGGGTTAAGAGCGCGGTTATAAGAACTGTTATGAATAAATGCCGTTTCATTGAACGCTCCGTTTCATGGTGACTGTCATTGCTTCATGGTGTTGGTTGTCTGCAGCATCTGATCGGAGGCCGTAACTACCTTGGAGTTGGTCTCGTAAGCCCTTTGGCTCGTAATCATGTTAACCATCTCTTCCATCACGCTCACGTTGCTCATCTCGAGGTAACCCTGGCTGATGGTGCCAATGCCGTTTTGTCCCGCAGTGCCGGTAGTGGCGGTGCCGGATGAATCAGTTGCCTGGTACAGGTCGTTCCCCATGCTCGACAACCCTGCCGGGTTGGAAAATGTCGCCAGTTGTATTGTGCCGACGGTTGTCGGTGTGGTCTGCCCCGCTTGGAGAGCCGACACGGTGCCGTCGTTGCCGATGGTCACGGTGGTGGCGTTGGTGGGAATGACAATCCCAGGGGTAAGTGGATAGCCGTCGGAATTCACCAGGTTCCCCTGGCTGTCCTGCTTGAAGGATCCGTCCCGGGTGTAGGCAGTGGTGCCGTCCGGCATATGGATCTGGAAGAAGCCCGTCCCCGCAATGGCAAGATCCAGACTATTGGTGGTCTGGGTGAGAGTGCCTGCGCTAAAGTCTTTGGTAACCGACGCCACCTTGGAACCAAGACCAACCTGGATGCCGGATGGGATCTGTGTTGAATTGGTGGATGGAGCTCCTACAGTCTTCAGGTTCTGGTACATGAGGTCCTGGAAATCCGCCCGGCTTTTCTTGAAGCCGTTGGTATTCACGTTCGCCAGGTTGTTGGCGATCACGTCCATATTGAGCTGCTGGGTCTGCATCCCCGATGCCGCCGTCCATAGAGCTCTGATCATTAAGATTCTCCTTTTCCTTTTATACCTTTCCTAAATCGTTGGCAGCCTTATTGGCCATCGAATCATAGCTTTGAATCGTTTTGACGCAAGTCTCGAAGAGACGGTTCGTCTCGATAAGATTCGCCAACTCCGTGAGAGGTTGTACGTTGGAGTCCTCCAGCGTCCCTTGCTTGACATTTGTGCCAGTAACCGTCTGTCCGGTTATTTTCGGATCGGAAGGCATGAACATTGCGCTGCCAATCTTCTGGAACTGGTAAGGCCTGGGGAAATCAACCATGCTTAAGGTGGCGACTTGCTCCCCGTCCACGGAGACTTCACCTTTTTGGTTAATGTCTACCGTCCCCCCTTTAATGGTGATCGCTCCCCCTCCCCCTTGCACTTCATAACCGTCAGAGGTAACCACTTTGCCAGCGTTGTCGAGGTGGAAATTACCCTGACGCGTATAAGCTTTCCCCTGTGGCGTGTTCACCACGAAAAAGCCGCTGCCATCCAATGCAAGGTCAAGTGGGTTGCCGGTCTGCTTCAAAGAGCCAGCCGAAAAATCGGTATCAACTTCGTAATCGGAAAGGACAGGGGCATCTGTCACCGTTCCGGCAGACTGTGTCGGATTATTGACAGAATTCAGCATGGTTTCAAAGATCAGCCTGTCCTTCTTGAAACCAACCGTGTTTATGTTGGCCAGGTTGTTCGCGATGACCTCCATCCTCTGCATCGAGACGATGTTGCCGGAAACCGCTGCATACATGCCGCTGTTCATTCCGAAACCCCTTTCAAAAGTTTAGGTTTTGATCTTTTTTAACCTGTACCTGAACCTGGTTCATCTTCACCCTGACATCCAATCTTGCAACGCCTGTGCCAGTAATTCGAAAGGCTGTCTACATTCCGTGCTGCTTCAACTTTGATCTGAGCCTGAGTATCGCCTGGCTATGAAGCTGTGAAACTCGAGACTCGGTAAGGCCGATTATTTCGCCGATCTCCTTCAGATTCAATTCTTCGTAATAGTAAAGGGTGATGACCAGTTTTTCCTTTTCAGGGAGCATATTGATCGCCTCTCCCAGTGATTCGACCACCTGCCTCTTTATTAACTGGTTCTGGGGATTTGCGGAGGAAGTGTCCTCGAGCATATCTAGAAGGCTGACATTATTTCCTTCATCATCCTGCCACGATTCATCCAGGCTCATGAAGGCATATGAGTGAACTTCCGCGAGCATCTGGTAATAATCTTCCATTTCCAGATTCAGGGCGGATGCTATTTCCTCGCCGGTTGGGTCCCTCCCCAGTTGATGTGAGAGGGACATAAGCTCCCGCTCCAGACGTTTGTATTTCTCCCGAACCGATCGGGAAAACCAGTCCTGTGCCCGAAGTTCGTCATAGATGGTCCCTTTGATCCGCTGTTCGGCGAATGTTTTGAACCTGACTCCCCTGGACGGCTCAAAACGTTCGGCGGAAGTGATCAGACCAATTACGGCCACGCTTGTCAGGTCTTCCTCATCCAGATAGGAGGGGAGGTTTGCGGCTATCCTTTTCACCAGGTATTTGACCAGAGGGAGATGAGAGAGTATCAGTTCATCCCTGCTGGCAAGCGCCCCACGGTTGGACTCTTCCATATAACCCTTGACAAGAGAGTTCATATGTACCTCAATTCCAATGGATTTGTAAAAAATTTCCGAAACATGAACTGTATATTCCCTTTAAGCTTGGTCTTTGACGGTGTCTGGCAAATCCTTCGGGCCAGCGTGCCAAAACAGCGTGAAGCCGCTGCATCGGGATAGAGTTCATAAACCGCTTTTTGCCGTTTGACCGAATCAATCAACAGTTCGTCCCTGACCACGCACCCCAGATAATCCAGCGATATATCCAGAAACCTCCCTACCACGCTGGCCAACCGGTAATATGTTTTAAGCGCCTCGTCGCTGTCATAGGCCATATTGACCAGCACCTTGAAATGATACTCACCATGGGTCGTGACGAGAAGCTTGATAAGCGCGTAGCAGTCGGTTATCGATGTCGGCTCGGGAGAGACAACCACTACTATTTCCTGAGCCGCGCTGGTGAAGTAGATAACATTGTCGGAGATGCCGCTTTCGGTATCGATAATGAACGTATCGAAGGCTTCTTCGAGATTGTCCAGCTCATTGAGTAAGCGCAGCCGCTCCTCACGGGAAAGTCTGGTGTATTTCTGCGTTCCCGAGCCCGCCGGTATAAGTTTAATTCCGCCTGGGCCGTCGATGATAATCTCAGATAGGCTCTTTTCTCCGCTGAAAACATCATTCAAGGTATGAGTCGGCCGAAGTCCCAGCAAGACGTTGATATTTCCCAACCCCAGGTCTGCGTCAATTATCAGCACCTTGTTTCCCAGCCTTGCCATGGCCATGGCAAGATTCGCCACGACGTTGCTCTTGCCGACCCCACCCTTGCCGCTGGTGACTGAAATGACACGTATCCCCTTACTTGCCTCTTTCCCCAACACCATTTCCGGCCAGAACTTTTGCCTCTCATCCGGCATGGCAAGCATATGGCATACTCCTGTTGACTGGTCTCCTGTTCTTGCATACAGATTCATGATAACTTTACCCCCATTGCCAACTCCGACAGCCTTCCGGCGGTTGCGACTTCAAGATCCCCCGAAATACTCTGACCGGCGGCCAGAAATGACGGGGGGAGATTGCTCTGTAACAGGACGTTTATGATGGACCCGAAGGTTTCACTCTCGTCCAGGTGGGTGAATATAAGCCTGTCGATGGAATATCTGCCGAAACGCTTGACGGTTTCGGCAAGTTCCCTGTCTCTGGTGGTGGATGACAGACAGAGATGTTTCTCAATTTCCGGACATGTCGTGAGCAATCCCTGAAGCTGCTCCATACCGTCGTGGTCATTCGGGCTGACTCCGGCCGTGTCGATAAGTATGATCTCTCTTTCGTTGTGATTTTTCATGGCCTTGACCAGCTGCTGTGAGTTGAGCGCGGTATCAATCATGATTTTGCCCCTGCCGGCATGCCGTTTCAGATTTTCGATGGCGCCACGCATAGAGGTATCCGCGGTTATGATCGCCACCTTCTTCCCCTGTTCCGCTGCATTGGACGCAATTTTGGCAATGGTTGTGGTTTTACCGACCCCGGCCGGACCGACAAGGGCAATGATTCGCCGACCGCCTTTCACGCTCTCTTTCATTCCCGTGAAGTCTACAAGTGATTCCAGGGCCTGTTTCAGCCCATTCTTCAGGGCTTCCGTTTTTCGGTTCTTGCCGATTAAGGGGATGATTCTATCCACAATCGTCCGCGCGATTTCGGTTTCAACTCCATTCTGTTGCAGTTCCTCCGTAAAAGCGCTTATAGCCGTTTTTCTCCCCTTCGCGCCTTTTCTCCCGCAGGGGGAAGAATCTTCGGATGAGAGCACAGGGAAAGGCACCTGCATATTTCCGGCATGCCAAAGCACCTTTTCAAATCCATCCTGCCTTGCGTTAACAGTTAATTCAGCGGCGGATTCTCCACCAAATTCCTCATACTTCGGAAGCCTCTTCGGAGCCTCGGCGCTGCAATCCCGGTCAATCAGGTTTTCAACCTTATCCTTCAATAACTTGAGTTCCCGTGCCAGTGGCTCCAGCATGGCGTTTCGGAACTCTTCCCTGGTATTCGTCCGCGCCTCATTCATAGACGGCTCTATCACATTTCTCCCAGGCGATGGAGTACCCATCGCGGCGGTAATCTCAACGTAGGGCTTGCGGAAGAGCCCCATAATTCCTTTGCGCCGCTCTTCCCGGGAATTGAGAATCATCGCATCCAGACCGAATTCGGCCTTTACCATTTTCAGCGCCTCCGGCATGCTGTTTGCCTGAAATTTCTTAACTTGCATGGTTGACCACTCCTAACGATTGGATTTTTATGTTCGGCGGTATCTCATTGTGTGAAATTACCGCCAGATTGGGCATAAACCGTTCCGTCATTTTTTTCACATGACGTCTTATGGATGGCGATGCGATCAGCACCGGGTTGGTCCCGGTCTGGTTGAACTTCTCCATCCCTTGTCGGATCTCGGAAATAATGTTCTGGGCGATGGTCGGTTCAATTGCCAGAAAAATTTCCTGTCCGGAATTCTGTACTCCTTCGGCAATTATTTCCTCAATATTTCTGCCCATGCTTAAAAGATACAGGATGTCGTCTTCGTGCTTGTACTGTTCGACGATGTTGCGACCCAGTGCTTGCCGGACAAATTCGGTGAGTGTTTCCGGGTCCTTGGTTAGTGGCGCGTAATCGGCAAGTGTTTCCAGAATTGTCCTGAAATCGCGAATTGACACGCTCTCCTTGAGCAGGTTCTTGATCACATGCAGGACTGTTCCCAGGTTCAATAGTGAGGGGACCAGTTCTTCCACCACCTTGGGACAAGTGGCCGCCAGATTGTCGAGAAGCTGTTGCAGTTCCTGCCTCCCAAGAAGTTCCTGAGCGTGTTTTTTGATGATTTCACTTATATGTGTGGCAATTATCGTTGAATTGTCCACCACCGTATATCCATAAAGCTGTGCCTGTTCCCGGTCAGCTGGCTTAATCCAGACGGCCGGAAGGTTAAACACCGGTTCGGTAGTCCGCATCCCTTCCACTTCACCTGTTTTAACTCCGGCATCCATCGCCAGAAGTTGGCCGGTCAACTCTCCCCCGCCGAATTTGGCTCCTTTGATAAGAATATTGTATTCATAAGGCTTCAACTGCAGGTTGTCATGAATATGGACCGGCGGGACGACAAATCCCATCTTCATGGCAAATTGACGCCTGATCGAGCGGATCCGCTCGAGAAGCTCGCCTTCCTTCATGGCATCGACCAGCGGCACCAGACCATATCCCACCTCAAGCTCAAGTATGTCGAGCGGTCTTATGGAGCCGATCTGCTCAAGACCCGCATCCCTCTGCTGTTCCGCTGATTCCTGGACCTCCTCGCCGGATTTTGATTTTTCCTTCGCCAGTTTCCCGGCAAAGAACATGACGCCGGAAAGAAGGAAGAAGGCTAGGTGCGGGAGCCCGGGGATAAGGCCCAAAGTGAAAAGAAACCCGGAAGTGACGTAAAATGCCTTGGGGTAATTGAGGAATTGATCGGTGATTTCATGCCCGAGATTTTTCTCGTCAGCCGTGCGGGTGACAATGATACCGGCGGCGGTGGAGATGATCAGCGCCGGTATCTGTGCCATCAATCCTTCACCAATAGTAAGGAGCGAATAATTTGCCAGAGCGGCTTCAAGGGGCATCCCTTTTTGCCATACACCGATGATAAACCCGCCGAAAAGATTGACGAGCATGATCAGTACGCCGGCGATCGCATCTCCTCTGACGAATTTGCTGGCTCCGTCCATCGAGCCGTAGAAATCAGCCTCTCTGGATATCCGTGTCCTGCGGCTGCGCGCTTCGCTCTCATTGATCATGCCGGCCGCGAGGTCCGAGTCGATCGCCATCTGCTTGCCCGGCATGGCATCCAGGGTAAAGCGCGCGGAGACTTCGGCAACCCGTCCGGCGCCTTTGGTGATGACCACAAAATTTATGATCACCAGGATCAGGAAAATAACTCCCCCCACAACATAATTTCCCCCTACCACGAACTGGCCGAAAGACATGATGACCGCACCGGCGGCATCGGGTCCTTCGTTGCCGTGAAGGAGGATGAGACGGGTAGAAGCGATATTCAGGGACAACCGGAACAGGGTGGTGACCAGCAAGAGGGACGGGAACACCGAAAAGTCGAGAGGTTTGTCGGTATAGAGTCCTATCAGCAGGATAGCCAGTGCTATGGTCATGTTGCCGGCCAGAAATATGTCCAGAAGGAACGCCGGCAGGGGGATGATCATCATCGCCAATATGCCGATAAGGGCCACGGCCATGAAGATATCCGAGTTTTTTCTGAGGAACGGCGCCTCAATCGATCCTGTCAGCAGGTTTGGCATGTATGGATTCTCCCGATAAACCCCGGAATCTATTTCTAATATCCTGACTTTGCAACCGCTGTGCCAGCAAATGTGCAGCCTTCGTCGAAGGGTACTTATACTCGGGAATAAGGCTCAGTGCGGCGTTGTGTGGCGCATAAATTATTGGACCTGAAATCGTACTGGAATACATCACATGGAAGACGGGTTTTTGAACATGATCCGGTCAAGGTTTTGACTTAAAGCAAAGCCCTAATATTTTATCCTTAAAGTTTTCCGGCATACTGACGATTAAATATTCTAGGAATTATCTTAGATTCAGCTACGGCATCTAATGCTGAAAAACCGAACTAGAGCAATCTAGCCGTCTCTGGGCAATGGTGCTGGGCAACGACGCAAAAAAAATCACAGGAGGTGAAGAGTATGGCAGGAAAAATCAAGCAGATGATTGACACCATTATCAATCAGAGGGCAAAGGACAATGCAATGCTGGCAGGGGTAATCAAGACCAAATTGATGCTTAAGGGTATCGATCCGAACAAGTTTAACGCACAATCGCCCGATGACCCGGCGGTTATCGGCAAGCTGGAAGTATTGATGAAAGAACTATAAACAACAAATATCAAACCGGAGGATTAATTATGAACATTAGAACCGCTTTTTCCGTTTTGCCTGATCCGCAAAATGCTGTTGCGGATATCAAGGCGCAGTTGAAACGCTTTAACCCAAAACTGGTCGTATTCTTTGC
>Ga0181533_1002864_pt1 | contig 19469 bp, 16 predicted proteins | sample PEATcosm2014_Bin_45_FD_119772 | JGI IMG/M metagenome (GOLD analysis project Ga0181533, IMG submission 119772) | Peatland microbial communities from MTU Mesocosm Facility, Houghton, MI, USA - PEATcosm2014_Bin11_60_metaG | ecosystem: Environmental > Terrestrial > Soil > Wetlands > Peat | place...
CTGACTCACTTAAAATCGGAATCGGTGATCAGCTTCATCCCGGAATCGTGATCAGATCAATTTCGGAATCCTGATCGGGACACCTTCGGGATCGCGATCACCTTGCCCCGGAATCCGCACCGAGACCGCCCTGAGCATGCAAAAAGCAGAAAAAAATACCCCCCGCCCGCTTCAACCCAATCGCCGAATCTAAACGAGTAGTTCATCGAGTTTCGGCAGAGGCGTGCAAACACGAATCCCCGGCCACCACCTTACGATGGCCGGGGATTTCAGCATCCCTTATTTTTGCCTGCGCCCCAGTGCTTGGCCCTCTAACCCTCCGAGGGCTCGCCATTCAAACCGCTTCACGGCGCCGACACGCCAGGCCAAGAAGCCCTAACAGGCCCAAACCCAGCAGCGAGAGGGTTGCCGGTTCAGTCACAGGATCCGGAGGATCACCACCCGATCGATCAAGCACAGGAGCAGACTCTATCGTCAGTGTTCCCGGCCCACTATAGGGAAGGCCGAGATCCACATACAGCGAATCCGCGAGGGATCCACCCGTCGCTGCCCCCAGCAGTTTGGCGAAGCCAGGCGCGTAAGAAACGTTGGTAATCAAACCGCTTAGCTCTCCGCTGCTGCCTCCCGCTGTCGCCGTCCAGTCCAGCCCTGCTAAACTCCCAGTGAAAGCCAGTTCACTCCCAGGTGTTCCAAAAGTGTCACAATCGGTGCAGGTAACCGTAACTGTTCCGGCGTCGAAAGTCCCGCTCCCCGTGCTGATAGTTTTGCCAGAGGTCGTCGGCGTGAACTCGCTAAGCGTGACGGTAGTAGTTCCCTCTGCCTCTCCGCTCGGCACATCTATGCCATCGATGGAAAGGTTCGTTACGGCTGCATTTGAGACACTGAGCGTCCCCTTCGAATCCGAAACCGATACCTTCCCGACGGTGGTCCCTTTGCTGCTCCCGCCGGTAAAGAAGAATTCGGCTATCGTGTCCAGCGGGTCGGCTAAGCCCACGGTGGGTAACAGCAAGAAGCAAAGTGCGGCGGCAAGAGATACTCTTTTCATGTACACCTCAACGAAATTGCACGTCATAAATATATGCTGCACCTTAGCAGAGCAATTCGGACTCCAAATCAAAGGACTCGTAACTTATTGATTCAACACCTGATGTTAATACACCTATGCCAGTGTCACCTGAGGTCCTCCCTACCCATTTCGTGCAAGATCTTGCACCTCTTGAGACTTTCACATGATGTCTGGGGAATCGTGAGTAAGACGTTGATTCAAACAACCGGCGGGTCAGAGACCGTCGCTACAGATCAGGGTTTTCACACAGACTCTTCAGCCCGTTACATGCCATCAGCACACGGTGCCGCAGAGCTTTGCCCTGCGGCAGCGTGTCGTTAGTTCTTGAATTGTAGGGTCGATCCCTTTAGGCTTGAAAGAGGCGTGGACATCCAAGGGGACCGGACCCGGTCCCCTTGGCGGGTTGACGAAGATGAAATGCATTCCTGGGCGGGTGAAAACATCCTCACCGCTCAGGCGTTTTCCTTTTTGCGAAATCCAAACAAGCCCAACAGCCCAATCCCTAACAAGGAGAGGGTTGCCGGCTCAGGAACCGAAGGCGCATAACCTACGAGGTCAGCGCTTCCACTGTCGATTATCGCCACCTGCCCCGGCTTGTAGGTTGTTGCGTTAGTGAAGATCAGCAATGAACTGGACCAATCGCCGTTGCCAATAGGTGCTCCGGCCGGCCAGTTGAAGCCAACGACACTACCGTTCAGGGATCGGCTGACCGAGGTTGGATCCACGAGAGCGGCTGTGCATGGGGAAAAACCGCAATAAGTCGTGTTGTCGTAAGCCACGTCGGTCGAGAAACCCGTAAAGCTCGAAACGGTAACCCGCTCGAGTGCGTCCACGGAACTAGAGTTGTCTTGGACAGCAACATAGAACGTCAGATCACTTGCCCCGTAGGGATTCGAAGCGTCGCCAGTAATGACCAACTCCTCGAACAGACCCGAAGTTACGCCGTTGGTTGTCGTGTAGCTCCAAGGGACGTAGTACTTGCCAGCGAGTATGGTACCTAAAGAGCAACCATTACAAACATCCGGAGCAACGGTGCCTCCGGGCGCGAGAGGGTTTGCCTTGGCTGAAGGCGCCAAAACAAGCAAAGCAACTCCCAAAACCATGTACATCCATACTGCTTTTTTCACTTAGTCAACCCCTTTCTGCACATTAATGTGCCTTACTTGGTTAGGTTTCAAGCTGAAGTACGTGCACCTCAATTGCCAAACCTTCACAAAACTAACACCTTAAGAACTAACGACTTAGCATCGGTCTAGCTTTCGAGAGTTGCAGCATTTTGCAGCTTGTTCGCAACCACCTTCCTGGCTGAGTGACCAACCCCTCGTCTTGAAATCTCCAAGATCTAGGGATCGTCACCCCATGGCCCTGACGGGTTGCGGTCGTGATCGTTCGCTCTGTAACAGAGCACGCGACGTTCCAAATGTGGATATAAACTTGCACCTTTCATTTCAGTGGGTTACAGGCCGTCCAATTTCGAGGTCCCGGTAAAGTGTGCAAGCCGTTGCATTGATACTGCATCACCTTGGAAAGTGCCCAAAAATTCCAGAACCTGACACCGCCTTGAATCATGCCTCGGCCACGGAGGGGATCGCCATTTTCTCCGGGGAGAGCGAGCCTGGGGAAGAGAGCCCCGCATCCCGAATCTTATACAGCAACGACCGATAGCTGATGCTCAGTGCTCGGGCGGCCCGTTTGCGGTTCCAATGGTGGGCTTGCAGGGTTTTCAAGATGACTCTTCGCTCGATCTCGGTCACGGCCTGCTGCGTAATCTTTTTTAGCGAAACGGAACCATCGACGGGGATCTGCGACTCGAAGGTTGAAGAGGGAGGGCCTACGACCAGATCCCTGGTGACTTCCTCCTCGCTTCCCAGGATCACGTAGCGCTTGACCAAGTTCTCGAGTTGGCGAATGTTTCCTGGCCAATCGTGTGCCTTCAACGCCTGCAGCAGGCGGGAAGAGATAGGCCGAGGGGTGCATTTGAACATCGCGCCATGGGCTTGCAGGAAGTAGTCCACCAAATCCGGAATATCCTCACGTCGCTCGCGCAGAGGCGGCAGGTGCATGTCAAGGACGTTGATGCGATAGAAAAGATCCAAGCGGAAGGTTCCCGCCTCGATTTCCTTGTCGAGGTTGCGGTTGGTGGCGCAAACGATCCTTACCTCGACTCGTTTGTCCTCCTGGGCCCCAATCCGTGAGAACTGGCCATCCTGAAGGAGCTGCAAGAGCTTGGCCTGAAGCCCCAGATCAAGCTCGCTAATCTCGTCGAGAAACAGGGTGCCGCGATTTGCCAGCTCGACGCGGCCGGGTTTCATGCCATAAGCGCCGGTGAACGCCCCTCTTTCGTAACCGAACAGCTCGCTTTCGAGTAACGTGCTGGGAATGGCAGGACAGCACACTTTCACGAAAGGGCCGTCGCTCCAGGGAGCTTGGAAGTGCAACAGCCGGGCGAGAACCTCTTTGCCTGTCCCGCTCTCCCCCTGGATGAGGACCGGCACGTTCGTCCCGGCCACCTTCCGAATCTTGAGGCGGACGACCTCCATGGCGTGAGAGCGCCCGAAAACCACGGAGTCCGGGGGGGGGCTGGGTTCACCTACCCTGGACAACCAGGGGCTTAAAGTCGAGGTGTCTTTGGCCACTTGATAGCCGGCATTTTCCACGATCCACCCTTATCCATCATCGCAGGTATTGTCGTTTAAAAAACCATGGCGAGTCGAACTGCGCTTGACTCATGGCCGCGACATCCGCCGCCGTATCGCCTTACGATTCTTCGCCGCGAAACTTTCACATCCCGCAGTAGGGTCACTCGCATAATCTTCACCCCTTGCCGGGATTGTCAGATTTCCCGGGGCAAGACGGATGCGCTTTGCCTGATCGAGCCAGAGAAATGCACACGGAAGGCCAAAAGAGTGCAAACTCGGGAATTTGTTCCAAATCTTCGTCGTAGGTCTGGGCGAGGGAAGTAGGGCCTTGTGATTTCATAGGGCTACGCGCCTTGGGGAAAAAATGTTGGGGCAGAAAAGGGTACTCCCCGGCGAGGGCAGAGGCGGGAGAAAAGAGAAAAAGTTTGCACACCTGGGAAGTAATTTTCCCTCCCTGATCCTATCTCACGACCTGGAGAGGATTTCGTCCAAACGGCTGGGCAGCTTTAAGCTGTGCTGGCGCTAGTTCGGTGCTGACGTTCCTCAAGGCCATACTCGCGAATCTTGTAGAGCAATGCCTTGTAGCTGATTTTCAGAAGGCGCGAGGCGGCCTTGCGATTCCAGTTCGTACGCTGAAGGGCCTCGCCGATGGCCTTCATCTCCGCCTCATCCTTGAGGTTGCGAACGAGTGATTTCAGATCGCCATTCGTACTTATCGCCGGGGCCGGGGAAGGCCCGGAAGCGTCGGCGGCTCCACCCCGTCGAGTGCGCAGTTCTTGGATGGCCTGGCTCTCATCTCCCAGGATCAAATAGCGCTTCACAAAATTCTCCAACTCGCGCAGGTTACCCGGCCAGGAGTGCTCGAGCGCGGCATCCACCAGCGCTGGCGTGAGGGGAAGTGGGTCACGCGTATACCGCACGGCGAAACGGGCCATGAAGTGTCGGAGGAGCAGAGGAATTTCCTCCCGGCGCTCGCGCAGTGCCGGTATGGTCACACTGAACGCGTTGAGCCGATAATAAAGGTCTTCGCGCAGCTTCTTGGACGCCAGGGCCTGGGGAATATCCACGTTGGTGGCCGCCAGAATGCGCACGTCTACCTTGATCAGAGAACGACCGCCGAGTCTGGAAAACTGGTGGTCCTGCAAGACGTGGAGCAGCTTGGCCTGCAAAGCCGGCGACATCTCGCCAATCTCATCCAAGAGAATTGTCCCCTTGTCGCAAAGCTCGAACCTGCCCGGCTTGGGTCTTAAAGCACCGGTAAATGCGCCGGCCTCGAAACCAAAGAGTTCGCTTTCGAGGAGATCGTTGGGAAGGGCCGCGCAATTGACCTTCAAGAATGGGTAATTGGCGCGCGGGGACAGCTTGTGGATTAAGCGTGCCAGCACTTCCTTGCCCGTGCCACTCTCGCCCAGAATCAGCACCGGGACGTCAACCCCCGCGATCATGCCGATATGACCGCGAATCTTGCGCATGGCCTCGCAGGCGGTAAGAAAGTAGAGGTCATCTCCCACCTCTTCCGCGCTCTCCAGCGAGGCCTCCTCTTCCGGCCCTCGGTCAGAACGCCCCAGGGCCCTCTTGATCACGGCCTCAAGATCCTCCCTGAGGAACGGCTTGGGCAAGTAGTCATGTGCCCCCAGACGGATCGCCTTCACGACGGTCCCGGGATCGCTGACACAAGAGAGCATGACCACTTTGGTCCCGGGCCGGACTTCACTGATGCGTCCCAGCGTCTCGAGGCCATCAAGTCCGGGCATGGCCACGTCCAGCAAGACAAGATCAGGGTAGGGCGTCTCTTGGACGCGCCGCACCGCATCGAGACCATTGGAGGCCGTCTCCACCTTGTAGGAGTCAACTTCCAGCAGGGTGCGCAGAAAGTTGGCCATGTGAGGTTCGTCGTCAACCACAAGGATGTTCGGCACGCTCGCCATTAGGGTCCTTCCTGCTCCGAAAAGAGATCGTAATTCTTACCACGCCAAGGTGAAGAAATTCTGAACAAAACCTGTCAACAGCCGCCGTACCTGAAAGTGGAGCGTAAGCAGACTTGGCAGAACGCTCGCTCCTCCTCGGGACTGGACGCACAGGAAACCTTCGCAAACTTTTGCACACTCATATCGGGGAGTAAGACTTTCCCGGTTGTTGATAGAGCCTCATTTTACCAAAACAAATCGCTCTCTTGCAAGGGCAAAACCTGCGGGACTTCCGCCGCGGGCTGGCTCCGCGCGAACGACCTTCCCTTGGCTGTCGGTACACCCACGGTTTTCCATTTTTGAAATTCCGAGGGGGGGATTAAAGCAAGCTCGGCGGTGGCGTGTCCGTTCAAAATTGCACACTTCGGCGGGAAATTATCTCGGAACCAGCAGGGACAATGAGTCGTGGCCTTCTCCGCCAGCGCCCAGCATGGGGCTCGGAGGACCGAGCCCTTCCGAGGTACGGTACCAATGCTTTCCCCGTCTGCAGGCTAGGGAAATTTGAGCCAACGGTGAGGAATTCAAAACTGATTATCAAGACCCTGAGAACAAGCGACCCGTCCGCGTGGTCAAGCCTCTGCCTAAGTTTGCCGAAGCGGCAACAAAAAGCAGATCCTGCTCCCAACACCTAGTCCGCTTTCCACCCAGATTTTCCCCTCGTGCAGTTGAACAAGGCGTCGTGCAATAGCCAATCCCAATCCCGCCCCTGGCGTCTGAGTCTCATCTCCCGGAACTCTGAAGAAATCTTCAAACACCTCTTGGTAGAATTCGGGAGCGATTCCCTTCCCGGTGTCAGCGACCATCACCCGCACGGCGGTAGCTCCCGCCGAAACTCCCCGGCGCCGTTCCATCTCGCGGGGAGTGTTCATGCGGCCGCGCCGCTCCCAGACATGCAGTTCCGCCGTCAACCAGACCGTGCCCCCCGAGGGAGTGAACTTGAGTGAGTTCTCGAGGAGGTTCGATACAACCTGTTGTACTTTGTGGTAATCGAATTTGAAAAGTGGCATCTCCGGGTTGGCCCGGAAATACAACGCCACCCCCTTGGCGGAAAACTTGTCCATCCAGTACCCACATACCTCGGAAAGGCAAACGCTCAAATCCCCGGACTCGAGCCTGAGCATGACCGACGCGTTTCCCATGGTGAGAGAGCTATAAGCCAGGAATTCATGAGCGAATTTCTGGAGTCGCGCGCAATTCGCCTGGGTTTCTTCGAGGATCTTCCGCTGGCGCTCCGTGAGGGGCCCCACTTTTCGGCTGAGCAACATCTCAATGTAGCCGGAGACGATTCCCAGCGGGTTCTTTATCTCGTGCGCCAACGTCGCCAGCGCCAGCGTACGCCGGTGGAGTTCCTCCTCCAGGTGCCCCCGAGCCTCCAATAAGTCCTGGTAAAGGGCAGGGAGAGGGGTGGCTGTCCCGCCGGTTCTCGGCGCCGTTGTCACACCCGACGGCTGCTCTCCTCTTGCCGCACCGGAGCCTTCCGCCTTCGCGACAGACTTCGCCCCCGAGCTATCGGATTTGGTTTGGCCTGTGCCCACCCGATGGAATTCCGTCATGGCAGTACCCAACGCGCTCCCCACACGGTGGATGGAAACGTATCACCCCTCGCCTGCCTTCGTCAAGGAAAAGAAAAAGGAGCGCAAAAGTTGCAACTCTAGAGAAAATGATTGCATCATGGAGGGTCGTGCCATCGTTCCCTGCCAAGAAGGGTTCCAAGGGGCCGACACAAACCCTTGATTTTCTATGAATTACGATAGTGGAAAACTTTTCGGCCATGCCGTTTTTTGGCCATTGGCTTGCACTACCCCCATCGGAAGGCATGCAAGAAAATACTGAGGCGGAGGTGTATCATCGGGGCAGAACGGCGCCGTTTCCAACGACTCCCCCTGGCGATTCCCCTGTTCTTACGGGGTGTCGATAAGGAGGGAAAGGATTTCCTCGATTTCACCCTCGCTCTGGACATCAGTGCGGGTGGTGCCCTTGTTGCAACGCGAAGGTCACTCGCTCGTGCCTCCTGGCTTCATCTTGAAATGCCGACCGCTCCGATCCCAGCCTTCCATCTCCCCTTCCAATCAAAGCGCGCCCTTTCCGGCCGCGTGGTGAGGAGCATGGACAGAGATTCGTATTATCTTTGTGCCGTGCGATTTGCTCGTCCCTTGATTTGAACCCTCGGCGCCTTTGTGTTATTCTTGTGCGTGTTTGTGCCTGAGAAACCAATGCGCAAGGTCATTGCGCGGGTACGCGATGGGAATCTTCTCCGGGGCTATCTGACCACCCCTGCGGCAGATGGCGTGGAGGAATTCCTTCGCGAGCACGCGTCCACATTTCACCGCCAAATCGAGATCCATTCGGTCGAGTCGGACAAAACCATTTCAGTGTCCCTGGATTCTCTCAAGGCCGTGTTCTTCGTAAAGACCTTTGACGGGCGCAAAGATTACCAGGAGGTCAAGTTCTTCGCGAAAAGTCCTCCGATTCGTGGCCTGTGGGTGCGCGTCCAGTTCTATGACCATGAGTGTATCGAAGGCGTAGTTGAAAATTCTCTTCGCCACTTGATCGAGCCCGGATTTTTCATGAAACCCCCGGACGATCAAAGCAACAATGAGATCCTCTATGTGATCAAGCGCTCCTTGAGCGACTTTCGCATTTTGGGTGTAAAGAGCGAGTACTAGAGTTTCCCGCCTTCTGCCACGACCTCCATCCTTAGCGTATGAGCGCTTCGGCATGAGCTGAACAACCCTGGGCTCGACACCGAGGGAATCTGAACCGCTTTCCGCATAGCATTCCGGATCTTTGCCGCGCGCCAATCCGGAGGCGCCACCTTTTTAGTGGCCCGTGATCGAGACGTAGCGAAGCTGCTGCTTCACCATGTCGCGCGGGTAGACGATTTTTATGTCGCCGGGCTTGCCGCTGTCGCCGGGCACTAGATCGGGATTGATGCCGCACCAGAAGGTGGGCAGGTCCAGACCTTGGTAGCGCTGCACCACCTGGTCGCGCCAAGCGGTGTTGAAGTGGATGCCGTATTTCGTGATGAGCGCCTTGGCGGCGGCGTAATCACCTTCCGCCTTGATGCGCATCAACTCCGCCAGCAACATGCCCACTCCTTTGTGCATCTGATCGTAGTCCTTCACCACCAGATAAACCTTGCCATCGCGCTCCACGGGCTGGATGGCCTCGGTCTTCTCGCGGATAAAGTTCACGATCATCTGCGTGCCGCGCCGGTGGTCTTCCTCAATGGTGTCGCCGGTGGGAAACTCGTGGAGCTGCGCCAGCGCAGCGCGCGCCTGGGTGTCATAAGCGGCCTTGGCGACCTCCAGGTTGGGGATGGCGCCCATCTCCCTCAACTTGGGATCAAAAAAGTTCCACAAGGCCACCAGGTCGGCGCGCGCTTCTTCCAGGGTCGAGTAATACTCCTTCAAATACACGGCCGGTTCTTGCGTGCGCTGGGGATTCATCTTCCCGGAACCATGCCCCAGGACCTCGTGCATGGCCACTAGGAGATCGTTGGCAAGGACCTGGTACTTCTCCGCGCGGGCGCGTTCTTCCTCCGTATAGGCAAACTCATTACTCACCTTTGCGCCGCGCGCCGCCGCCAACGCGCGCAGGGAACCCGAAAAGATAAAGCTCTTGCTGCCGTACTTGTCGTGGATCTCCGATTCGTTGGGCAGGTTCTCACCCACGGTGGCGACATCGTAGTCGGCCGTCATAATCAGGGCCTCGACGGTATTCACGATGGGGGGATGAGGCGCATCGAGCTTGTACTTGTCATCCCACGGCGCCCGCTGCTCGAAGTACTGGGCGTTGGCGGCGAATTCCTTCATCAGCTTGTTCATCTTTTCGTCCACGACGGTTACGTAAGCCTGCATGGCGCCTTTCAGCCCGCGCGGATCCTTGTAAACCTCAATGAAACCGTTGGTGAAATCCACCGGATTATCGTCACGGACCCAATCGATGTTGAACTGCCGCCAGTCCGCCGGATCGCCCGTTTGATAGTAGCGGATCAAATCCTGTAGGACTTTTTTCGTGGGCGCGTTGGCGTAAGGGAGGGCCAGCGTCAGGTAGCGAATCGCCAGGTTCAGATCCTCCGCGTACAGGCCGGCAGGAGCCCGGCCCGGCCCGCCCGCGCGATAGACCTGCTCCACCAGTTTGCCGTCCCTCTTCACCAAGCGCGAGTTGAGCGGGTGCTTGTCTTGGAAGTCCTTCAGGTCAGCCATGGTCACGCCTTCGTATAGGTTGTTACCACTGGCGGCGAGCGGGTCTTCACCGTTTTTGGGGTTCTTCACCGTGAGGGAGGGCTGATAGTCCGGGTCGAAAATCGGCCGGCGCAGGTCTTCCAGTTCCTTCAAGAGCTTCGCCTGCGGGCCCAACGCGGCGCGATTCTTCAGCGCCTGCTGCGCCGCCGCCTGCAACTCTTCCGGAGTGAATTCCGGCAAGAACTTTTGCGAAGTGAAAGAATTGTGATTCCCATGGTTCGCCCAGAAAAGCTTGGTGTAGTCGCTGATCTTCTTGAGCACGGTGGGATCAACACCGCGCGAATGCCTCAGGATTTGCTCGAGCAGGTGCTTGAGTTCGAGTCCGTATGAGGAATTCTGGTCGTAGGCGATGGGATTCACGGCAATGGCCGCCATCGAAAGCCAGAAGGCCAGCGCCTTTTGCTGCGGAGGAAGATCGTTGAAACTCTCCGCTTCCAGTTGCAAGAAACCCGTCTGCCCAATCCGGTCCACGAGCGGTGAAGGGGCGGTGCCGTCCTGCGCCATCAGTGTGCCTCCCGCCAAGAGGATTAATGTGAGAAAAACCATTCGCTTGAGCAAAGTAAAACTCCCCGTTTTCAGATGATGCAAAGAGGGTTTTATACCAGATTCGCAGCGCCGGAAGCCAGCACACTTTCATCGGGCCATCGGGTGATCGGGCCATCGGGTGATCGGGCGATTGGAGAATTTCGGACGCCGCGTGCCCGACCTGCCGACCTTTCGCAGCCCCTCAGGTTCGGCTCCAAAGGTCCGCGCCATTTCTACCCAATTATCGCGCAATTATTGCAGTTTCGGCCTAAAAGCCCGACTGATTGTTGTCAATCATCGCCCAATTGGTGCATTTTCGTGTAAAAAGCCGGTTTTTCGCTGGACATTTTGTCATCGTCGCCTTTGTTTTCATACACATCCCCGGTGGTTCCTTCATTTCTAACATCTCTAAGCTTTCTGTTTGATTTTCGGAAGCAGGTTCGTAATCCGCCAGACTTGCCGAAAGCTGGTATCCTCGATTCTCACCTTGAGCGCCGCCTGCACGTGCGTAAGCGCGATTTCTGCGACGGCGTGCCGCGTGCTCTGGGGTGCGCAATTTCGCCACGACACCATCCTCCACACACTAGCTTGGCACGAACCATGCCATTGTCATGAGCGATACTTAACCGGTAGGTAAAATTCTTAGTGAAAAGCGACTAATTGTCATGGTCATTTCCTACCCGTAGGAAAGGGGTTGCGCAGAACTCCTGCGCTCGCGCATTCCCCTCCCGGTTCAGGAAGGGGGAGCCGAGTTGGCCATGGGTGCAGAAAGAGCTTGACAAGGTCAATCTATATATGTAGACTTCCTCCATGAAAACTCCCCGCATATCACCGGAGACTCTCCTCGTAGTGGAAAGGTTCATGGAGCGCCCCGCCGACTGGCGCTATGGTTACGAACTCAGCCGCGAAACTGGACTGAAGTCCGGGACGCTCTACCCCATTCTCATGCGCTTGGAAAAGTACACCTTGCTGGAAGCACGCTGGGTGACGACGGAGGACGGCGTCCCACCTCGGCATACGTACCGGTTGACGCCGAATGGATTGGAATTGGCCAGGAACAAGTTGGCCGAAGCGCGCCCGCGCTCGATGGTGCGGCAACCCGCCTTCTGTAGTGGGTGAGAATGATGCTGGAAACGCATCTCCGTCAAGCTGCGACCGTGCTCCTGGAATCCGCGATTCGCATCGCGCCGCCCGACACGCGCGACTGGGGCCGGGCGATGGCGGGCGAGCTCAACTACGTGGAAGGCCCTTGGGCGGCGGTGATGTGGGCGGCCGGCGGTGCGAGTGTTCTTGCCAAACAGGCCCTTGCATCCCTATTCCTCCCGGGCCGCCGCGGGCAGGGTATGGTTCCTGACGGAGGGCTTTTCGCCAAGAACGCCTCCCTGCGCAAAGCGGCACTCGTCATCGGCGGCGCGTGCGTGCTGGCGGCGCTTCTCTTCTTCGCCGCTCCACCGTTCCGGCAGGCTTTCCAGGTTGCTCTGAAGCCTTGGTCCTTCATGTTTCGAATGGCTTCTGGAAATATTCAGCCGGGTATTACAACCCTCGCCAAGCAGGCGGAGATGCGCCACGATCCCGAGGGGCTGGCCTTTTGCGCCGTGCGGCTCCAAGACGCCCATGAGAGCGCGCGCCTGGCGGAGGAAGCCGTCCGGCTCGACCCGAACCTCCTTTGGGTTTACGCCATCGTCGCCATGCGCCACCCCAAACTTAGAGAGATCAGCTCTTGGGTCGAAAAGCTCAAGCGTTGGGATCCGCAGAATGCCCTCTTTCACTTGATCACCGCGGAGTCAATTGTGCGCGCTCATTTTCCCCTCGGCGTATGGGCGCCGCCGAATCAGGAACAAGAGCAAGCGTGGCGGAGCGCCATGGCGGCAGCGTTCCGGTCTCCGAAATTCGATGATTATCTGGACCGGGTCGCGGAAATTAATCGCAAGGTCGTGCCCCGTTATCGTTTCTACGATCCGTACGAGGTCGAATCCCGAATGCAACTTGACCTGCCTGCCCCCGCCCTCGAGAGCTCCGAGCGGTTTGCTTTATCCCTTCTTCACTCCGGGCAAGAACTCGAAGCCAGAGGTGAACTAAAGGGTGCGCGCGAGAAATACTGGGCAGTGGCTCGCTACGGCCAGGTGATCGATTTTCAGGGACACACCGAGTTTGAACATTGGGCTGGCACCTACCTTCAGGCCATGGCCTACAAACCACTTAAGGCGCTTTCTGAGAAGGAGGGAAATTCCGCCGAAGCCGCACTGTTCGGTTACCTCGCGGCAAAATTCGATCCCGTCAAGGGAGAGCACGCAAGTGTCCCCAAAGAATCGGCCTTTGGGCTGGATACTTCCCGACGGAACGCCGCGGTGGTAGAGATTTCGGGGCTCATGATTCTCATTTTCTCCGGGCTCGTGGTGATTGCCACATCGATCCTGATCGCCGGCAGTCGCCGCAGTGCGGGGCCGACGGCTCAGCGCGCCAAGCCTGTGGCGACGATCGTGGTCTTGACTAGCGCGGTGGGTTTGTTGTTCTCCTCCGTTACGCTCTACCTGACCTATCGCCCTTACTGGTATATTTTCCAGAGCGCCATCCTAAATGGTGACCGGGTCCAAACCCGCGACCTTCGTGAATTTCTGATCTCTACGCAGAGGCTGCCCGGCGTTCCACCTCGCCTTTACCTGTTGCTGGACGCCCTGCTTTACTCTGGGTCGCCCAGCTTTCTGTTCTACGTCTGGACGGGCGTGACCCTGCTCGGTGTAATCGGTCTGGCCCTCATTCTTCTACGCCACTTCCTGGGCCGTCCGCGAACTAACGCGCCGCCGTAGCGCCGACCTTTAGCTCGGCAAGCGCCGACTTTACACATCGACATAGCCTGCAAGTTGTGCCACGGCCCCTTCGCCTGGCGGTAGCCAGGCTAGGGCTGTGCGGATGGGGAGTACGTGTGTGCAAGAGAACCGATAGGGCCGAGCGGCGTTCCGCCAAGGTGCAGGATTGCGCAGAGCACAGCTCTGCGGTCTGAAATCGAATCGCTGGATTTGCGCTTATGGCGAAACGCAGAGCTGCGCTCTGCGCAATCCTACTTTCGCAGAAAGGAGAAAGTTTGTGTGGGAACACTCAAAGGACGGTCTGTTCGTTGCATTGATACTTTTCATTTTCGGAGGAACGGTGTCTCCTCTCCGGGCTGCCAAGTCTGAATGGGCCAATCTCACAATTCTGAAGCCGGGCCAGCTCATTCGCGTGGAGCTGAACGACGACAAATCCTACGAGGGGGCGTTTCGGGCGCTGAACGACGAGGGCATTACACTTCGGCGGGCGGCGAGTGAGCAGACGTTCGCGCGGAAGGACATTCTCCGCGTTTATGTCAAGAGCAAAAATCACCTGGTGCGAAACATCATCATTGGCGGAGTAACTGGAGCGGTCTTCGCGACCCCCGTCGTGTTAGCCAACGACCTCCGCAATGGTTGGTGGCGCTCCGCTGCATGGGTCTGGCCGGTGTTTGTGGGTCCTGGCGCCGGCATCGGGGCCGCGATACCAACCGGTGGATGGTACGAGGTCTATCACGCTCACAGGCGCCGAAGTTGACCGGCCTCGGGATGACCCCGGGGCGTCTGCGCGCCAACGCAGCAAGCATTGGTAATCGTAGCGCGGACCGGTTTTCAAGGTCCGCGGTTTTTCGCGCCCATTGCGCCATGCTCGTCCACCCAGGCGTGACAAGCATGACCGGTGATCCTGGTTTTGCTTTAACACCTTTCAAGGAGGTCAAGCCATGAACCACTCGAAGTACGTTCTGTTCCTTGCGTTGATACTTTCGATCTTCGGAGCGACGGCAGGGTCTCCTCTCCGGGCCGCCAACTCTGAATGGGACGATCTCGCCATTCTGAAGCCGGGCCAACAAATCCGCGTGGAGCTGAACGACGCCAAATCCCACCAGGGTGCGTTTCAGGCGCTGAACGACGAGGGGATTACACTTCGCCAGCCGGCGGGTGAGCAGACGTTGGCGCGGAAGGACATTCTCCGCGTTGATGCTTATTCCGGGGGCAAAAATCACCGTCTGCGAAACATCGTCATCGGCGCAACGGTTGGAGCAATCTTAGCGACCACCCTCGTGTTAATCAACCGCAACCCTCGCAATGATTGGTGGCACTCCACTGCGTGGGTCTGGCTAGTGCTTGTGCCCGCTGGCGCCGGCAGCGGGGCCGCAATTCCCACCGCCGGATGGCACGAGGTCTATCGCGCTCACAGGCACCGAGGGTAACCGGCATCGGGATGCCCCCGGGGGCACCCGCGCGCTAAAGCCACGCTGTAATACTTCTGTGAACGAGTTAGGGAGGTCAAGCCGTGCATCACTCGAAGTACGTTCTGTTCTTTGCATTCATACTTTCCACTTTCGGAGCAACGGCGTCTCCCCTCAGGGCCGCCAAGTCTGATTGGGACAATCTCACCATGCTGAAGCCGGGCCAGCTCATCCGTGTGGAGCTGAACGACGCCAAATCTTACGAGGGAGCGCTTCAGGCGGTGAACGACGAGGGGATTACACTTCGGCGGGTGGCGGGGGAGCAGACGTTCGCGCGGCGAGACATCCTACGCGTTTCGAGAAAGGCCAAAAACCACCGCTTCCGAAACGAGCTCATTGGCACGGCGATTGCAGCGATCTTAGTGACCCCCATCATAGCAGCCAGCCGCCGCAATGATTTGAACCTCAACGTGCTCCCGCTGCTGTTTGTGCCCGTTGGCACCGGTATCGGGGCTACAATCTCCACTGGCGAATGGCACGAGGTCTATCGCGCTCACTGAGGACTGGAAATTGGTCAGAAAGATTCTTCCTTTCTTTCTCGCTTGGCTGATGCTCAACCCCTCCGGGCCTTCACGTGGCTTCGCGCAGGATGACGCTGCGGAACCTCCGCCGGATGCACCGGAGCCGCAGACCTCCGTGCCGTCTCAAAATCCCCCCACTCCTCCGTCGCCAGGGCAAGCGCCAGCTTCGCCTGGAAGCGGTTCTGACGTCATTGCCATTCTGCCTCCGGCCATTAGCCTTAAGCGCCTCACGCCGGAAGACAAGTTTCAAATCTACCTCCATCAAAGTTTTGGTCCGCAGAATTTCATTCTTCCCGCCTTCGGAGCAGGCTTCTTCATGCTGAATCCGCCGAGCCGTTATCCGCGCCAATGGGAGGACGGTGGGGGAGCTTTCGGAAGATGGTATGGAGGACAGATCGTGACGAGGACATCGAGTCGAACGGGGCAACTCCTGGCGGAGGTTGCATTGCATGAAGATCCGCGCTACGTTCCGTCCGGCAGCCACAACGCCCTGGTTCGAACCTTTCATGCTGTCGCCTTTACCTTTGTCGATAAAACCGATTCCGGACGCAACACCTTCGCGTTTTCCAACTTCGCGAGCGCGGAGGCAGGCGGCTTGGTCGGGATGAGCTTTCTGCCGGATGGATTTGATGATGTCACGCATGCCGAGCGGCGCGCGCTGCGAGGCCTGGAAAGCATGGCGATTCGTAACATCCTAACGGAGTTTCGACCAGAGTGGGGACCCATCTTGAGGAGGATACACGTCCCAAGCATTCTTCCCGAATGGTGGACTCCCAAGCATCCACAGCACCCTTAGAGACTGAAAGTCGCGCACCAGACGGGACCGCGCTACGCCTGCGATTCCGTGGCAAAGTACTTCCTCGTATACAGGATGAGGACCAGAAGCACCGTCATCATCACAATCACCCCCGCCCAGATAACCGACAGGAACTGAGGGAACTGTTCGTACATGCGGAGAGCCTGGGCATTGAGCCCCATCTCCCTGTACAGTTGCAGCAGGTCAGGATGGCGGAGGTCGGTAACCAGCATGGAGATTGTCCAAAAGCCTGCGTTAAACAGAGCAATTTGCCAGCCGATGAGCCTTTGCCGGAAGATGGACCAGGCAGCGTAACCACTCAAAACAGAGTATGTCAGCAAGATGAGAAAAGCCGCTACTCCGTGCAGGATGACACCAAACACAACGGCCACCGGCATGAACAGAGTTATGAACACCGTGAAAACGCCCAGGGCTTGCCACACACCCAGGATCGCCAGCGGCACGGGGAGTTCCGGGGCAGGAGTTCCTCCCGCCATAGGCGTCGCGGCTTGATTCGCTTTCTGTGTGAGGCACGTTGCCCTTACGCTCTTGCGAGAATAAAAGAACAAGAATATCGCTGGCAGCAAGACCATAAAGACGGTCGAGGCGATGATTATTCCCATCATGATGACGTGCTGCGTTCCTGGCTGGATTTTGCCAGGCTGCTGTCGCATGACGGTGGGGACGATGAACGCCATCACCAGCGTTGTCATAAGACCGATACCCAACCACAAACCACTGACCACCAACATCATAATACGGGCCCAGTTCTTGCATCGGATCGAACCAATCCCGCCGGTCAAGAACACGGCAGCCAGGACCCCGTATTCAAGGCCCACGAGTACCATGACGGCGTGTGGGGATATTGGACTTGGGGCCGTTGCACCTGAATGCATTTTGGCCGCCCCAGGCCCGAGGATGGCAAATGCCATAAACAGGATCATGAGCAGAAATGCGCAGCCCATCAGAATCTCGATGACCCCAAAAGCAATGAGCCAGCCACGCCGGCTCTTATAAGCAGGTGGAACTGCAACGGGCAGTGTTGAGTCCATAATTTATGATCCCGTTTCCATGTGAAGTGAAAACCTAATCGCTCGACGTATACACCCGAAGGCGGGGGAATACAAGCGACGAAATGACTCGGCTTTGCGGTTGCGTTCTTGAAACCTCAAGGTCAACGGAATTACAATGCCCCCACGACTTGGAAGTAGTGATTCCACAGGAAGACGTATAACGGAGATTCGACATGGCCTTAATTCAATTCACCAAGAACCATACGGACCACTCAACCGACAGGGGATTTCAGTTCGAGTTCTTTTGCGACCGTTGCGGGAACGGATTTATGACGGCCTTCAAACCCTCGATGACGGGCTACGCGGGCAGCGCGCTGCGCGCCGCCGGCGACTTGTTCGGCGGCGTCTTTGGCCGCGCCAGTTCCAGCGCTTACGAAATCGAGCGCGCCGTGCAGGGCAGCGGCCACGACAAGGCATTTCAGGCGGCCGTCGAGGAAGCGAAACCCAACTTCCGCCAGTGTCCCAAGTGCGCCAAATGGGCCTGCCTCACCATGTGCTGGAACGAGAAGCGCGGGCTCTGCTACGGCTGCGCGCCCAATATCGAAACTGAAATCGCCGCCGCCCAGGCGCAAACCACGGTGGAGCAAATGCAGGAAAAAGTGCGCAGTCAGGATCTGACCAAAGATCTTGACCTGACCTCGGAAGCCGCCGCCCTCTGCCCCAGTTGCGGCGCTCGCACCCAAGGCGCCAAGTTTTGCCCGGAGTGCGGCAAGCCGCTCCACGCCAAGAATGAGTGCTCGCGTTGCGGAACGAAGTTTGAAGCGGGAACCAAATTCTGTCCGGAGTGTGGGCAGAAAGCTGGCTGAAACTCACCATGCCAACCTTTTCGGGAAAATTTCAGTACTTGAATGCGGACGGGTCCGCCCTGCAAGCCGGCCCGTGCCGGATATCGTTTGAGGCGGAGACCGTTACGCTTACGCCAGCCTCGGGCGCGCCGCTGGCTCTCGACTTCGGCGACATCGACGTATTCCTTCCCGGCGAGTACGAACTGACCCTGACCCTCTACACCGGCAAGAAAATCCTGCTCAATCAATTTGGCAAGACCTTCCAGAATCTCTGCCACGACCTGCTGGAAGCGTATCGGAAACGCCTGCTGCAATGCCTGCTGCTGGAAGATCTGGAAGAAATCACGCGCTTCGACGGCTCGGTACGCTTGGAATCGCCGGCGCGCGCGTTCTCGAGCCCGGCGGAACTGCGGCTTTACAAGAGCAATCTCGCCGTGCTACCCACACTGGCCACAGGCCTGCAATGGCGCTTCACGGATATCGATGCGGTGAGCTTCAACGAAGCCACTTGGACCATAACGGTGGAGTCTGGTGATGAGCGCATGGCCATCACCAAGCTCGCCAAGCGTACGGAGGAATTCCGCGAACGCCTAGCCACCGCCACGGATGAACTGGCGCAGCAAGGCGCCGAGACCGTCCACGGCCTGTTCCCTTTCCTCAGCCCCGACCAGTTTCAGCGGGCCGCGGTGCTGATGAAAGAGGGCCGCGTCGCATCGCTCGCCACGCTGCGGGCCATCCATCCCAAGACTGAGCAGGCGCTTACCACCAACGTGGTGGATGCCAAGCTGAAACCTTACTTCGACGCCCTGCTGGCGCATGTGCCGACGGGAAATTATTACGCGGGTTTCAAGGTGCTGCGCGAAACTGAGGATCAACCCGAGAAGGAAGAAGGAGGTCCGGCGGGCAAAGCGGAGGGGAATGATTCCGAAACCGCCGGCGCCGAAGCTGGGGCGGAAGAAGCTGCAGAAACCCCTGCCGAACCCGAGGCGGAAGCCATCGATGAGAAAGAAGCGCAGCCCATCCTGTATTGGTTCTTCCTGCCGCTGGCGGCGAAACCCGGCGCGAAATTTCCCAACAACCTCGTGGCCTGGGAAGCCACCTCGCGCTCCGGGCGCGCAACGTATTTCTTCCGGCTCGTGCCACCGGAGCAAGCGGCGCAGTTGCAGGATGCGTCGAAAAGCGCGGCGTTAGTCGAAACCGCCGTCCGGCAATTGAATCGCGCCATCGTTCTGCTCAACTTCCGGCGTGAGCCCATTTACCTGCCTGACGATTCTCTACTGCTCCAGCCGCGCTTCCGCCGCTACGCTATCGCCTGCCGCAAAATCCCGGAGCTGGTGCGGCTGCGCTCATCGTTCCTGGGCCGCGCCATCCACACCACGCCCGCCGCCTGGCAAGAGCAATTTGAGTCCTATCTGGCGAAAGCGTAAGCCCGGCGGTGCGGGCATAATAAGATCACTGCTGTCCAAAATAATCGGTTCTCCATCGTCGACGCACTGTAAGGAAAGGGTTTAGGACAGGGAAGATCGGTAAATGAGAAGGAGGTTGCGGTTTTCATAAGTCGGTTGCCTGTCCAA
>Ga0181533_1002868_pt1 | contig 19462 bp, 19 predicted proteins | sample PEATcosm2014_Bin_45_FD_119772 | JGI IMG/M metagenome (GOLD analysis project Ga0181533, IMG submission 119772) | Peatland microbial communities from MTU Mesocosm Facility, Houghton, MI, USA - PEATcosm2014_Bin11_60_metaG | ecosystem: Environmental > Terrestrial > Soil > Wetlands > Peat | place...
ATAGAAAAAATCATCATCATCCAGATACGCAATGAATATTCCCGAACTATTAATTATTCCAGTATTCCGCGCAGAGGCAAGACCCTTGTTTACAGTATGTTCTAAGTACTTGACCTTCGGATTGCGAAGTAATTCTACCGCTCGCCCTTGAGGGGGTCCGCCACAGTCATTAACAACCACGATCTCCCAATCTGTAAAGGTTTGCCGAATAACGCTATCAATTGCATCACATAATAGATCCCAGCGTTGATAGGTCGGGATGATTACGGAAACGAGAGGTTGGTTATTCATTGAATGCAAGACGCTCCTGTATATACAGCTTATAGGTAATTAGCAGAACTCTACATTAACCCTGCTAAAAGAATTTATTCCGTAAATATTTATTAAATCTGTAGAAAGGTCGGTACATTTTATAAGGTAAAAGCAACAATTTAAAATGTATCATTTTACTTCCGGAGAATTTTTCTATTAGTTGCGCTCTGTTTATCTTGCTTGCCTTAAATGATTTCCATAGCTGGTATTTCCTGCCATATTCTACTAGCGGTTTTTTAAAGAAAGATAAACATATATATTGTTTACCGAGATAATTGTCTAATAGAAGCTTTGTATCATCCATAGCGTCTGGCGAATTATTGTTTTTAGCAGTTTGCTGCTGAGGGTGGATTCTGAAGGCGCAAAGTGACTCTCGGAGATAAGCGAATTTTCCCTGTTCAAGAAGATGAAACCACATTTCCAGGTCAATTAACTGGCGATATCTTGCATCAAACCCCCTTGCCGCTGATGCCTTTCTGAACATAACAGCCGAAGGCTCTCCTATAAGGTTTTTCTGTTCCCAAAGACACATTGATATTGCCTTGGCTCCTTCAATCACTATTTTATGTTGAAAATGTGCAAGTTCTTTGATGACAGCCGAATTTTCGTTTATGATCTTTCTTGCCGAGGCAACTAGGGCAATCTCGTTATTGGAATCTAGCATACCCGCCATCTTGGTCAAAGCATCTGGAGAGCAAAGCAAGTCATCGCCAAAAAGGAACTTGATATAGTCACCCGAGGCGTCCTGCATACACAAGTTCCAGTTCTTTGCCATGCCGACATTAACTGAATTACGTTTGAAAATTATTCTACTATCATGTGCTGCATAAGACATTACAATTTCAGTAGTATTGTCTTGAGAACAGTCATCGATAATTATCAGCTCGAAGTTGGGATAATTCTGTGACAGCACCGATTCTATCGCTTCAGGCAAATACCTGGCGTAATTGTAAGTCGGTATGCAGACGCTTACTTTTGTCGGTTTGAGATTTATATTCTTGCCTGATGAAGCTAAACTCATTCCGGCCTCTTATTATAGATACTATTATTAAGCTCGTTGAACACCTCTTCGGCGGTGAGTTGTTCCAGGCATTCCATCTTTCCCCTTCTGGTAATAGCGCAGCTTTCTTGATTACACGGCACACAATCCCACTCTTTCTGAACCACGGTAATATAACCTTTGCGCTGAATTCCCTTGTTCGCAACAAAAGGTGACATCTCTTCACAGCCGTTCGGCCACGGCGCCCAGTAGCGAGTGAGTGTCGGTCCAAAAATGGCAATTGTCGAGGCTTCCATGGCAGCCGCTATGTGGGTGGTAGCTGTGTCAATGCCGACATAAGCGAGGCACCCTTTCACGGAAGCGGCAAAAATATTTAATGTGCGGGAGGGAAAAGTTACCACTCCCGGGGGACAGTAGGCAAGGATCGTATGGAGATAATCATTGTCCTCCGGCGTTGACGTAGCTGTAAATACCGCCGTGCAATCAGTATGTTCATTTATCAGAGCGGCAAGTTTTCCCCAATTTTCCGCTGGCCAGTACTTGTAACGCTTTATGCTGTAGGGATGCAGGAGTATGTACCTGTCACTGGAGATTGCTCCCTTGGCAAAAGCCACGTCTTCATCGTCGTATCCCATTGATACGCGCGGAATGGGAGAGATGCCGAGTTCCTCAGCCAATGACAGCACCCCGGATACGACATGCGAACGGTCGTCATAGATACGATGTGAGTCCAGGATGAGGCGCTTCCACCAGTGCTTCCCCGAAATCTGCACCAAGCCGATGGATCTCTTACCTGCAACGGCCGCGGCGATCGTGCTTCTGTCGGAGGCATAGGCAGCCAACGCCACGTCATAGCTACGAAAAAGTGAACGGAGCAAGGCCAGGTGTTTCCCTTTCCTAGGAATGGTGATGACCTTCCTGATCAGCGGATTCTTTTTGAGGGTCTTATCGGTTCCCTCAAAAACCAGGTAATCGATTTCCGCATTCGGAAACGCCGTCTTCAGGGAAAGTGCCAATGGAGTCGTCACCAGCACATCGCCGATGTAGCGCAGAACAACTATCAGGAATGATTTAGAATCTGAAGGCTCCCTAATCATAGTATCAGTAATAGCGTAACCTCCCGCCAATCCATTTTTCTATGAGCGAGTGGCCATATAGGACTTTCTCTTTGGTCCGCCAAAAAAAAATCTGCAACTTGGTGCTGCGCCTTTGCAAGAATCGTTTCCACCAGGTGAGCCTCCATTTGCGGCGGAAATAGGCCCGGTTTTCTGCCTCATAAGGCCTGGCATCCCTTGAGCGGCGTATTGAATTCTGGGTTACGGATCCGAAATGGTGGATAAAGGAGCGCCCCGTTGTCCCCAAGCGGAAACCGGCATCCTTTGCCCGCCGGAAAAAATCGGCGTCCTCAAACTGGCCAATACGGAAATTTTCATCGAAGAAGCCAACAGCTTCAAAGACCCGCCTTTTGACCATGAAACAGACCCCCTGAGCAATCCCCGTTCTCGATACCTTCCCCATGCAGTCGGTAAACTCCCGCGAATAAATAGCGATGTCATAGTTGTAATCGCCCTCCCGGAAGGCGGGGCTCACGATATCCAGAGACTCTCTTACAGCGGATTCTAACAACCCGTGCAGCCAATCAGGAGATGCGATGATATCGTTGTTCAATATCGCTATCCAATGCGTTGATGCGGCTTTTACTCCCTGATTCCAGGCAGCGGCGCAACCCATATTTTCCGGATTGGTTATGACGGTAATCCCTTTGAGTGTGGCGAGATACTCTGCCGTGCCATCGGACGAACCGTTGTTAATCAGTATGATCTCCTTAACCCAGGTAGTATCAACCAAAAGGCTTTCAAGACAGCGCCTTGTATATTCCAATTGATTGAACAATGGAATAACAATGCTCACATCTCTATTCTTATCCTCATCCCGAATAGTCATCCTTGAAATTCCTTACGGAAACATTCCCACACACAAACTGTCCGGCTTCACTTGCATAACGCCGGTTCACTCCATGACCATGAGCGGAGATCACAGCCAGTTCACCCATTGGCTGCCGATTCTTCTGTCGGGGGCAGCACATCCATCTCCGCGAGCTTCATGTATTTATAAAACGTTACCTCGGCGCTGGAAAATGCCACCAGAAGACCGACCCGGCCATCGAGAAAACCCATTTTTATGATATACGAGCGAAAAAATGAGTAGATGGTTCTTCCGATAACTTTCACAAGACCCGCCTTATTTCCTCTCTCATGCAGAAGCTGTGCTCCCAGTGTCGAATAACGGTCAACCCGGCCGATGAAGTCACCGACTGCGGCATAGGAGTGATGCTCCAGGGGATTGGCCAGAATTCCCGCTTCCCCTTCGAAGAGTACCGATTCGTGGACAATCCGGTCGCTGAAGTGGGCTACACCGCGCCTGAAAAGACGGATGACTTCATCCGGCCACCAGCCGGAATGACGCACCCAGACGCCGCGGTAAAGGTTCTTACGCTTTACCCAGTAAGCGTCGTAATCGGGATTTTGCACGACAGAGCAAATTTCTTGGGCGAGTTCCGGTGTCACCCGTTCGTCGGCGTCTATCGAAAAGACCCACTCACCGGTCGCAAGCGCCAGAGCCTGGTTCTTTTGCGGGCCAAACCCCGTCCATGGGCATTCGTGGAAGGTCACTCTTGGATAAGAGACACAGATCTCCTCTGTCCGGTCACTGCTGTCCGAGTCAACAACGACGATTTCGTCGGCCCAAGCCAGGCTATTGAGGCATTCGGCAATATTCCGTTCTTCGTTCTTTACAATCAGAATGCACGAAATGGTCGCTTCCATGGCACCAATTCCTAAGAGTTGTTAACCTTGATCAGCTTTGCTAGCGAGGCCCCATCCTGTGGGGCAGCCAAGAAGATGCCAGAATAAGAGGCGCGTATTGATCACAAGTCTTGTCCGGGCGCCTCTGCTTACCGGGCAAGCCACTAACTGCACGAGTAAAGAAACAAAAAGCTTGATGATGAGGCATGTTGCAAGTAGCACCAGAATAACCGATGAGTAATGCTTCCGGAAGAAGATGTAGCGCGATTTCCAATACTCGATGCGGGCTGCAACAATATTCTTCTTCGCTGTTCGCCCCTGTAGGTGGAATATGTGAGCCTGAGGATGAAAGAAGACGCTCCAGCCGTTCTTTTTCATCAACATGCACCAATCCGTTTCTTCGAAGAAAAAGAAATATGACTCGTCGAGAAGACCGACCATATCAATGGCCTTTTTTGCGACTACCATACAGGCGCCGATGATCGATTCGACTTTCACAGGATGGTCAAGCCGTCTTTCCTTTCCTGGATAACGCCGGGGGAACAATCGGCGCAACAGCGATTTGTTCAGCAGTTCCGTGGCAAGGGTCGGAATGTTGGCAATTGAGTTTTGTATCGTACCGTCGGCGTTCAGAAGCTGGCCGCCGCAGATTGCCGTTTTCTGATTGCGGTCCATAAAATCGACAATCGTTGCAATAGCTGACGGCGTCAGCACTGCATCGGTGTTGAGAAGCACTACATAACGTCCATGTGCCTGGCGCATCGCAATATTATTTGCCTTCGCAAAACCCAGATTCCTGCCGTTTTCGATGCAACGGATATCCGGAAAGGAGTGCCGTACCGCCTCGACACTCCCATCGGAGCTTGCGTTATCCACCAACATGATCTCGAACGAAAGCGGCGGAACCGTCGCATAAACCGATCCGATGCAGTCAAGAAGAAGTTCTTTCGTATTGCGGTTGACAATAATGATTGAAAGATCCTTCAATGGTTGACTTTTATGCTTGTTCAATCTTCTCCTTAAGGCGGAGCGCCGCCTGAACCACATCCTCCGCCATAACCTCCTTCATGCAGCGATGATCGGTCGGGCATTCTCTCAGAAGGCATGGAGCGCACTCCGCATCCTGCCGAACCACGACGGCCCGGTCGCTGAACGGTGAAGTAGTGGTATGGTCGGTGGAGCCGAAGATGGCCACCAGCGGAACATTGAAAGCGGCGGCGATGTGCATCGGTCCGGAGTCGTTGGTAATGAAAAAATCGCATCGCTTGATCAGGGCCATAAGTTGACGCACCGAAGTGCGCCCGGCCAGGTTGAGGCACGCCCCCTCCATAGCAGCCGCTATCTCATCGGCTATCTCTCTTTCCGTCGGACTACCAGTGATGACCGCCTTTGCGCCCCACTGTCGGCAGAGCTCATTGGCCACGGCGGCAAAACGCTCCGGATACCACCTCTTGGCCGAACCGTAAGTAGCACCGGGGTTGATGCCTATCATAAAGTCGCCGGAGTCGATGCCTGCTTCCAGCAGAACCCTTGACACCTCCCGCTCTTCATCATCTGTAACCATCAGAGAGAGGGTTTTCGCTCCATTAGTAATCCCGAAGCTAGCCAGCATCTTTAGATAATACTCCACATGATGAAGCCTTTTTGTTTCCATGGATAATGCACAGCCATGGGTTAGCAGAAAGCCACGGCCGTCGGTACGATATCCCATGCGTATCGGGAGCCTGGCCAGCCAGGTGATGAGAGCGGCATCGAAGGCATTTTGCAGTAGAATCGCCATATCGAAATGCCGCGCTCGCAGTTCTCGGGCCATGAGCAACCGCCCGGCAAGTCCGGCGTGTTGTCCCTTTTTGTCATATACCATGATCTCATCGATATGGCCATGGGGAGAAAACAGCTCCGCCACCAGCGGAGTGGCCAGAATGGTGATATACGCATTCGGAAACGTCCCGCGGATAGCTCCAATTGCCGGCGTGGTCATAACCGCGTCTCCGAGCCAATTGGTTGAGCGGATCAATATCCTCTCAATTACATGCGAATCGAATAGGTTATCCTCACCCTTCACGCATCACCTTTCATCTACTTTCTCCGCATCCTCAATCAGCATGATCGGTATATCGTCGCGAATAGGGTATTTAAGACGACATTTAGTACACAACAGTCCGGAAACATCTTTAACCAGATTCAGCTCCCCTTTGCATTGCGGACAGACGAGAATATTCAACAGCTCTTTTAATATTGCCATAATTCATCCCTGAATTTAAAGCAGTTTTTCTAATGCAGCCTCCAGAGGCCCCGCATCAACAAAACACAGCTCCAGTCTCGCCGCATAAACCATTCCCAGTCTTTCTAGAAAGGGTTTAAGCTTAACCGCATCTTTTTCAGTGGTGATCAGGTAGTCGGCGCGAGAAATCTCTTTTTGTCGGCAAATAGCAGTGATTTCCGGCTCTCCATATCTGCAATGGTCTGGAAAGGCAATAGTTGAGGCCAATCGTACTCCTTTCCGCGCCAAAGATTCGAAGAAGGCTGCCGGCTCGGCGATACCGGCAAACGCAAGAGCTCTGAACTTTTCAAGTGAACCGAATGGAACCGGTTCGCCTCCCTCCAGCGGGAGAGCACAGGTCAAGCGGTGGGAAGCGGCGCACCAGGGTTTGTCGGTTGCATGTGCGGGTTCATTGCCGTTGCATCTGGTGAAAATAACCAGGTCAGCCCGTTTGATCGCCGACACAGGCTCGCGTAATGTCCCTGCCGGAAGTGTCCGCCTATTGCCGAACGGCTTTTCGCAATCGAGCAGAAGGAGGTTCAGATCGCGCTTAAGGCGCAGGTGCTGGAATCCGTCATCGAGGATTAAGATGTCAGGGTCAAGCCGCTCCAGGGCGAGACACCCGGCCCGATAACGATCCGTGCCGATGACAAGCATGATCCCTGGAAGTGAGTTGGCAAGGAGATATGGTTCGTCTCCCGCCTCGCCAGGAGAGAACAGAATAGTGCTGCCGTCGGCGACAATCCTGATAGCCCCTTCCAGTGAACCGCCATATCCACGGGAAAGAATAGCTACCCGCTTCCCCCGCTCCATGAACCAGCGGGCCAGATAAGCTGTCATTGGAGTTTTACCGGTACCGCCGACCGTCAGGTTCCCCACCGAGATAACGGGTTGCGTCAAGCGAAATGAGCGAAAAAGCCCGAGGTCATAGGCCTTGGCCCTCAGACGAAGCACCAGGGAATAAGGGAAAGAGAGGAGAGAGAGAACGGATAAAAGAAGTCGATCCGTTATCCTGCGTCTCTTACCTTCGACAAGCTCCCTAAAATAGATTTCAGAAGAAATCATCGCCCTCTGCAATGCTAAGAATCTACCTGAACAGGAGGTTACATAAATTGTGCTAGACAAGGTCTTGCCAGTCGCACGAGTTGGCTCTTCAGCAGCCCTTAGCTTTGAATCAGCTGTTAAGCGAAGGGTTTTTATGCCATGCGAAAAGGATACTGACAGGCATTTGACGAGTACTGTATCCCTTGCCCTGGAGAAAAGCTGCCATTGATTCAATATTCCAAGTTGGCTCTGACCCGGTGTGTACTTCCATGGCTATCTGATCGATTCTGGGAAAGATCGTGTCCGGGCAATTATAGATAATATCGTACTCAGCGCCCTCGCAATCCATTTTTAACAGATCGCATTTCTCAATTCCATGTTCTTCGAATATATCATCAATGCTTATGCACGATACAGTAAGCTCCTGATTCCGACTGTCGTTGTTCTTATAAATGGTCGCACTTGTGGTAAAAGAGTCATTCGGATCGAACGACAACTTTATTTCACCCGATCTGCCGGCAACAGCAATTGGAAACGTATTGATATCGCATTGTGGGTTAAGATTTTTGTTTTGCTCTAACATGCGATAGTTGACAGGTATTGGTTCAAAGGATAAAATCCGGGCATTAGGGAAACGAGATGCGGCAAAAAGAGAGAAGTAGCCTGCATTCGCACCTACATCCAAAATTATCGGGGAAGAAAGAACCCGATTCTCCAACCCCCTCATATAGCATTCGTCAAAAAAAATCTCCTTGAAGGTTTGAAGCAATCGTCTTGGCACCTCAATCTTGACACCAGACCTCGTTTTGAAAAAGAGCGGATCAGTATGAAGACCTCCAAGCTTATCGGCAAGATAAGTCCACCAGTTTGATATATTTCTAATAAGATTCAAATATCGACGCATTATTCCTCTCTGTCTCAGGTATTCCTCTTAAATTCACAGTCTATCAAGAATTTTGATTCTGTGAAAATGTGGCATGCTTATGATCCCTTTTTATCTAATAACCGACCGATAATTTCCATATGGCGGGCAATCGCTCCGCTGCTCTCTTCCAACATGCGTATGCCGTTATTTCCCATTTCAAGACGTTTGGCATGATTAGCCATAAGTAACCGCAACATTCCTGTCAGCTCTTCACCATCCCTGACCTGTGCACCGCCGCCGCAAGCAAGGAGGAGCGCCGCGGGCTCCCTGAAGTTGTGCATATGAGAACCAAAAAGGACCGGTAGCCCGAGAGATGCCGGTTCCAGGATATTGTGGCCGCCAGTCGGCACAAAACTCCCACCGACGAAGGCAAGATCGCAGATAGCGTAGAACCGCATCAGTTCACCTACGGTATCCACCACCAGGACCTCGCCCGGCCTGAACTCACCTGCATGGCTTCCAAGTTTCGAACGCAGGGTGAACTTCATGCCGAATTTGCCGAGGATATCCGCGACCTCCCCGGCCCGTTCGGGATGGCGCGGCACGAGCACGAGGAAACAGTCCTGGCCAGTGGTCAAAAGGCGCTGATAGGTGGAAAGGAGGATATCCTCCTCCCCTGCATGTGTGCTGCCGGCGGTGATAACCACAATCCCGTCGGGAACTTTGTACCCTTTGCGCAACTCTCTTTTCAAATCACCCGTTGGTGCTGTGGCCGGAATATCGTACTTGAGGTTCCTGGTGACATGGACCCGCTTCTGGTCAGCGCCGATAGCGACGATCCGGCGGGCGTCCTCGGCAGTCTGCATACAAAATGCGGAAATATTTTCAAGGACCGGGCGGAAAAAACATCTCATCTTCAGGTATCTTCCGAAAGACCGATCGGAAATGCGTCCATTCACCAGCACCGCCGGTATTCCCATATCATGGGCGGTCCGCAGGAAATTCGGCCATATCTCGGTTTCCACGATTACCAGCAGGGCAGGTCGCACCGTCGCAAGCGCACGTTTTACTGTAAAACGGTAATCGAAGGGGAAAAAGACGCAGTGATCGACCTCGGACGTCTTTTCGGCAATGCTGCGGCCGGTTTCGGTGACGTTCGACAGGACGATCCTGATTCCGGGGGAGTTTTCCTTAAGTGCCTTGAGGAGAGGTTTTACCGCCATCGTCTCCCCCACTGACACTGCATGAACCCAGACTGTTTTTTGCCCCGCCAGAGCAGAAACCAACCCTGCATCATATATTCCGCATCGCTCGGCAATTCCATCTCTGCGCTTCCCTTTGCACCAGGAGCGAAACAGGGAATAGACGAAAATCAGCGGCGTGGCCAGAAGCAGCACTATGTCATATATAAGGTAGATCATTGCCGCGCAAGCTCATCGGCCCTGAGTGTGGTGTCCCGGAGGGCATGCTCGATTCGCAAACGAAACATCTCCAACTCCTCTTCTGCCTCGTAATAGAGCGGCTCACCCCAGATAAAAACTCCATTGGAAAAAGGATAGGGGAGAAGGAAACGGTCCCAACTCCTGATGCGTTTGGCTTTCGAGCAGGAAAAAGCCAGGGGGATGACGGGCCGTCCACTCATGCGGGCAACCTGGGCAACCCCCAATTTTACTATTTCGGCAGGACCGCGCGGACCGTCGGGGGTTATTCCCAGGTCGCAGTTCTTTCGTGCCAGCCGCACCAGTTCTATCAATGCCTTCGATCCTCTTTTCGATGAGGAGCCCCGCACCAGCTTGATGTTGAACCACTTAAAAACGTTTGCGATTATCTCGCCATCCCCGTGACTGCTGACAAGGGCATGGATACCCGCTCCTTTATACGCGAATGGGGACATGAGCAGCCTGTTGTGCCAGAAAACGATAATTATTCCTTCACCCCGCACGTGAAAGGCAAGCGGAACTTCGGCGCTTATGATCCTGATCCTCATTGTGATATAGAGTATCCGGATGGCAAGGTAGATGAGGGCGGGAAGGAATCCTCCGGCCAGCCGGTTTTTGAGTGCGCGTAATAGATCTTTCATCAGCTCTGGAATTGCATGTCATATAGTTTTTTATATACCCCTCCGCGGACCAGCAGTTCCGCATGGCGCCCGGTTTCAACGATCTCCCCGTTCTCCAGCACCACGATCTTATCGGCATGGAGGATGGTCGAAAGGCGGTGGGCAATGACAAAGGTAGTGCGGTTGGCCATCAGGTTATTGAGGGCTTTTTGCACCATTTGCTCACTTTCAGTATCAAGTGCGCTAGTCGCCTCGTCGAGGATGAGGATCGGAGTATTTTTCATGATCGCCCTGGCGATACAAATGCGCTGCCGCTGCCCCCCGGAGAGCCTTACCCCACGGTCGCCGATGTTGGTATTATACCCCTCCGGCATCTCCGAGATAAAATTGTGGGCAAAGGCCGCCCTGGCAGCGGCCTCCACCTCAGAGTCATCGGCGTCGGGCTTTCCGTAGCGGATGTTGTTGGCAAGAGTGTCGTTAAAGAGCATGGTCTCTTGGTCAACCAGAGCAATCTGCCTAAGAAGATCGACCTGCCGCAACTCCCTGACATCGTAGCCGTCGATCATCACTTTCCCCGACGTAACTTCGTAAAAGCGGAGGATGAGGGATACCATGGTAGTCTTTCCAGCCCCGGACGGACCCACCAGCGCAATTACCTCCCCTTGGTGGGCGGTAACGTTGATATTGGATAGAATAGGCTCTTCTCCATAGCAAAAGGAGACATTGCAAAATTCCACATCACCACGGGCACGTTCCAGGGAAATCGGGTTGGCCGCCTCCACAATCTCCGGTTCAGCGTCGATGATCTCAAAGACCCGCTCAGAGGCCCCGGCACAGCGCTGAATGACATTGTAAACAGCAATGAGTTTTTTGACGGGACTGTACATCAAGCCCATGGCTATCACGAAAGATATGAAGTCGGCGGAGTCCATCTCACCTCTCATAACTTTGGCGCCACCCACCCAGATAACCGCCGCCACGCCGATTGAAGTTATCAACTCCATGATCGGCGTTGAAAGCGCCCCATACTTAATCGAACGTCGAATAAAGTGATAAAAGTCGCGGTTAATAGCCTCGAATTTCTCCACCTCCCGCTTCTCCAGCCCGAACGCCTTGATCACCTTGATCCCGGAGAAGGTCTCCTGGAGGACGCCGGCAATCCCCCCCATTCTCTCCTGCCCTTCCCGGGCCAGATGCTTGATACGGCGGCCGATCTTCTGCGCCGGGTAAACCGTGAGCGGAATCACGACCACGGCAATGAAGGCGAGTTGCCAGTTGCGATAGAAGACCACTCCCAGCAGAGAAATTGCCGAAACGCCATCGCGGAAGAAACCGCTCACGGTATTGGCAACCCCGTCCTGCATGGCGCTCACGTCTGAAAGGACCCGCGACATAAGCCCCCCGGTGGTTTCCCGATGGAAAAAACCGAGAGAGAGGCGGAGATTGCGCCGATATATCTCGTTGCGGACATCCTGTACCGCCAGTTGCCCGGCAGTAGTGATGAAATAGTCGTTGGTTAACCGGCAAAGACCTCGAACGAGAAAGAGGACAAATATCCCGAGGGGCAATAAATAAAATATGATGTGGTTCTTCTCGGTGAAAATTCGCTTGAGCACCGGTCCGATCAGGTAGGCGACACCGCCATCCGTTGCGCCGACACATGTGGCGGCGATGGCAGCGATAACGACACGCCACCAGTAAGGCTTTATGTATTTAATCAGACGAATGAATACTTTCATGTATCCCTTTGTGCCTTTTGCGCAATGAGATCCTCGGCCAGACGCGCCGCCCGTTCCGATGCCCCGCTGCTCCCCAGTTTTGCCCTGATACCGGCAAGCTTGGCCCGCATCTCCTGTGCATAGTCGTTGTCAGTTAGAATTCGTGCAATTTCTGCCGCTATCCAGGCCGGCTCCGCGTCGTCCTGGATCAGTTCACGGACCACCCGTTCACCTGCAACAATATTGCAGATGCCGATATGGTCAACTTTTATGAGACGTTTCCCCACTGCATAGGTGAAAGGAGAAACCCGGTAAATGATGACCATTGGCGCTCCCATCAGTGCGGCCTCCAGGGTCACGGTGCCGGAAACGGTAATGATGGCGTCGCAGACCTGCATTACATCATATACTTTCTCTTCTATAACCCGTATATCAAGGGAGGAGGATTTCAAAAAAGGCGCAATGTCCTCATTGGTCAAGCTGGAAGCGAGCGGCAGGATGAACTGCAGGTCCGGGAAGTGCTTCTTAAGCAGAGTAGCAGCTTCCAGAATTGTAGCAGAAAGGTTCCTGATCTCACCCTTCCGGCTACCGGGGAAGAGTCCTACCGTTCTTTTTGCCGGATCGAGACCAAAACTGGCCTGCGCCTCGGCACGGGTCATGGTAGGATGGACAATATCTACAAGAGGGTGACCTACAAAGGTAACAGGGACTCCACCTTTTTCATAAAAGGGGACTTCAAATGGAAATACAACCGCCATCCGGTCCACCAGCTTGGCGATTTTTTTCACCCTTCCGACTCGCCATGCCCATATCTGCGGACTGATATAGTAAAGGACCCGAACTCCTGCGCTTTTGGCCACTTTTGCCAGATGCAGATTGAAGTCGGGATAATCTATCAGGATGAGAAGGTCGGGAGGGTCGGTCCGGATGATCTTTTTCAGCGTGGAAAAAGCGCGGTAGATGACCGGAAAGTGAGAGATAACCTCTATCAGGCCGACTACCGCCATTTCTGAAGAGTCAATCAGGGTCGTAACACCCGCTTCCCGCATTTTCGGACCCCCCATGCCAAAAAACGACAGGCCTGGGTTTTTACGGAGAGCCTCTTTGACCAGGTTGGAGCCGTGGAGATCACCGGAAGCCTCGCCGGCGACGATCATGATTCGTTTGTTCAAAAAAACTCCTGTATTACAGGGACTGGGGTTTGGGGACCGGGGACTGGCAAAATCTTTCTTTAACCCCTAGCCTCAAGACCCTAGCCCCTAGAAGTGCTCTTAATCACTCCCACTACTTCCCGAACCTGCTCATCGGTCATTTCCGGGAAAATGGGGAGCGACATGCAGCGGCTGGCGGTCTCCTCGGCAATCGGCATGGAAACGTTCCGGTAATCCGCCGCGAACACATCCTGACGATGAAGCGGAATCGGATAGTATATGGCTGAGGCGATATGGGCGGCTGTAAGTGACTCCATGATTTTCTCCCGGCTATCTGTCAGGATGGTGTACTGATGATAGACATGATTTCCTTTGCCGTCCTCATGGGGTGGATTTACTGGAGAGTCATTTAACAGAGAAGTGTAGAGGTGGGCGACGCGTCTACGTTCGGCGTTGTAGCCCTCTATATGCTTCAGCTTGGCGCGCAGGACCACCGCTTGGATTTCGTCGAGACGGCTGTTGTAACCGATCACATTATGGTGATACCTGACTTTGCTGCCGTGATTGCGGAGGATGCGGAGTTGTTCCGCACGTTCGGAGGTATTGGTGATTACCATGCCTCCGTCCCCGTAACAACCCAGGTTTTTGCTGGGAAAGAAGCTGAAACAGCCGAATTCGCCGATTGCGCCTGTCATCCGACCCTTGTAAGCCGCGCCAAAGGACTGGGCGCAATCCTCAATGATTATAAGGTTGTGCTTTTTGCATATGGACTCTATTGCCGCCATGTCGGACGGCTGACCGAAAAGGTGTACCGGAAGAACCGCGCGGCTCTTCGAGGTGATGGCCGCTTCAATTCCGATAGGATTAATGTTGAAGGTCTTTGCGTCGATGTCAACAAATACCGGTTTGGCTCCAACATAACGGATTGCTTCGGCGGTGGCGATGAAGGTGAATGGAGATGTGATGACCTCGTCTCCCTCGCCTATGCCGGCTGCAACCAGTGCTAGATGGAGCGCGTCAGTGCCCGAAGCCACCGCAACGGCATGTTGCGCGCCCAGGTAAGCGGCTGCCTCGTTCTCAAAAGCGGTTACGTTCGGCCCCAGAATAAACTGGGTTTTATCCAGGGCATCAAGGATCCCGCTATCTATCTCATCCTTGATGTTCTGGTACTGTATTTTAAGATCCACCATTGGAATCATTTAAACGCCCCTATTCCCAAAGAAACTGAAGGGGCAGACTTATGTGTCTGCCCATGAGCGAACACATGGGTTCGCCCCTACAAAAGTTTACAACTTTTTATTAATTCTGAGCGCGGTTTCCAACGCCTGCCTGCCGTCTTCGCCCGAGACTACCGGCGGGTTGCCTGTAATAACGGCGTCGAGGAATGCTTCAATCTCGCTTTTCAAGGCATCCACCTGATCGAACTTCTGCTCTACCTTTTGAATATTAGGGACTCCAGGGAACATTTCCCCATCCCCTTTACGGAATACCGCAAAACTCTTGTTCTGGAAATCGACGCTGATATAGGCGTCAGGCTGAAATATCCGCATCTTGCGCTCACTCTTCAGACTGATCCGGCTGGCCGTGACGTTAGCAACACAGCCGTTGGCAAACTGAATGCGGGCGTTGGCAATATCCTCTTCTTCCGTAAAGACCGGCGTGCCGATGGAATTGATTTGCTTGACCTTCGATCCGACAATGTGCTGGATAATGTCGATATCATGGATCATCAGGTCGAGCACAACATTCACATCGGTCCCCCGGGGTTTGAAAGGAGCTATTCGTATCGACTCGATAAAGCCCGGCGACCGGACAATACCGTCAAGGGCAAGGACCACCGGGTTAAAACGCTCCAGATGCCCCACCTGAAACACCGACTTCTTCGCTGCAGCGATTCTGATCAGTTCATCGGCCTCGTCCAGGGTGGTGGTGATCGGCTTCTCCAAAAGCACATGAACCCCTTTTTCGAGAAACGACTTTGCAACCTCGTAATGGGCCTGAGTCGGCACTACAATGCTGACCGCATCAACACGATCAAGTATATCCCGATAATCGGTAAAGGGCCGGGTGCCCACTTTTTCGGCCACGGTCGTTGCTTTATCCGTATCAATATCCACTACCGCAACCAGATCGGCGTTGATAAGTTGAGCGTATTTTTCGGCATGGAACTGCCCAAGGTAACCGACCCCAACCACAGCGGTCCTGATCTTCTCCATCAGCGGCATATACCCCTTTCCGATTTTTCAATGAATTCGATAAAGTGACTTACTTCCGGCAATGCGGGTAGTTCATTCCTGATTCGCGCCAACGCATCGGCAACGCGCAGCTTGGAAAAAACCAGTATCCGGAAAGCCTTTTTGAGGGTTGTGATACTTTCCTCTGAAAAACCGCGACGCCGGAGTCCGACCATGTTCAGACCACGCATCCTCGCCCTGTCTCCGGCGGCAATCGTATATGGCGCTACATCCTGGCCAACCATTGATCCGCCGGAGAGCATGACGCTCTCGCCAATTCGGACAAACTGGTGAACAGCGGAAAGCCCGCCGAGAATAGCGAAATCTTCCACCATGATGTGCCCTGCCAGTGTCGATCCGTTCGCCATGATCACCCGGTTTCCGATGATGCAATCATGGGCAACGTGGCAATAAGCCATGAAGAGGTTATCATCGCCAATAACCGTTTCGCCGATGCCGGTCACAGTTCCCGGCTGCAGAGTGGCAAACTCTCGAATAATGTTCCTGTTGCCAATGATGAGCCAGGTTTTTTCACCCTTGTACTTAAGGTCCTGTGGAACCCCTCCCACAGAGGCCATGGGGAATATTCGGTTGTCTTCGCCAATCCGCGTCCAGCCGTCGATCACCGTGTGGGCGCCCACCGTAGTGCCACGACCTATAGTAACATGCTCTCCGACCACCGTGAAGGGCCCAACCTCGACGCTGCTGTCCAACTCTGCCTTTGAATGTATTACGGCAGTCGGGTGGATCATAAAAGTCCCAATACTAAATAGTCGCTAGTAGCCAACTATTGGCCGTCAGATATTATTCGCTGGGTTTATCGGCGAATGTCGCTTTAAGTTCCGCCTCAGTAGTCAGTTTCCCGTCAACGAAGACCTTGCCATTAAAGCACCAGATATTCCGGCGATTCGAGACAGCTTCCATCTCTATGCGGAGTTGGTCTCCGGGCATAACCGGCCGGCGGAACTTGGCATTATCAATACCGACAAAATAGCAGAGTTTCTTGCGTATCTCATCGTTGGAGGCCATGTAGGCGAGAATTCCCCCAACCTGGGCCATTGCTTCAATAATCAGAACGCCTGGCATCACCGGATAACCGGGAAAGTGCCCCGGGAAAAAGGGTTCGTTGATGGTGACGTTCTTCAGGCCGACAATCTTCTTCCCGAGTTCATGCTCGACAATTCTGTCCACCAACAGAAAGGGGTAACGATGCGGCAAAATCTTCATGATTTCATGGATTTCAATCATTGCAGCCTCCTTGATAAAAAGCAGTGATTCGATTAATCATAGAAAATGTCTCTATCTATTGGTCACTGGTCATCGGCGCTGGTTACTCCCGCAAGTTTTTCCTCTAGTTCCTGCACACGCTTTTCCAGGGCATTTATTGTTTTGCGCATTTCGGGCAACTTGGGTATAGTCCCCATGGAGCGCAGCCACTCCCGGTGGGGTATGGTTGGAATACCGCTGAAGATGCCGTTGGCAGTAAGATTGCCCGGCACCCCCGATTTGGCCCCCACCATGGTATTGGCACCGATCTCCAAATGGCCGGCGACTCCCACCTGACCGCCGAGCGTAACATGCTCACCGAGCTTTGCACTTCCGGAAATCCCCACTTGGGAAACGATCATGCAGTTTTCGCCGATCACGCAGTTGTGGGCGATCTGGACCAAATTGTCGATTTTGGTTCCGCGCCTGATCAGGGTCACCTCGAGGGCGGCGCGGTCGATTGCGCTATTTGCGCCTATCTCCACATCGTCTTCGATTACCACGACGCCGATCTGCGGGATTTTGTACCAACCTTTGCCGTCCGGCGCATATCCGAAGCCGTCACTGCCGATCACGGCGCCACTATGTATGATGACCCTGTTGCCGATACGGCACCTCTCACGGACGACGACATTGGCGTGAAGAGTGACATCATCACCAACCTCCACCCCCTCATAGAGAGCCACGCCGGGAAAGATAACGACATGATTTCCCAATTTAACGCCATCCGCCACATATGCGCCGGGGTAGACCGTCACTCCTTCCCCCATGACTACCTTTTCGCCGATGAAAGCCCCCCCCATGACACCTTTCAGTGCCGGTGGTCTGACATAAAACAGGGTCAAAAGCTTGGCGAAAGCAAGATAGGGATTTTTTAACTCAATGACGTTCCTGCCGTGCCTTTCGGCCCCTGGGGGGAGTACTACTGCCGTGGCCCTTGTGGAGGCAACTTTCGCTGCATATTTTGGATTTGCAAGAAAGGTGATTTGGCCCTCGCCGGCGTCATCCAGACCGGCAAGGCCATGTATCCGCACATTTTCATCACCTATCACCGTCCCGCCGAGATAATCGGCCAACTCCTTCAGGCTCTTTTCCATGACATTCTCCTGCAAATAATAAGGTTATTTATTCCTCGATGCATTGAATGTTTTCAACACTTCATCAGTCAGGTCAACTTTGTCGTCCAGATAAACCATACCATCGTTCTTGACAAATATAATGGTGTAGCCGTTCTTGCGGCCATAGTTCTGGATGATCTTCACAATCTGCTCGATAATCCGGTTGGTCAGCTCGTCATTCTTTGCCTGCAGGTCATCCTGGGCGTCCTTAAGGAACCGCTGATATTCCTTGAGTTTCTGCTGATAATCCTTTTCCTTGGCGCCGCGAGCTGATTCAGAGAGGAGCACGTTCTGCTTTTCCAGGGCTGCCTTCAGTTTCTTCAATTCTTCTTCTTTGGTGTTTTTCTCCCCTTCATATTTATTTGCCTTTCCCGCGAGCTGTTCCTTGGCCTCCTTGCCGGCATCGGAATTAAGCAGGACTTTCTGGATATCCACGGAGCCGAGTTTCACCCCGTCGGCTCCGAAAGCCGCGGATGCAAGTGCAAGGGAAAGAGAGAGGGCAAAAGTTGTGACGATTCTTTTCATGTAAAATCTCCTTTATGTGGTTTTAGAAAAAACTTCCCATGGAAAATTCAATCCTGCCTGATTTTTTATCAATGCCCTCACGGGGGTTATAAGGGATTCCGTATTCCAGACGTAATGGGCCCATCGGTGAATTCCAACGGAAACCGAAACCATAACTGACCTGAACGCGGGTAAAGAGCTTGTCAAGTCCATCGTATGAATTGCCTGCATCCACGAACAAGACCCCTTTCAGACCCGCCTCCTTGATAATAGGGAACAGATAATCCACATTGAAGTAAGTCTCGGTATCTCCGCCAAGGAAAGCAAATATAGTATTTCCATAGACTTCACCCTTACCATTTGTGACGGGATTTAAGCTGCTGGTGTATGGAGATACCGTCCTGCCATTGTAACCGCGAAGGGTATTGATCCCGCCCAGATAAAACTTTTCATCAATCGGAACATCACCCAAACTCTGGATATATCCGAAAGCGCCGTGCAGGGAGATGACGGTCCCCCATGGCGCCGGGTAAAAAAGCCTTGTTTCGCCGATATAGCGTATGAACTTGTTGGTGCCCCCCAGTCCGGCAAATTCCAGCGACAGGTTATTGGTCATGCCGCTTGTCGGGTCGAGATGATAGTCGGTGCTGTTTCTCGCCAACTGGAACGCAATTGAACTTGTGGTGGAAGTCGTTTCCGGGGCGGGAACCAATTGTAAATTGATGCTGTTCTGCAGCGCCGCTGAAATATTGAAAATTTTCTTTTCTTCGTATGTATATATCATGAGCGTGCTGATCTCATCGGATAAGGGATAGCCCGCCTTTATGTCGCCGCCGGTTGCGCGGCGGGTATAGTCTATATAATCCCGCTGGCTTCGATACAAGTCAGCGCCTACTGTCCATCTGGTGTCCATGAAATAGGGATCGGTAAGTCCCAGATTATAGAGCTGTGTCTTTGAGCCGAAAGAAATGGAGGCAATGGCTTTCAATCCCAATCCCAGATAGTTCGACTGCTGGACCGACCCTTGGCCGAGTATCCCGTCGAGGGAGCTGAAACCGGCGCCGATGCTGAACTGTCCGGTAGATTTTTCCTTTACCTCTACGTTCATGTTCAGCTTGTTGTCC
>Ga0181533_1002879_pt1 | contig 19431 bp, 15 predicted proteins | sample PEATcosm2014_Bin_45_FD_119772 | JGI IMG/M metagenome (GOLD analysis project Ga0181533, IMG submission 119772) | Peatland microbial communities from MTU Mesocosm Facility, Houghton, MI, USA - PEATcosm2014_Bin11_60_metaG | ecosystem: Environmental > Terrestrial > Soil > Wetlands > Peat | place...
CCAAAACCGCCACGCCGGCAGGCGCCTTGCGAATGCCGCCGCCCAGCGCCGCTTCCAGGTCGACCTCTTCAACCGGCGCAACTTCCTCCGCCGCTTCGCCGCCCTGTTCAGCAGCAGCCTCAGCAGCCTCTTCCTGGAAGGCCTTGTCGCCCAGCATGTTCATGCCTTCGGCCGCCGAATCGGCAATCTTCGAGGTAAACAGGCGAATGGCGCGCAATGCGTCGTCGTTGCCCGGAATCACGTAATCCACCACCGTGGGATCGCAGTTGGTATCCACCACCGCTACCACGGGTATGCCCAGCTTGCGCGCTTCCTTCACCGCAATCGTCTCGTTGTTCGAGTCCACGATGAACAGCGCGTCGGGCAGCCGCTTCATGTTCTTGATGCCGGCCAGGTTCGCCTGCAAATGCTTCCGCTCCCGCTCCAGGCGAATCACTTCTTTCTTGGTCAGCAGGTCGTAGCGGCCGTCGGTGGCCATCTCGTCCAGTTCCTGAAGGCGCTTCACACTCTTCTGCACCGTGACCCAGTTGGTGAGCAGCCCGCCCAGCCAGCGCTGGTTGATGTAGGGCATGCCCGCGCGCGTAGCTTCTTCTGAAATTGCATCCTGGGCCTGGCGCTTGGTGCCCACAAACAGAATCGTCTTGCCGCTGCCGCACAACTCAACCACAAACTTCGACGCATCCTTGAACAGCTTGAGCGTCTTCTGCAGGTCGATAATGTAAATTCCGTTGCGCTCCCCGAAGATGTATTCCTTCATCTTGGGATTCCAGCGCTTGGTCTGATGCCCGAAGTGAACACCTGCTTCGAGCAGTTCCTTCATGGTGATGGTGGCCAATGGTCCTCCTTTGTGGACTGCATCCGGACGGATCTCCGCCGCGGCGGATGGCCCGGATTTATTCCCCTCGCGGGGAGATTTGTGAAACCAGGTGCCAGATTTCAGGTGCCAGGTTTCAGCAGAGCCGGTCGCCGGCAACTGATCCCTGAACCCTGACCCCTCGCAAGCGCTTAGCGCTTGCTGAATTGGAACCGCTTTCTCGCGCCCTTCTGGCCGTACTTCTTGCGTTCCTTCTGGCGCGCATCGCGCGTCATCAGGCCTTCGGCCTTGAGCAGCTTGCGCAGCTCAGGGTTGAACTCGACCAGGGCGCGGGCAATGCCCATCTTCACCGCGTCGGCCTGCGCGCTTACGCCGCCGCCGCTCACCGTGGTCAGCACGTCGAAGCTCGCCGCCAGTTCCGCCACCAACAGGGTGCGCTTGGCCGAAACCCTTTGCTGTTCGGTCACAAAGTGCTCTTCGAACTTCTTGCCGTTAACCTTCCACTCGCCCGTGCCGGGACGCAGAAACACGCGCGCGATCGCACTCTTGCGCCGCCCCGTCCCGTAATACTGCACCAGATCTGCCATTCGTTTCCTCTTAGCTCTCAGCCGTCAGCTTTCCGCTGTCAGCCGTCTTTTCCCTAGCCCCTAGGCCCCTGCATTCTTGTTCCCTTGGTCCCTTGTTCCCTGTCTTACAACGCCACCGGCATCTGCGCCCCATGCGGGTGCTTGTCGCCGCGGTACACCTTCAATTTCGTTGCCATTTGCCGGCCCATCTTGGTCTTGGGCAGCATGCCCTTGATGGCCTGTTCCAGAACCTGCTCCGGCTTGCGGTTGATCAGCCGCGCAAACGACTCCTCGCGCAGCCCGCCCGGAAAGCCCGTGTAGCGCCGGTACAGCTTCTTCTGGTCCTTCAGCCCCGTCAACCGGATCTTCTCCGCGTTGATCACAATCACATGGTCGCCCATGTCGATGTACGGCACGTACTGGGGATTCAGTTTGCCGCTCAGCACACTGGCGGCCTTGGTGGCCAATCGCCCCAGCGTCTGACCGCTCGCGTCCACCACATACCACTTGCGGCTGATATCCTTGCCGCTCGGAACAAAGGTCGACATCTCTCTCCTGCCCTCTATCAAATCTTGCTCAGCGCTTGCTAAAAACCAGCTCTCAGCCGAGTCTCTTCTAGTCCCTGGCTCTTCCCGCCTCAGGAACCCGGTGCACTTCGCACACGCAAGAACAAGCTAAAAGCTGAGAGCTAACAGCTGAAAGCTCGCGCGAAGCGCGTCCGCCCATGCAAAACGCACGGGCCCAAAAATCTACCCACTGCCAAACAAATCTGTTCGGGTGAGAAGCTGCGGGAGTTCGTTCTCATCGGAACCCTGGCTGCGCCGGAACTCGAACTCCCGAGTCCCGCAGCCGGTGGCCTGCTCCGCTGGAGCCCCTTAAACCCTATCTGGGGCATCCTTCAGAATCGGTCCGGGTGAGCACACCGAGACCCCAGGCGCAACACCGCGCAAGAACTTTAGAATACTGAAAAACAGGCTCCAAGTCAACGAAAAGGCCCCTGTGGACCCTGTGGATTGGGGAGAGAAGGATGGTGCGCCCGGAGAGATTCGAACTCCCGACCTAATGCTCCGGAGGCATTCGCTCTATCCAGCTGAGCTACGGGCGCGCTCACTCAAGGATACCGCACTTGGATTTGAATCGCGAACCGTGGGCCAAGCTCGGCAATTCTCAGTTCGCAGCGCCCAGAATTCGTTGCAACTCATCGCGGCCCCTGCCTGTCTTCAGGAATCGCTCGCGCCTGAGAGCATCGGCCAGGCTCGTGAGCTCTTCCTTGTGGACCAAGACCCACGGACCGCGATTCTTAGTTGAACGGCTAAGACCTGCGTTATGCTGCGAGAGCCGTCGATCCAAGTCGGTCGTCGCTCCAGTGTAGAGTCGACCGGTCGCAGAACTTCGCAGCACATACACGAAAGGCATTGGCCTCGAACTCCCGACCTAATGCTCCGGAGGGTCGCCGCGGCGACCTCTATCCAGCTGAGCTACGGGCGCGCTCCTCCAGAATACCGCATTTCGAGGTTTCCTATGCGCCGGCTACCGGTCCGCTGACTCGCTAACTCGCTGACTTGCCGGCTCGCCCCCCTCTCTGCGCCCTCTGACCTTGCATTTCCGAGGCTACCGGCCTCTAATTCCGTACCAGTGAACCCCGCAAACCAGACCGCCGCGCCTGAAAACGCCGCCCGCCCATCGACGGTTGTCCGTGCGGCGCTCGCCCTCTGCGGCTTCTCCGCGGTCGTTGGCCAGATCGTGCTCATGCGCGAACTCATCCAGGTCTTCAACGGCAACGAGATCGCGCTTGGCATCCTGTTGGCAACATGGCTCTTATGGACCGCGCTGGGCAGCGCATTCACAAGCGCTCTTGCCCGCGCGCCAGCCTCGCAGCCCAGCCGCTCGCGTCTCGCCGTCGCCGCGCTCGAATGCCTGTTGGCCGCGAGTTTTCCCGCAACCATCTGGGCGCTGCGCTGCGCCAAATCCTTCTTCCAAACCGTTCCCGGCGAGCTCGTCGGTCCTGTGCCGATGCTTCTCACATCGCTGGTGTGCCTGAGCGTGTTTTGCGCGGCTTCAGGCGCCCTGTTCGTCGCCGCCGCGCGCATGATCGCTGCCGAACTCGACCTCTCCGCGCGCACCGGCGCCAGCGCAGCCTATCTGCTTGAGGCCGCCGGCTCCGCGCTCGGCGGAGTCCTTGCCAGCGTCGTCCTGGTGCGTTTTCTCGACGCCTTCCAGATCGCGGCCATCGTGGGCCTGCTCAATCTCTTCGTGGCCGTGGCGCTGCTTTTCCGCATGAAGCGTCCGCAGGTTGCGATTCTTTCCGCCGCCGCCGCGCTGGCCGCAATTCCGCTGCTCATCTGGGTCGCTCCGCAATGCGATGCCGCGGCACGCGCCCGCCTCTGGCGCGGCTTCCACGTGGTCGCCGAGCGTAACTCCATCTACGGCAACCTGACGGTGACCGAGACCGGCACGGGCGAATCAGGCGCTATTCGCAGCCTGTACGAAAACGGCTCCATCCTGGCCAACGCGCCCGATCCAGCCGCGGCCGAGGAAGCCGTCGATTACGCGCTCCTCGAGCACGCGGCTCCGCGCCGCGTCCTGCTCATCGGCGGCGGTGTCAACGGCAGCGTCGCCGAGGCGCTCAAGCATCCCACCATCGAGAGCCTCGATTACGTCGAACTCGATCCTGCGCTCATCGCCATGGCGCAGCAGTACTTTCCCGCCCAGACCGCGGTCTTTCGAACCGATCCGCGCGTGCATCTGCATTTTCTCGATGGCCGGCGATTCCTCTCCGAAACCAACGAGAATTACGATGTCATCATCGTCGACGTGCCCGATCCGCAGACCGCGCAGTTGAACCGCTTCTACACGGTGGAGTTCTTCCGCCTGGCGCGCGCGCACCTCGCCCCCGGCGGCCTGCTTGCCGCGCAGCTACGCTCGTCTGAAGAGACCATCAGTCCGGATCTGGCCGAGTTTTTGCGCTCCATCCGCCGCACCCTCGGCGAAGTTTTCCCCTACCAGGCCGCAATTCCCGGCGAAACCATTCACTTCTTCGGCGCCGCCCAGCCCGGCGTCCTCACGCGCGACCCGCAGCTGCTGGTTGCACGCCTGCGCCAGCGCAAACTCAACACGCAATACGTCCGCGAGTACTTCATTCCCTACCGCATGATGCCCGACCGCATGGAACAGGTGGAAACCGACCTCGCGCCGCTGCCGTCAACGCCCGTGAACCGCGACTTTGCGCCCATCGCGTACGAATTCGACGTGGTGCTGTGGAGCACGCAGTTCCGGTCGAGCTATACCACATGGTTCCGCGCCGCCGAGCACTTGGATTTCGCCAAAGTCGCCGGCGTGCTGGCCATCGCGCTACTCATCGCCGCCGTACTGATCGCTCTTCTTCCCGGCCGCGAGCGCCGCGAGCGCGCAACCGCCGGCGCCTCGGTCGCAGCCACGGGATTCACGCTCATGGCGTTGCAGATCTTTCTGCTCCTCGGATTCCAGGCCGTGTACGGCTATGTGTACACCGAACTCGCGATTCTCATCGGGCTCTTTATGGCAGGCATCGCGCTGGGCAGCTGGCTCGGAATGCGCCGCGAGAGCGCGAGCCGTAGCTGGACCCTCGCCGCGGCGCAACTTCTGCTCGCGCTCGCCGCTCCCGCGCTGCTCCTTGCGGTGGGCGCAATCGAGAGCTTTTCATCGCGCACCGCAACCTGGCTTGCGGCGCAGATTGTCTTTCCTGCGCTCGCGGCGCTCGCCGGCCTGCTCGGCGGCTTCCAGTTCGTCACCGCCGCGGGCATCTTTCTGCGCGGCCGCGGCCAGGGCGCGGGCTTCGGCCTGCTCTACGCCATCGATCTGCTCGGCGGATGCGTGGGCGCGCTCGCCCTGTGCACATTTCTGATTCCGGTGTTCGGCTTCTGGCGCACGGCCTGGCTCGCTGCGGCGATCAACGTGGCGGCAGTTCTTCTCGTGGTGCGAATGAGCCTCCGCCATCCCAACGTGGCTCACCCGCGATGCTGACGGGCGCCGTTATCTGTTCCCTGTTCCCTACTCCCTGCTCCCTGTCTTCTCGTTGAACACCGCCGCCGTAAAGCTGAAGATGTCGGTGTTCTCATCTCTCCAGCAACTCTGATCCATGCCGGCCTTGGTGCAGGTCTGGTTCAGAAATGTCTCCCGGTCCCAATTCTGCTCCACCGGAACCTGCGGCAGCAGCAAGCCCTCGTAGTCGCCGTTCTTCATGATCAGCCCGTCGCGGCCCACCTTGATCTGCTCCACATCGGTTACGCGGCGCAGCGGCGAAAGCACTGAGATCTCGTAGGCGAGCTTGGGCAGCTCCGCAGCCGTCACCGGCGCAAAGCGCGGATCGCGCAGCGCCGCCAGCGTCGCTGTGTCGCGCACCGTCATATAAAGAGGCTTGATGGGCGCGGTGTAGCCGATGCATCCGCGCAGCGCTCCACCCTCGGTGAGCGTGGTAAAGGCGCCATACTCGCGATTGAGCGTCTCGCTGGCCGGCGTCGTAGGCGCGTAGGGTTCGTTCTTCGTGATCATGTACTCGACCGACTTGCGCGCCAGCGCCAGCAACTCGGCCTTTTCCTGGTCGGTCAGCGAGAAAGGAGTCGTCGCGTTCGCCCCTTGCGCCGACTTCACAAACAGATCGGCGCTGTAGCCCACCACGCGCGACTTGTCGCCGGTAATGTCGCCGGAATTTGCATACTTGAGCACCTCCGCTTTGTTCGCGCCCAGGCGCTCGGCGTAGATCATAGCGGCCACAATGGGTGCGCCGCCGCACGCCTCCCAGATCCCCGGCTCGCCCGGGCCGCGATATTGGAAGTTGCGCGACATGCTGTAGTAGTCGTACGCCTCCAGCGCATGCAGCGTCTTGTGGTCGATCGTCTCGGCATCGGCGTAGGGGTGGTAATGCGAGAGATCGGAACTGGCCAGCACCAGCGTGTCGTGATCGTTGCGCAGCATCTTCGCGAGGGCCACGCCCAAAGCGCGGCTGCTCTCGTAGCTCTGGTCGCCCATCACAATCGGCACCAGCTCAAACTTGCCCAGGATCTTCTGCAGCCACGGCAACTCCACCTCCACAGAATGCTCCGGCGCATCGGCAGTGGCCTGGTGGCCTTTGTCCGAGAGCTGGATGGTCGAGCTCATCTTCACCAGCCGCCGCGCGAACTCCTTATCCACGGGAACCTGCCCGAGCGGCGTCGTATACGCGTCGCCGTCGTACACCGAAGTGAAATCGAAGCCCACGTAGTGCGAGGGCGCAATCACCACCACGCGCGTGTACTTGTGGCCCTTAAGCGCCGCGTAGGTCCATGCGGCCACGGGTCCGGAGTACGGATAGCCCGCATGCGGAGCCACCGCGGCGATGATCGTGCCATCCACAGGCGGCGGCGTAGCCTTGGCCAGCATGTCGTCGATCATCTTCGAAAGCTCCTGCGGATCGGCGGGATAGAATGCGCCGGCGACGGCGGCCGGCCTTACCTTCTGCTCCCCGGCTGCGCCCTCCGCCGCACGCACGTGCAGGATGGGCACGGTGACCGCGAGTGCGATGCATTGCGTCATCAACCAGGCCATGGTGGAACTCCTTGCGATTTTCATGAGTCAGGACCTCTTGGGCACAATCAAGCGTGCCAGATTCCGGGGATGCTGTGCCGGCAATACGGGCATGTCGAATCCTTGCGGATCAGCATCTGGCTGGCCGTAAACCCCACGCGCTCCACCAGCATTTTGCGGCACTGCGGGCAATAGGTGTTCTGCGCGGGATGGCCGGGCACGTTGCCGATGTACACGTAATGCAGGCCCTCCGCGTCGGCAATCGCCTTCGCCCGTTCCAGCGTGGCCACCGGCGTGATGGGCAGGTTTTTGAGCAGATATTCGGGATGAAACTGCGTAAAGTGCAGCGGCACATCGGTGCCGAGATTCGTCTTGATCCATGCGGCCAGGCCGCGGAATTCTTCATCATCGTCGTTGAGCGAAGGCACAACCAGGTAGACGATCTCCGTCCACTTGCCCATCTTGCGCAGCGTCACCAGCGAATCCAGCACCGGTTTCAACTGCCCGGTCACCACCTTCGAGTAGTAGGACTCGGTGAAGGCCTTGAGATCGATCTTTACCGCGTCCATCTTGCCGTAGGCCTGCTCCAGCGAGTCATGCTGCATGTATCCGTTCGAGACCACGATGCTGCGCACGCCCGCTTCGTGCGCGGCGTCCGCGGTGTCCATCAGATATTCGGCAAAAACCACCGGCTCGCTGTAGGTGTAGGCAATGGTCGGGCACTCGTATTTGCGCGCGATGTCCGCTGCCTGGTGCGGCGAAATGTATTGCGCTGGAATCTCCTCGGGACGCGATTGCGAGATGTCCCAGTTCTGGCAGAATTTGCAGTTCACGTTGCATCCCGCCGTCGCAATCGAGAAGGCATTGGTGCCGGGCAGGTAGTGGAAGAGCGGCTTTTTTTCGATGGGATCGATGTGGGCCGCGCACACCCGCGAGTGCACCAGCGTGTAGTAGACGCCGCCGTGATTTTCGCGCACGCCGCAGTAGCCGCGCTCCTTGTCGCCCACCACGCACTCGCGCGGGCACAGCTTGCACTTGATCTTGCGGTTGGCCAGCTTCTCGTAGAACTTCGCTTCAAAGGTGAATTGCGCGTCGTTCTGCGCTTGCGCGCCCGCCGCCAGGGGAGTAGCCGCGGCAGACGCGGCAAATTCACCGGCGCCCAACGCTGCTCCCGAGGCCAGCGCGCACATCAGAAACGAGCGCCGGTCCAAAGCATTGCGCGCGCCGCTTTCCGCTGCAACCAATTCGCAGTTCATGATGCACCTCCCTGAATCTCGACCACCGCGATGCGTGCGGGATCGCAATGGCCGAGGCCGTGTTCGCTGTCGGCCGCGGTGGCAATGTAGCGCGGCGCGCGCTGCTCGGCTTCGAGCGTCTTCAGCCCCATCTCCGCGCGCTTGCGCTCGATCATCTGCCAGCCCGTGAAGTCGAGCGCCACCGCATCCTGGGCGACCAGCAGACCGTTCAATTTCCAACTGTGTTCCGGCTTGAATGCCGGGCCGCCTTCGTACATCGCGGTCGTCGCGTCGCAAATCGTGAGCTTCATGCGCGAGCGAATCTCGGGCAGCATGTTCAGGTCGGCCACGTAAGGGTCGCAGCCGTTGGGGTGGTACTTGTTGGGATTGTGGATCGTGCCGTACATATTCTTGAGCGCGATCGTGACGCCGGCGCCGTCGTGGTCCTTGAGCACCGGCATGTTGATCAGCACGTTCGAAGAACGCGTAAGGATCTTCGACAGTCGGCTGCCCACACTGCCCCACGCGGAGAGATCGTCCTCGTAGCCCACGCGGTCGGTCCCGTAGCACTGCACGCGATCGCCGCCGATAACGATGCGAAAACCGGCGCGCTCCATCTCTTCCGTGTCGCGGTCCCACACAATCATGTTGCGTGCCGGCACGCCCGCCTGCTGCAAGCGCTCGCACACCGCGGCAACAAGATCGACATTCGTCGCCATGCCGCGCCCGCCCAGCGTGTTCACCTTCAGGCTCACAGTATCGCCCGCGCCCGCGACGCGGCGCCATGCGGCAATGCTGTTTTCGTGCGAAACCGGAAGACTGAAGAGAGACTGCATGGCGCGGTCGAGGAGCGTCTCAAGCCGGCCCACATCGATGCGGCCAGATTCGGTTGTCGAACCCGAGCCGCGCAGCAACGGATCCCGCGCCACCACCACGCGGGACTTCGCGGCTGCCGCCTGCGCCTCGCCCGTCGCATGTAAACCGGCAACTCCCATGACCGCGGCGCCCGTAATGCACCGCGCGAGAAAGTTCCGCCGGCTGCGGTTGCGCAGATCCGTCATCGGCAAGCTCCGGCGCGTGGTTTTCGGCCGCGGGGATTGGGCCGGGGAGGAAAGACACTTGGGCAGCTTGCGGTGAAGCGGCTCAAACGATTGCAGTTAGCTCCGAGGCGGATCCGCGGCGGCCGTGGACACACCACCATCTCTCATGGCTAACGCAACCAGGCGGCACTTGCAGTGATGCAAAACACCTGAGCCGGCCACGCCGGACGCCGGATCGGGAAGCTTCAATGAAAGGAAGAAATGCCGGAGCGAGCGAAAAGCGAGCGGCTGCTCCATGCAATGGTCTGCTGCATGCAATGCTGGAAGAGCCCGCCTCCGCCAAGGCTCCGGCGCGACAGCCTTCGCCTCGTGCTAAGCAGTCTAGCCTGCGATGCGGAATGGGATGGTACGCCGAGCCGTAGCCCACTGAAAGAGGGCGAAGGCTGGTGGACGCGGAAGGAATCGAACCTTCAACCTGTCGGTTAAGAGGGGAAATTCGGCCATTTGCACAGACTTGCACCATGTCGCATAAGTGCTCATTATAAATAGGTTATAAGAAATTTCCCTTGCATTGACTTGCACAAAAAAGCCCCAAAATCCAATCCGAACAGCCACCAAAACAGCCATCAGATTTGGTAACATATGTGATGTAAGAGATGTCGCACAGAGGTGGCGTATGGCTAAGCAAGTGAAGGGTGTTTATGAAAACCCGCCGGAGAGCGGAATCTGGTGGATTCTCTATTACGTCGAAGGAAAACGGCACCGGGAGAAGGTGGGACGCCGTTCCGACGCGGTTGCTCTTTATCAACGCCGGAAGACCGATGCCCGAATGGGGATCAAAATGCCCGAGATTCGCCCTCGCCGCGCTGTGCTCTTCGAGGAGATCGCGGCGGATGCCCTCGTTTACTCGAAGGAGCATAAAGCCTCGTACCGCGGTGACCGTGCGACTGTCGTCAAGCTCCTGCCGGTCTTTGGCAAGACTCCCATAAACGAGATCACGCCACAGACGATCAAAGCCTACCTGGACACGCGAGACGATCTGAAGAAGACGACGATCAACCGCTATCGCGGAACATTATCGATGATCTTTCAGGAGGCTATCCGCAACGGCAAAGCGACGGCCAACCCGGCGAGACTGGTCCGCCTTTACAAGGAGGAGAACGGCAGAGTCCGGTTTATCTCCTATGAGGAAGAGGCGACGATCCGCGCCATCATTCGCGAGAGGTGCCCAATCCATGAGCCCGAGTTGACCTTGGCCCTCGAAACAGGAATGCGGCTGGGCGAACTGTACTCGCTCGATTGGGACCGTGTCGATCTGGAGCGCAGGCAGTTGATCCTACTGAGAACCAAGAACGGAACGGCCCGCGTGGTGATTCTCACCGAGGCAGCAGTCAGCGCCCTCAAAGAGCTATGGCAGCGCCGCAACTCGACTTCGCCTCATGTGTGCCTCACTCGCTATGGCGAACCGATGGTTTCTCCCCGTGCCTGGTTTGAGCTGGTCATGCAGGAAGCTGTAAAGAAGAACTCGTCGCTTCAGGACGTTACCTGGCACATCTTTCGACACACGTACATCTCTCGCCTCGTGATGGCTGGCGTCGATTTGAGAACCGTGCAAGAGCTTGCCGGCCACAAGGACATCAAGATGACCGTTCGCTACGCGCACCTTGCGCCGGCACACAAACTCGCGGCGGTAGACAGACTTGCCGAGTATCGGCGGGAACAGGAAATGGCGAAACGCCAAGAGGCAACAAGGCTCGCTTTCGCAGCAGCGTGACCACTCGCACTCCAGGTGCTCACTTTCTTCAAACGCTCCATGAGCGGGAAGGGCTGTCAACTGGCGACAGTTGAGGCTCTTGAGTGCGCAAATCCGTGAACGCTGACTGACTTGCCGCTATCAATCCTTCGGTGCGATTTTTGCCGGAACTCGGCAGAGGGGTGGTGTTGGGCGCACGGAAACACGGTTACGTCTGAATGCCGTAGAGAAGCAGAGGATTGTGGAACCCACCTTCAGGTTGCTGTCGTCGAATCCAATGATGCATCTAGCACCAGGCTTTGAATCAACACGCTTCCCGAAAGACCATCCGCCTGATTCGCGAGTTTCTGTCGCAAGTCGGAAATATCAAAGGCATTGCTCTTTGCACGCCGCCCGTCGGTGGTAATCCATCGGGCAGCCTTGAAGTGCGCTACGACATACAATCCCGCCCGGCACTCGTTGTTCTTCATATAGCGATCACGTAGCTGGCCTTCCATATCCTGCATTAACCCATCATTCCAACTTCCTTTAACTTCGATCACGACGCCAATCGAACCATAAAGCTGTCCTTGTGTGCCCTCTGCCGGAACAGCATCAACATGAATATCGGTGCTCTGTCCGGCCATCTCTCCACGACGGCCACGCCGAATCTGAACTTCGCGATTGATGATGATCCCGCGATCAGTGAGATCCTTCTTCAAATAACGCGCAACGTAGTCCGAGACATCTTCCTCTTGCTTTGGCCACCAATCTGCCCCCTTACTATTCCAGAGATCGCCCACAGAAGCGAGTTCTCCATGCAATTCAGCTTGCAAGTGCGACAGCGACTCAAGAATGGCATCAAGCAACTGTTGACTACTCTCTACAAACCGCTTTTTCGAGTCAGACGCCATTGCGATAATGTCGCGCGGCGATTGTGCCTCCCAGGTGGAGGCACATGCCAGCACCTCTGCCTCATCGAAGTGGAAACGAAGCCAGCGATATTGCGGAAGTCGAAGTTCCGCGCGCGCAAGAGCATCGCACGCTTCAAAGGTTGCACGACGTTTTAACTTTTCAAGGCTTCCATCACGGAGCATCCGAACCATGTCAACTGGTCCCACCGCTCCAGAAACCATACGGTCGTCGGGAGGATATTGTTCGAGTAACCAGAGGTAAAGCTCACCAAGTTCTATATCGTTGAGGTAATTCGTGAACGAGGCTTTATCGTCAAAACCGTAGGAAACCCCTTCCAATAATCGCCGACCATAATTCGTATCCGTCTGGATGAGCGGCCAAAGCGTTTTCCATGCGGCATCGTCACTTGCTTTCAAAAGTGCTTTGGAAAAGCCAATCCCACGCTCGGTGTTGTATTCAGAACGTACCGTTTCCTCCGCCCATTCTTTGGCACCCGCCACCTTGCGTTTTACAAGCTGGAAGAGAATTTCCGCTTGAACACTAGGGGCCAGATCATCCAACTGCAATTTCCCAAGCAGGGCCTGTCCCAACGAGTCAGACCATGCCAAGTCTACGAGAGTGCCGGCAAAAAAGAACTGCCGATCGTCACTCTCCATCTGAATCTGTTCCAGGAGTTTCTCATTCATTGTGGCCGGTGCCGCGGCCGCAGCCATCACAAACACTGTGTTAACCGCATCAATCTCATCGGTCTGACGGTAAGTGACGCGAGAATCTCCTATCAAGGAAGGAATCCACGCTACCCAAAATTCGGTTGATTGTCCTTGCAAGTATGCAAGATCCAAGCCGTAGAGAAATGCGAGTGCATTCACACCTGCCGATGCAAGGTACGGAACTTGCGTAGATGGAAACCAGACCAACGTCCTAAACGGCGTCTCCGTCAGGAAAGTCTTCGCGGCAGCAATGATTCTGCCTCTCATCCCTTCGGATGCCCCAACCCACCCCGGAATTTTCTCAACCTCCATCTGGCGGAGGTCCATGTAGTGGGTGCCACCCTCGTCCACGGACATTTCGCCCAGCAGCCTCAGCCACGCATCCGCCTCGCCACTCTCGATGAGTTGAAGCGCGGCCTCACACCGGGGCTCCAAAGCAGGAGCAACCTCAATATTCCTCTCCCTAAGCAGATCAGCTTTGGACTTACGCTGCCACTGCACCGTCTCGGAATCAAGCGATACCGGTTCAAAGATTGGATTGCACTCCTGGGCTAGAATCGGACTTCGCTGACAAGCGTACCAAACGGTATTCATAGCTTCGGGTTCCCACGAGCAGGCCAAGCGGCAAACCAAAAGTGCTTCCACGATGGCCGAGGAAGATGGTTGAGCACTGAGAATTCTGTCGATATACCACTGCAAATCATCGAGAACCAGTAAGGACATTGGATGCATCACAAAATGCGCGTTGTCGCGATTGAGCAATGGAAGAAATGCCTCAAGAAAACGCCTGCGTCGAGCGGTATCGCTGGCTAACGTCTCAGAGAAACTACTTGAGCCTCTTCTGCTAGGCAACGGACGAAATGATCGAGATCGCTGGAAAACCGTAGTGGCAAGAAGGTCAGCAATCCCGTCCCTTTCGATATGTTCGAGCGCCAGTGAGAAAATATCTGCCTCCAGATCGGGAATCGGCCCGATGTCCTCTAGCGGCTGTGCGGCACACCACCGAAGTGCAGCTGGAAGATTCTCAGCATTTAGTTTCGGGACCACTGAGTAATATAGGAAGCTGCTGTATGAGCCACCGAAAAGTGCTTGTCGCGGACTTTCGAGATAATCCCACATCGCATCGTCGTACTTGTCACCCGGATAGATTGCGTTGAGCGCTGCACCCCTTAACTGATCGTTGGGATCAATTTCCCGACTCGACTGAAGTAGAGGGTGAAGGCGGTTGCGCTCCTCCTCTGATCCGACATCCGCGATAGCATAGGCTACAATCGTGCGCAGTTCGTGCGTTTCGGCATCAGAGAGCGCAATCCCCAAGAGAGCCCCGCCGATGCTCGTAACGGCGCAGTCGCGCGCAATCCTTGCAGCAAAGTATCGTGTGGCCACTGACCGCTCCCGGTCAACAAGCACAGACTCCAACTGTTCCGCGAGTAATGGATGAGCGAGATGCCGAAGCTCCAGATGATGCCGAATGTGAAGAACCTCGCTTTTGTCACAACTCCGCAAGAGGGCATCCGCAAGCACCCGCCGTTGTTCATTCGACAAGCTAGGTGCCGCCGACCCCAGCAAAACTTCAGGATCAAACTCTGCAATTTCCGCAAAAAGCTCGTCATTCCTAAGTGCAATCCATGACGCAACCTCTCGCACTTGCGGAATCACGCGTCTGCGTCGCGGATGAAATACCAGGGAACGGAGCTGCTCAATAGGCAGCTCGTGTACGAAGCAATATCGCGCAGCTAAAAATTCCGCAAACATCTGATGCGACCAGCCGAGACGCTCCTGGCCTCGGGACGAGAACAATCCAGTTCCCAATGTCTCCAAAACTGCGTTGTGCGTGACGTTCACGGAGCTGTCCGACGGCTCAGTCTCACCGACCAAATCACCGACAGCTACATCTTCTTCAGGAACACCTTCGGCATCGGTTCCAGTCCAGACCGCGAAGCGGTTGCCGAACTGAGTTGCCGCCGCAATGCGAGAGGCAACTGCGACTCGATCTCTCGGACTTAAGTCACCCGTCCTACGCGAGGCACGGCGACTTTCGTTTTGCTCTTCACAGAGGATGGAGCATCCCTTTTCGTAAAGATCAACTACGTTGCCAGGTAGATCGCCCTCTCGCTGGAATGTGTCAAGCAGCATCTTGAGTGTGACCGGCTTGATGGCGAAGGACGTAATGTGTAGTTCATCAACTCGTGCAAGAAATGAATCCGGGTCTGTAATGCCGCTCAATGTTGCTGCTTGAAGTACATCAACGCGCCGCAGGGGCACCAGTTCGGTCGCGGCAAACGAATTCTCTCCATATCCCGACTTCAGTGCCTTTTCCAGCAAAGGCGGCCATGACGCCGTGCGGCAGGCAATCCGCAGCTTCAGCCGGTCCAGTGGATATTTTGGAATCTCGTCTGCTAGAAGCGCAGCCACTGAGTCAATGCGTAATAAGCATTCATCCAGGCTGTCGATGTACAGGTGGAGATCGTAATCGCCCTTTGCCCACTGGAGAAAAGTTTCGTCCTCGAACAGGGTCCGATATAGACGATCTTCGCTACTGAAGCGCCGAAGGTCGAGGCGTATCGTAGGCATTCCCGGTGACTGCTGGAGATACGCATTCACATCGGCTGAAAGGCTCCAACTCTTGCCCACTCCCGGTTCCCCAAGGAGCGCGAGGCACGCAACCGACTGAAGTTCATCGAAGGTGGTCAGATTCGGGTTGAGTATATTCCCGTGCTGTCCTTCTGGATCGGACAGGAACCCCCGGTCGCCAAGAGAAAACACGTTTTCTCGGCGGCACCAAAAGCGTTTCCACGGGAATGGATTCACCATCGGAATGCGGCCTCCGCGCCACTGAATAGCTAACCCCATCGATTATATTCGCCTCATCTTCGCTGGCGAAAAGTCTCCAGTTCTTCTTCACGGCTAAACGCACAAGATGCTTGGATGGATTCTCTATTTACGCAAAATCACTGCTGAACTAATTGAGGGCGGCAATTCTCAGAACGCCGACTTCGTGACGACTATAGAGCCGGTTAGTCCTGCCAAGGGCCACCTGTCGGCCATGACTTCTTCCGATACCCCTCGGTTGTCAACCCGCCCAAGAGCGGCATGAGGAACCGCTCGATGTCGCCCACAACGAGCTTCAGTGGAACAGCTTCGATGTAGAGCCGGTTTTTGGTGTTGAACGCGCTCCACTGGCGCTGCTTCGATTCATCTTCATAGAATTCGGCAGTAAACGCTCGCGGCGGCGCGGCGTTGGTTGGAATCGCTGTCTTCCGCCGCTCAAATGTCCGAACGATTGCCTCGGCGAGAAGCTGTCCATCGAACGGAAAAAGCTGAGACAGGGCGCGCAGATCGTGGAAGTCCTTCATGCGGCTGTTGGCCATGCCGAGCTTCACCATTGCCTCAAACTTCTCGGCGACCACAGTCTCCTTGGGATAGGCGAGCAGCAACGGCGCCGGCCCGTTGAGGATCGTTGGAAACGATGTCTCAACCGGCGGAGGCGTGATGGTGTCTCCGAACCCAATATCGATCTGCATGGGAATCCGCGCCCGCTCCAAATAGCTAAGAAAGGTGACACGGACCCCTTCATAATCCGCATCCTCCTTGATGCGCTGCGCCTTGACGCTCGCCGGGTCAAACTGGAGACCGTCTTCATCGACGGCGAGCGCACAGATCCCCCTGAAGATGGTTGCAAAACGGCTCGGATCGTTGTCGCCATTGGAGAGAAAATCCGCGTCCCGAGTCGGGCGGTGGGCTTGCTCCGTCCACAGTTCAAACAGCAGCGCACCCTTGAGAACGAAAATCTTCTGGTATTCCGACTGGCTGATGCGGAAGAGAAGGCGTTCCAGGGCATATTTCGTCAGAAGCAACCCAAAATCCTCATTCCGCTGCCGCGCAAGATTCGCCAGGCGTTGCCGGACAGAAGCCGCGAGATTGGTGACATTCTTGGTCAAGACAGGGACTCCATATAAGGACGCATGATGTTGGCGACCCGGCAAATCTTCGCTGCGTCCCAGAGTTCGTCCATTGATGCCTTCTTCTCGCGGAAGCACTCGCGGAGAGCTTGAATGGCGAGTTCCGTTCCAACTTTCGACCGGAACTTGAAACAGTCGGCGACGGTCTTTGCCGGACTGTAGACCTTGATCGGGACGCCCTCAATCGTATGCTCGACTGCGCCGAAGGTGAGGGATGGACCGGAGAAGCGCACCACGCGAATGGGAGGATACTCAAAGCTGGGCGTCCAGGCGCCTTGCTTGAGAGCGATCCAAACCTCAAATGGATTCTCGGTCGTGAGTTCATGGAAGCGCAGCGCGGACGAGAGGCAGACGACGGCCTGGGGCACTTTGCGGCAGACCTCCACCAGCGTCCGATTCTCCGTTGGCGGATTCTCGCTCGATGAATAGAGTCCCTTGCCGACCCGTTCGAGCTTCCCTGCTCTCACCAGCCGACCCAGGTAATTGCGCGGTATGTGAAGCCTGGCCAGATCACGCGGCCGTATAACAGACTGCTGGCCGGCGAACTTCAGTAGGCGATCCATATGCGTCTCCATGCTGGGAGTGTACCACAACCAATATAGATATAAATAACTATATTGGTTCTAAAACACGCCGATTGAGAGTCCCCATGCGCTGGTAGTGATCACCCCGCAAGCGGTTCCGGATGGTCGGCACGAGCGTACCGCCGCAGCTCGGCCACTGGGATCAGGACGCGCTTGCCGATTCTTCTGGTTGTCAGGCGCCGAGTCGCCACCAGATAGTCCAATGCCCGCTGGCTGATGGAGAGAACCTGCGCAGCATCCCGCCGACTCAGGAGTAACTTCTCTTCGACGCGAATTTCAGGTTTCTTGTCGGCAGATGATTGAGAACGCGGAGATGATTCCATGATGAGTCCTTCACCTTTCCCGTCTGTTGAGTTGCACCAGATTTACGTCCGGCATCACCGGACGCGCCAACCATACAGCTTGCCGTCGTCAGCCTTGGGGTAGCAGACCCCGGATTCCAACTTCCAGCCGGGCCGGTCGCAGGCAGTCAAATGTTCCAGATCGCCTGCTTTCCAAAGTTCGTATGCCCGCAAACCATCTACGGACTGCGCCCACGACGCCGCAAGATGACCTTCGACACCAGCATTGAAGCCGCGGGCGCGCCCGTGATCGAACCCGAGCCAATACCCAAGAACGAACATGACGGCGAAAACAAACACCCCAGCCGTGGACGCAATGGCGCTCCATTTCAACAGATCGCGCAGACCCTTCCTTGCAGCCACGGACTCAGCGGCACCGACCACGGCATCGGTCAAAGACACCTGCAAACGGACCCTCGAAGACTCAGCCTCAGCCGCAGCGGCCGACTGAATTTTCTCCAGGATGCCCTGCACGGTTACGTTGATCTTTTCTGGAACTGCCTCGTACAGTTCGCTGTACTGACCGAGCACGATCATCAAAGCCCACACGGCATCGGTCGGCTCGATGCCAAAGTTGTCTGCGTAACGCCGAACGCGGTCCCGTTCTTTCTCCGACAGGTCCGCAAGAAAGACGCTGTAAAGGTCGTCATTTGTTTGGGGCATCGTCGCATACCTTATCGAAGATGTTCCGAGCACATTCGCGGCGCCACCGCTCGATTTCCGCACGGCTTCCCAGCGTTGCAGATTCACGCGCCTTTTCAAGTGTCAGTCGGCTGCTCTGTACGAGATTGGTTACGCGCGTGGCAAGTTGCGGAAGGTACAATGACAGCCCTCGCCTCTCTTCCACCGTCTGCCGCAGAGGCGACGTGTCGTACAACTCGAAGAGCGACGGAGCCAGGCCAAAGAAGCGGTTACGAACGACATGAATTGTGCCGTGCTTCACCACGCTCATGTATTCGGTCAGCATCTCGCAACTGTCGCGCTGCTGGTTTATGAGGAACAGCGAAATGAAGGGCCATCCGAACTCGTTCAGTTTTTCATCGAACATCGAACCGTAGCGGTTCACGCCCTCATTGTTTCTGGCGGCGGTATTGACCACAACCTCATCGTCCTTACTTGCGTCCACGATGTCCAGCAGATCGAGCCAACCTTCGTTCTCGTCGAGGTTTACGAGTGAGAACGACTTCACGGACTTCTGGTAGGCTTTGCCAACGTCTGGGTTGGCCGTATCGGTTTCCACCAACGAGACTTGCCGGTTTCTCATCTCGAAGTAGTCGAGAAGTGCAATCGCACCCACCGACTTCCCCACGCCACCTTTACTGCCAGTTACGAAGAACACCCTTGCCATTTCCTTCTCCCCTTTCTTACAGCGTTACGTCCGGTTTCATTTGGAATTGCCCGCGCCTTACTTCAACGGTTGGTGACCCCACCGTTTCCTTACTGGCCGCTTTTACTGAAGCTTGTTCCTTTGGTAGCGCCAGGTTTTTCAGATAGGTCGAAAGGGCGTGGATTGTGATTGTGACGCCGTTCTCTTCAAAAACACGGACCAGCATCTTCAGCGTGTAGCCGTTATCCCGCAACTTTTTCAACTGAGGGTACACACCCCGAACGATCTCCCCCATCATGTAGGAATCGGGTTGCGGGGGAGGTTCATTCCCTCTCTCATCCAGACGAGTGCGAAAGACCTCGAATTGCTCTGAGGTGAGCGTTTGCGGCTTGCGGCGGCGATTTTCCATCCGCATTCCTCCTTTCCCTGCCAACTACGAGCCGAAAACAGTATAGCACAACATTGACAGCAGATATGTATTACTGTACAGTCGGAACTGTTGCCGGGGAAGCCGGAATCGTTAAGAGACACGGCGAGGTAGGCGCTGTAGCCACAAAACCCCTGCGGGGTTTCGCGTCTCCACCACCATTTCTCCAATCCGCCTGCGGCTACTCGGAGAAATGGTTGCGCATCTCGCTCAGGGCTACGCCCCGAGACCCCACGG
>Ga0181533_1002883_pt1 | contig 19410 bp, 20 predicted proteins | sample PEATcosm2014_Bin_45_FD_119772 | JGI IMG/M metagenome (GOLD analysis project Ga0181533, IMG submission 119772) | Peatland microbial communities from MTU Mesocosm Facility, Houghton, MI, USA - PEATcosm2014_Bin11_60_metaG | ecosystem: Environmental > Terrestrial > Soil > Wetlands > Peat | place...
ACTGAGTACATATCCCGCTGATCCGCTGGCCGGCTAACCCCGCCAACTCCGCTAGCCTCGCTAACTCCGCCGCTCTTCTATGACTGCCAGGTTTTGTCCTTGGACGTGCAAAGCTGCTCCAGGTTGCAGCGGTCGCATTTGGGTTTGCGAGCCTCGCAGACCTGGCGGCCATGGTGGATGAGCTGGTGGGAGAAATCGATCCAGCGGTCCTGGGGAATGACCTGCATCAGCTCCTGCTCGACTTTTTCGGGCGTTTCGCCTTTGGCCAGGCCGAGGCGGCGGGCGATGCGGAAGACGTGCGTATCGACCACCACGCCTTCCGCTTTGCCGTAGGCGACGCCGAGGACAACGTTGGCGGTTTTGCGCGCCGCGCCGGGGATAGTGATTAACTCGGCGAGAGTTTGCGGGACCTGGCCGCCGAAGTCTGCGATGATTTCGCGGGCCGCGCCCTGGATGGACTTGGCCTTGTTGCGGTAGAAGCCGGTGGTGCGGATGAGTGCTTCGAGTTGCGGCAGGGTCGCCTTGGCCATTGCCGCCGGGGTAGGGAAACGGCGGAACAACTCTGGAGTGACCATGTTGACGCGGACGTCCGTGCATTGCGCGGAGAGGATCGTGGCGACCAGCAGTTCCCAGGGAGAGCGGTGGGTCAGCGCGCACTCGGCGTTGGGATAGGCTTCGTCGAGGGCTTTGAGAATGGCTGCGATGCGATTGGGGGCGAGGGGGCCGCGGCGAACTCGTGCCACTGGTAAATTTATTTTGGATGTTTTCTTTGGTGCCACCGACTATTTGCCTTTCGAACCCGAATCCTTGAATAGTTTTCGGAGTGCCTCATGGATTTTCATCTCTACCTCAGTGCGATCCTGAGGCTCTCCATGGCCGGCGCGCAAGACAAATTCCTCATGAAACTTGTTGCGCTCATCCACGCGCCGAATAATTAGCTCAACTGGTTCAGCAGGCCTATCGCCTCTTCTTGTTCCATCCGACCTCGATTGAATGATCGCCGTAATCAACTGAATTACACTGGCCGCGAGAGTAATTCCCGAGGCTGCGAGAGTTAGATAAACCAGCAACTCGGGGCCTGACTCGTGTTCAACAAATTCGGCATCGGCGGAAAAGTTGCGCCGGTATCTGTGAATCAACTCATATGCGTGAGGGGAATGTTCCAAGTGGAAGCAGCCTGAAGTGACCCGGAACTTGATCGAAACTGCATTCGCCGTCAATCCTTGCGGTGTGCGGTGCGCGAAGTTGCTCATCCGCTTTTGGAATTCCTCTAGCCAATATGCTGGCGGCTGACGAAGATAAGTGCCAGATTTAATCAGCGGCCACGCTTCCGAATAGGGCATGACCGTTTCATGCTTTGAACGCCAATGAGCATCAATGCCGTCGAACCCATTGCCTCGAAACTGATGTCCACACTCCGGGCAGACGCTCTCCGTGACTTGCTTTTCTTTCATAGCACCACATTCTACCGCATAAATAGTCGCTATAGCTTCCCGATCAGCCAGTCGCCCAGCTTCTCCATTGGCAGCCTCACCCCAATATAGAACTGCCCAAAGAGCGCATACACCGCGCTGACCTCGTCGAAGCGCATCTCGTAGATGAGCTTTTTGAATACCACCGGATCGTCGGCGAAGAGGTCTACGCCCCACTCCCAATCATCGAAGCCGATGGAGCCGGAGATGATCTGCTTGACCTGGTCGGCGTAGCGGCGGCCGATGAGGCCGTGCTCGTGCATCATGCGCTGGCGTTCGGCAAAGGGCAAGGTGTACCAGTTGACCTGCTCGCCGCGCTTGCGGTCCATGGGGTAGAAGCAGAGGTATTTGGACTCGGGGACGGCAGGGAAGAGACGCGGGGCCATGGCGGCGGATTGGCGGGCCAGCGTGGCGGAGACTTCGGCGTTCCACTCCGGCGAATGCTGCTCCAGGTTGCTTGCGGCTTCGTAGGTCTTGCGGCTGGACTCGTAGAGGCCGAGTTCGACCACCGAGACGTAGGAGTGGGCTGGCGAGAGGTAGTTGTAGAGTTCGGTCTGGGCCAGATCGAGTTCGACCTGGTTGAGGGCTTCGAGCGAGTCGCGGAAGTGGATGAGGATCAGGTCGCCTTTGTGGCCGAGCTGGGAGTAGAGGGCGGTTTGGATTGGTGCGTCAGGGCTGGCGCGTTCCAAACGCTGAAGCGCGGAGATGCCCTCGGCGGCAATCTTATTACGTTCGCCTTCCGCGCGGGACCGCCAGGCCTTCCAGTCGAAGCGGAAGAACTGGTGGAGCAGGAAGGAGCCTTCAAGCGTCAGCGGGACTGGGGGGAAGCTGGACAACGGGAGCACCTCAAACGTTCATTCGAACACCACTCATCGTAGCAAACCAACTGCGCCATCTGCGGTGGGGGCAGCAGAAAGTAAGCTTTCCTTGATGCGGCGCGGGGGCAGCATCTTTCGGGTCGCCACAGCCCTATATACTGAAGAGGCGCATGAGCGAAAGAATTCTGGCCTTCCTGGTTCAATTTGTAACCCATGTCATCGATGCTGGCGGTTACGCCGGCATTGTTGCGCTGATGGGCATCGAATCGGCCTGCATTCCGCTGCCCTCCGAGATCATCATGCCGTTTGCGGGCTACGTGGTTTATCTGGGCCACTTCAGCCTATTCTGGGCGGCGACGGCGGGGGCCGTGGGCTGCAATCTAGGCTCGCTGGTCGCGTATTGGATCGGCGCCATGGGCGGGCGGCCGCTGGTGGAGCGCTACGGCAGATGGGTGCTGATGAGCCACCACGATCTGGACCGCATGACGGAGTTCTTCTTGAAATACGGATCCATCACGGTGTTGCTGGCGCGGTTGTTGCCGGTGGTGCGCACCTTTATTGCGTTTCCGGCGGGAATTGCGAAGATGCCCCAACTGCGTTTTCACATCTATACGTTTGTGGGTTCATGGCCGTGGTGTTTCGGCCTGGCGTATGCGGGCATGAAGCTGGGCGAGGCGTGGCACACGGACCCCCGCTTTTACGCGGCGTTCCACCGCTTTCATCTGGCCGCGGAAATTGCGCTGCTAGCGGGAGCCGTGTGGTTTGTGTGGTCGCACCTGAACCGGGGAAGGCAGGCGAATGCAGCGTAAAACCCGGATTGGGATGGAGCTCGGTGCAAGGCGTACACTGTTGCGGTTGCCTGAAGAAGATTGGAACGGCCCGGATACCCGGAGCCATCAAAGTGAGGTTAGGAGAAACAATGGGAACTGAAGAGCAAGGCGGCCAGAAGACCGCTGAAGCGTCGAAGATTGCGCCCGCCACGGGCAAACTGGGCGTGATGGTGGTCGGCCTGGGCGCCGTGGCCACCACGATGATCGCCGGAGTCGAGGCCGTCCGCAAGGGACTGGCTAAGCCCATCGGCTCGCTGACGCAGATGGGCACCATCCGGCTGGGCAAGCGTACCGACAACAGGTCGCCGCTGATCAAGGAGTTTGTGCAGCTGGCCAATCTGAACGACCTGGTCTTTACCGGCTGGGACATCTTCGAGGACAACGTTTACGAGTCGGCAGCCCACGCCCAGGTGCTGGACAAGGAAACGCTGGTGCAACTGAAGCCCTATCTGGAGAAGATCAAGCCGCTGCCGGCGGTCTTCGACCAGTACTACGTGAAGCGCCTCAACGGCACGCACGTGAAGAAGGGCAAGAACAAGCGCGACCTGGCCGACCAGGTGGTCGCCGACATCCGCGCCTTCAAGAAGACCGTGGACCGCGTGGTGATGATCTGGTGCGCTTCGACTGAGATATTCATTGAGCCGGCGGCCGTGCACCAGAGCATCGAGGCCTTCGAGAAAGGCCTGGAGAACGACGACATCGCCATCGCGCCCTCGCAGATATACGCTTACGCGGCGTTGAGCGAGGGCGTTCCCTTCGCCAACGGGGCGCCGAACCTGACGGTGGACACGCCGGCCATGATCGAGCTGTCGAAGCGGAACGCGGCGCCCATCTGCGGCAAGGACTTCAAGACCGGCCAGACGTTGATGAAGACGGTGCTAGCGCCGGCCTTCAAGGCGCGCCTGCTGGGCGTCTCCGGCTGGTTCTCGACCAACATCCTGGGCAACCGGGACGGCGAGGTGCTGGACGATCCGCAATCGTTCAAGACCAAGGAAGAGTCCAAGCTGGGTTCGCTCGAATACATCCTGCAGCCGGAGCTTTACCCCGATCTCTACAAGGATATTTTTCACAAGATTCGCATCAACTATTATCCGCCGCGCGGCGATGACAAGGAGGCCTGGGACAACATCGACATCTTCGGCTGGCTGGGCTACCCCATGCAGATCAAGGTGAACTTTCTCTGCCGCGACTCGATCCTGGCCGCGCCCATTGCACTGGACCTGGTGCTGTTCCTCGACCTGGCCAAGCGCACGCCGGAGTTGCGCTCCATCGGCATTCAGGAGTGGCTGAGCTTCTATCTGAAGTCGCCGCAGACGGCGGCGGGACTGTATCCGGAGCACGACCTGTTCATCCAGTCGATGAAACTGAAAAACACTCTGCGCCACATCATGGGCGAGGGGCTGATCACGCACCTGGGCCTGGAATACTACGACTGAGGCACCTGCGGTGCAGCCAACCGCCTCCCGCTGGTCGGCCAAAAAGCAAAGGCCCCATCCGCAAGGGTGGGGCGTATCAGGCTGGAATTCCGGCTAAAAACGGTGTTTTGGCGGGGAATCGGCAATCCAATCGAATTATTCTTCCTGGCGGTAGCCAAACAGGAGGATACTAACGTCTAAAGAGTTGAGCAGAGCGGCGCAAGCCGCCGGACGTTCTTCCCCGCTGGAGGTGAGGTCATGAGGGCAGATTGCAAAGGTTCGAGAGCAGCGACGCTGGCAGGATTGGCGCTGGCGCTGGCCACGGGAGTGTGGGCGCAACAGTCCACGCCGTCGAGTACGCCTCCGGCCAGCCCCCCCACGGCCCAACCCGCGCCCGGAACAACTCCAGTTGGGGGCGATACGCCATCCACGACCACCACGAAACAACCCGCGCCCGGAACGACTCCAGTTGGGGGCGATACGCCCTCCACGACCACCACGAAACAACCGGCGCCAGGAACGACTCCAGTTGGAGGCGATACAGAAGCCACGTCCGTTGATCCGTACAAGGTGGTGGAACCCGGCAGCCAGAAGATCAATGTGAAACCGGGCAGCATCGACGACGTGAGCGCTGTGGGCAATCGCGATATCGGCGCCCGCGGAGTGGGCAATTGGTACTCCATCGACAGCGAAATCAAGATGGGCAGGACGTACGCCTCGGAGATCGAAAAAAGCACGAAGTTCATTACCGATCCTGTGGTGGTGGAATACGTCAACCGCGTGGGGCAGAACATCGTCAAGAACTCCGATTGCAAGGTGCCGTTCACGATCAAGATCATCGATTCGGACGTGGTGAACGCCATGGCGCTGCCGGGCGGCTTTTTCTACGTGAACTCGGGGTTGATATTGAACGCCGACGAGGAGGCCGAGTTGGCCGGGGTCATGGCCCATGAGACCGCCCACGTCTGCGCCCATCACGCGGCCCGCGAAATGACACGGGAGAACTATACCCAGATTGCCATGGTCCCGCTGATCTTTATCGGGGGCTGGACGGGCTACGGCATCTACGAGGCCGCCCAGTTCGCCGTGCCGATCACTTTCATGAAGTTCTCCCGCGATTTCGAGGCGCAGGCCGACTATCTGGGACTGCAATACATGTATCGGGCCGGCTACGATCCGCAGGCCTTCATCAGCTTTTTTGAGAAGGTTCAGGCTCTGGAAAAACGCAAGCCGGGCATGGTCGCCAAGGTCTTCGAAGACCACCCGCAAACGCCTGATCGCATTCTGCACTCCCAGCAGGAGATTGCCCGTATCCTGCCTGCGAGGGACGAGTACACGGTGACCACCTCGGAGTTCGACGACATAAAGGCGCGGCTGGCGCGCATTGAAAACAAGCGCCGCCTGACCGACTCGAAGGATAAGAATAAGCCGTCGTTGCGCCGCGCCAGCACCGGGACCGGCAACTCTACCGGCTCTTCCAGTCCGTCGAGCACGGGCAGCGGCTCATCCACCTCTGACGACGGCCCGCCCACGCTGCACCGCCGCGACGACCAGAACTAGAGCCGCAGCGCACCATCCGTCGTAATGACACAAGGGCTTGCGCCTGCCTCGAGCCGCGGCCCAACCGGCTGGGTTTGCAGGCGGAGTCCGGTCAGAAAGGCTTCCAGACCGGAAGGCCGAAAACCGATTAATTTCCTGTAACTTCCTGAAAATCCTTGAACTGACGGGTGAAACCGCGTTATATACAAGACTACCGGCAGAAGTGCCGGTATCTTGCCGGGAACAACCCTGCTTTTCAGGAGGCAATCATGCGCAGCTCCGCCATCCGTTCCAACCTGCTGGTCCCGGAGGTGCGCGAGGTCATGGACATTCGCCAGGCCTCGGAGTACCTCGGCATCTCCCCCGACACGCTCTACAAGTACGCCTCGGAGGGCTTCGTGCCGGCTTTCAAGCTGGGCAACCGCTGGCGCTTCAAGCGCTCGCGGCTGGACGAGTGGATGGATCGCCAGTCCGACCTCCAGGCCGCCGAAGCGGAAATCGACCCGCACGAGAAGAAGCAGGTCCGGCCGGCGCTATGATGGGCGGCGATCCGATAAGTGGGAGGTGGTTCACTCGCAGTTTGTCACTCATCCTCATCACGCTTGCACAGATGTGTCTTCCTGTTCACGCACAGAAATATTCCGTGTCCATCCCTTCCCTCAAACTCACCGCGAATGAACGCGTTGTTGGTTTTGAGATTCACGTGAATTCCGGAAGGATTGCCCGCGTTCCGAACATTCCTATTGGATGGAGCCTGTCGATCGATAACGACGCATCGTGGACAACATCAATCAAGGCGCTTGTGACCGTAGGCGCCGCCTCGCTGGACGCGAAATTCTTCCGTAGATTTGTGGTGATAGAAAAGAACGGATCTCTGGGAGTTCCGTTCTCCGTTCGATGCGATGTCATTGTGACGAAGGATTTTAAGACCGAACGGCACATCGAGGTTGCACCTAAGGAACTCATTTTGGAGCAGCTCCCGAATCCAGGCCGCGCTTCTGCCCACTGAACGTCACCCCGCCGTGATTTATCCTTTCTGAGTGGACCACTTTCGCCGCATCGGGCTTTTGCGTCGCCGTATGACCCGCGCCGGCCTTTCCGGGCTTCTGGTCACACATCTTCCCGATCTTCGCTATCTCTCTGGATTCACAGGGTCAACGGCCGCGCTGGCCGTTACGCGCAGAGCTGCGCGGCTGTTTACCGATGGCCGCTATGCGACGCAGGCTGCGGAAGAGGTCTCCGTTGCCCAGGTCCAGATCGTGGGCAGCTCTCCGGCGGTTGCCGCCGTAGAGTGGCTGGCCGCGCAGCCCGGCGTGGAGTTTGCCGGTTTCGACCCGGCCTGGACCACGGTGGCGGAACTAGCCCGCTGGAAGGCCGCTCTGCCGTCGCGGCTTCGGCGCAGCTTTCTTTCCGAGCTGGCCGCGCCGCTGGTAGAGCCTCTGCGCCGCGTCAAGGACGAGGACGAACTGGCTTTGATGATTGAGGCGGCGCTGGTGGGCTGCAAGCTCTTCGAACACATTCTGGGCTTCGTCCGGCCAGGCCAGGCGGAGTTTGAAGTGGCCGCGGAACTGGAGCACCAGGCCCGGCTGCTGGGGGCGGAGGGGATGTCGTTTGCGACCATCGTCGCCTCGGGCGAGCGCTCGGCCCTGCCACACGGACGGGCCACCGCCGCGCCGCTGCCCCGGCGGGGATTCCTGACCCTCGACTTCGGTGTTATTCTCAAGGGTTACTGCTCGGATATGACCCGCACCGTGCACCTGGGAAAGCCCAGGGCCAGGGAGCGGAATACATACCACGCAGTGCTCGAAGCCCAGGAGGCAGCGGTGGCTGCGGTGGGCGCGGGTGTAAGCTGCGGGGAAGTGGACGAGGCCGCCCGCGGCGTGTTGCGCAGGGCGGGATTGGCGGAGGCATTTACCCACTCCACCGGCCATGGCGTGGGGCTGGAGATTCACGAGCCGCCGCGCATCGGCGCCGGACAGACAACCAGGCTGCTCGCGGGCATGGTTGTGACCATTGAGCCTGGAGTGTATCTGGCGGGTCAGTTCGGCATTCGCATCGAGGACATGGTGGCTGTAACCCGAACCGGAGGGCAGGTGCTGACGCCCGCGCCCAAGGCCCTCATCGAACTTTGAATCATCCCGTCCCCGCGTGTGGGAAACTTAAGGAACGAATGAATCCACTGAACCCAGAGAATATCGAAGATCTGAAACAACTGATCGATTTCCTGAAGGAAAATCAAGTTGGCGAATTCGAGTTGGACCGGGGCGATTTGAAGGTCTGGCTCAAGTTCAATCAGCCGGAGGTTCCGGGAAAGGGGCTGTCCGATCTGGCCAGTCTGCTGGCCGGCGTCCAGGGAGTTCCGGCTCAACCGGCGGCCCAGGCTCCGGCCGCTCAGCCGCTGGCTGCAGAAGCTCCCGAAGATCCGAATGCGGGCCTGCACATCGTCAAGTCGCCTATCGTGGGCACCTTTTACGGCTCGCCTTCGCCCGGCGCCTCGCCATTTGTCTCTCCCGGCGATCACGTGGACAAGGGCCAGGTGATCTGCGTCGTCGAAGCCATGAAGCTGATGAACGAGATCGAATCCGACGCCGCGGGCGAGATTGTCAAGTGCTTTGTATCCAACGGCCAGCCCATCGAGTTTGGGCAGTCCCTCTTTTCCATCCGGCTGGGGTAAGAAAGAAAGCGGAGTTCGCGGAGTTAGCCGCGCTACGCGCGTGTTAGCGGGCTAGCCACGGGCTAACACCGCTAACAACGCTCAAAAGGGTCACGCATGTTTCGTAAAGTGCTGGTTGCCAATCGTGGCGAAATCGCGCTGCGCGTTCTGAACGCCTGCCGGGAACTTGGCGTGCGCACGGTCGCCGTCTACAGCGAGGCCGACCGCAACTCGCTGCACGTGCGCTTTGCCGACGAGGCCATCTGCATCGGTCCTGCGCGCGCGGCGGACAGCTATCTCAACGTGCCCGCGGTCATCTCCGCCGCCGAGATCGCCGATGTGGACGCGATCCATCCCGGCTACGGGCTGCTGAGCGAAAATGCCAACTTCGCCGAGGTATGCCGCGCCTCGAACATCAAGTTCATCGGCCCGCCGCCCGAAGTGACACGCCTGATGGGCGAAAAGGAAAAGGCCCGCCAAGCGATGAAAAAGGCCAAGGTGCCCATCCTGCCCGGCTCCGATGGCGTGATTGGCACGGCCGGGGAAGCGCTGGGCTGGGCTAAGAAAGTGGGTTTCCCGGTCATTCTGAAGGCCAAGGCCGGGGGCGGCGGGCGCGGCATGAGAATTGCGCGCACCCCGGAGGAACTGCCCAATCTCTTCCACGCGGCCTACGGCGAGGCAGCCAATGCCTTCGGCAACGGCGAGCTGTATATGGAAAAATTCATCGAGCAGCCCCGCCATATCGAGTTCCAGATACTGGCCGACGAGCACGGCCATGTGGCCTCGCTCTTTGAGCGCGAGTGTTCCATCCAGCGCCGTCATCAGAAGCTGATTGAAGAGGCGCCGAGCTTGCAGGTGACGCCCAAACTTCGCGAGGAAATAGGTCGCACGCTGTGCCGCTGCCTCGCCGATATCGGCTACCAGAACGCCGGCACCGTCGAGTTCCTGATGGACGATGACGGTCAACTCTACTTTATCGAGATGAATACCCGCATCCAGGTGGAGCACCCGGTGACAGAGGCCATCACCGGCGTGGACCTGGTGAAGGCGCAGTTGCGCATCGCCGCCGGGGAGCGGCTGGACTCCATTCTGCCCTCCAGGCTGGAGATCCGCGGCCACGCCATCGAGTGCCGCATCAACGCCGAACATCCGCAGAAGTTCACCCCTTCAGCGGGCCAGATTACGGCCTTCAACGTGCCCGGCGGCAACGGCGTACGCGTAGACACGGCGCAGTACGCGGAAGGGGTGGTCCCGCCCTACTACGACTCGCTGATCGCCAAGCTGATTGTGCACGGGATCGACCGCGCGGAGGCTATCGCCAAGATGGAACGCGCGCTGAGCCAGTTCATCGTGCAGGGCATTGAGACCTCGATCCCGCTGCATCAGGCGATCTTCGCCGACCCCGGCTTCCGCGCCGGCGAGTTCGACACCAAGTTCATGGAAAACTTCCTGACCAGAGAGAGCTGAGAAAGATCCAAACCCAATAAGAAGGCCGGATTCTTCCGTCGAGGATTCAGCCTTCTTATCTTCGGAAATAATCTATCTTTACTGTCCGGCGATTTGCTTGTAATGTAACTGGCGAGCACGTAGGAGGGCGAAAAGCATGAACATTGACCCGCATAGTATCCCGCTGCCGCAGATCATTACCGCCATCGGCGGGTTGGGGACGGCAGCCTTTGGTCTGCTAGAAGCAGCCAAGCCGGTGAATCCCTGGATCAATCACATCGGCTTCGGCAGAATTCGCTGTACCGTTACCGTCCTGACCCCCAGTGAGACAGGAGCCAAGCCGCCAGTGAATGCGCTGCCTCAGAAAAAAATCCTGCGATCGCTGCTTGCCAACTGGGTGAACGGCACCGATCTCGCCAGCCAGAAGGCGATCGCCAAGTCCCTGGTCAAGCTGCATCTGAGCGCCGGCAACGCCAAAGCCCTGGCGGACGCTGCCAATGTCGATGGGAATCTGCTGGCCTCCGTGGCCACAAAGACCCTGGCCGGGGATCCGCTCTCGGAGGCTGAAAGCGATGTCTTCTCGCGTTTCGACCTGATTGTGACCGCCATGCTCGATGAATCCTACCAGCACGCGGACCAGGTCTATCGCAACTGGATGCGTGGGCTAGCTGCTGGAATCGCCGTCGCGTTGTCTTTCGCCGGGGGATGGACCCTGGCGGGTGGCTGGGAGCATTTTTGGTGGAAGCCCGAAATGTTTCTGGCTCTCTTGGTTGGCCTGTTGGCCACTCCGCTTGCGCCCATCGCCAAGGACCTTTCCACCGCCCTGGCGACTGCCGTCAACACCATGCAGCTGCTGAAGAAATAGGGACCGCGATGACCAATACGACGAAATTCCTCGATGTTCGTGCATTGTGGGGCAGCGGGGGCGTATCGAGCGTGGTGCAACTTACGAAGTGGACAGGCGGCAATAACTACGCGGACCGCTCCAAATACATCGGTCTATCCCCAAACGATTTGCAGAGTCACATCCACGCCAAGGACGTGCTGATCGGCACACACGGCTTCAACGTCAACCGCGCCGATGGCATTAAGACGCTGACTACCTGGGAGGGTCTGCTGTCGAGTGCGGATGTTCCGGCTTTTGTGGGGCTGCTTTGGCCGGGCGACTCGGAGTCCTTTCACGCCCTGAGCTATCCCGAGGAGCCGAAGAACGCCATGGCCGCCGGCAACATGGTGGCCGAGTTCGTAGACAACAATTTCGCCAACGCGACCAGCATCTCCTTCGTCTCGCACAGTCTGGGCGCGCGGGTGGTCTTGCAGGCGATCACCAGAATGAGCCTACCGGTGCGCCGGCTCATTCTGATGGCGGGGGCCGTTAGCGATAACTGCCTGTCCGCTGAGTTTGCCGCCGTGCCGGCCAAGGTGGAGACCATCTCGCTGCTCGCATCGAAAGAAGACGAGGTGCTGCGCTGGGCCTTCCCGCTCGGCGACTTTGCCTCGGAGATCGTCGACCACACGCACCCTTGGTGGGAGTCGGCGCTAGGCCGCTTTGGAGCGTCCCAAAGGCCGGAACACTATCGCGGTCCCTGCCAGTTACCTGACATCTGGAACTTCGGCCACGGCAACTACCTGCAAGTGGACACGCCTCCGCCAGCGTCGATCTCTCCGCCGGTCGATGTGCCGCCCCAGGGCACACCGCCGCCCTTAGAGATAGGCTGGCAGGGGGCCTGGTCGGCATCCTTCGTTTCCACGCGCTTTGGATAGCCGGAAACGACTAGCGCCGGGGCCGGGAGAATTTATCGCTTTTTATTCGCTTTTCAGGCAGGTTCTGATTTATGCTGGTTTGGCAACACAGGAGGTTGCCCCGATGGACTTTCAAAAAGAACTGATTGCCGAATTCGACCACGAGGCCGCCCGGACGCGTAAGATGCTGGAGGCGATCCCGGCGGACGTTGATTTCACCTGGAAACCCCACCCCAAGTCGATGAGCCTGGGCCAGTTGGCCGGGCACGTCTCAGACACCGCCGGGGAGTGGGCGATTTCCACACTGACCACAGACAAGCTGGAGTTTCCCCCTGATCACAAGTGGGATCCCTACGTTCCAGCCTCCACCAAGGCCCTGCTGGAGCGCTTTGACGGGCAGATAGCCAAAGCCAAGGCGGAACTAGCCAAATTCGTCCCGGAAAAGTGGGATGAGAACTGGAAGTTTGTGGCTGGCGGCCAGGCCTGGATCGACGAATCGAAGTACAAGGTCTGGCGCACCTGGGTGCTCAACCACTTGATTCATCACCGCGCCCAGTTGGGCGTCTACCTGCGCCTGCTCAACAAGCCCATCCCCGGCACATATGGGCCGTCGGCAGACGAAACGTAAAAAGACAGTTGTCACTGGTCAGTTGTCAGTTGTTGGCGATCGGCGAACATCGGCCATCGAACTGAAAAGTTTGCCGCAGCCAGAGACTTCAGAACCCGTCGATCGCTTCCAAGTTCTGACAACTGATCACTGACAACTGATGACTGTTCCAGCTACCCTTGTTTCATGTCCTTCTCTTTTCCCAGGGTTTACCCCATCCTGGATTCCTCGATTCTTCCGGCGAGTGGCCGCGCGGAGTATCTGCGCCGCCTGGGCGGCGAACTGGCCCAGGCCGGGGTGACGCTTCTTGAATACCGAAACAAGACCGGGGTCCCCAACGACAGGTCTTCGTCGTTGGGGTGGAAGACCGGCACAGACGCCGAGTTGCTGGCCGACGCTGAGATTCTGCGCGCCGCGCTGCCTGCCGGAAAGGTAAAGCTAATTCTCGATGATCGCGCTGATCTGGTTGAGCGGCTTGGATTTGACGGCGTGCATGTGGACGCGGGCGACTTGAAGCCAGCCGAAGCCAGGCGACTGCTGGGGCCGAATCGCATCGTGGGAACCTTCGGCGGCAGCCAGGCGCTCGTGCCGGGAATTCTCGCCGCGCCGGTGGATTATCTCTCCATTGGCCCGGTCTATCCGACGCGGACCAAGCAGACATCGAAGCCTCCGATTGGCCTGGAAGGCGTGCGGCGGCTGCGCGCAGAGGCTGACCCCGGCCCGGTGCTGGTGGCTGTCGGCGGCATTACGCTGGCCACAGCGGATGCCGCGCTGGCTGCCGGAGCCACGGTTGTGGCCGTCTCCGAGGCGCTCTTTCATCAGCGGGACCCGGCGGCCGAGTTTCGCAGATGGGTCGCGGAGCTGGGGTAAGCGATGGCGAACTTTGGTTTGTGGTTTCCCACCTTAGCGCCAGAAGAAAGGCGCAAGAATAGGGCACGGAGCATTTGTATGGTTCCAGGCAAAAGTGTCCTGAATTCATACAGAATGCCCTGAACCTGGACACTTGGAGAAGAAGACTGATACAAAGTGCCCGGTATTTATGCACTTTGAGAAATAGAAAGACATTTGCGCCCAAATCCGTTAGAACTTTCTTTGAATGACGAAACAAAGAGCGACTTACATTCCAGAGTCTGTCAATTCAAACGGCGCTGCAACTAACGCTCCCGCCGCCGACGCTCCCCGGCTGGTGCAGAGTCTTGGCCTTTTCAGCTCCACGGCGCTGGTGATCGGATCCATGATCGGCTCCGGCATCTTTCTTGTGGACGCGGACATCGCCCGCGGCACAAACTCTCCGGCGCTTTATCTGGGCGCGTGGGTGGTGACGGCCATTCTGACCATGATCGGCGCGCTGAGCTACGGCGAGCTGGCGGCCATGATGCCCAAGGCCGGCGGCCAGTACGTCTACCTGCGGGAGTCGCTGGGGCCGCTCTGGGGTTTTCTCTATGGCTGGACGCTGTTTCTGGTCATCCAGACGGGCACCATCGCGGCCGTCTGCGTGGCCTTCGGCAAGTTCCTGGGCGTGTTTTTCCCGGCCGTTTCGACGACTCACTGGCTTCTGCACATCGCCCATGTTCCCGCACTCAAGGTTGGGCCGATGGTGCTGGGCAATATGGAGATTGGCATCAACACGGCCAACCTGACCGGCATTGTTGTCGTCCTCTTCCTGGCCGTTGTAAACATCTTTGGCGTGAAGCTGGGCGCGCTGATCCAGAATGTCTTCACCTCGGCCAAGGCTCTGTCGCTGGCGGCGTTGATTCTGCTTGCCTTTACGGTGGGACGCAACGCGACGGCCTGGAATGCGAACTTTGGGGCAAATTTTTGGAAAAATGCAGGCTGGGGATCGCTGCATCCCGTGCAAGTGGGCGTAGGCGGTCCCATCGTGCTGGTGAACGTGCTGGTGATTCTAGCCGTGGTGCAGGTGGGGTCGCTGTTTTCCGCCGACGCCTGGAACAACATCACCTTCACCGCCGGCGAGGTGAAGAATCCCAGGCGCAATATTCCCCTCTCGCTGGCGCTGGGCACGGGATTTGTGCTCACGGTGTACTTTCTGGCATCGCTGGCCTACATCCTGGTGCTGCCCATGCATGGGGACCCTCACGGGGCCACGGTGCTGGCGCGAGGAGTGCAATATGCCGCGGAGGACCGCGTGGCTACGGCAGCGCTGGAGCAGATATTTCACTCCGGCGGCGCGTACCTGATGGCCGCGGCCATCCTGGTTTCCACCTTCGGCTGCGCCAATGGAATGACGCTGGCCGGAGCGCGCGTTTACTACGCCATGAGCGGGGACGGGCTGTTCTTCAAATCCGTCGGCAAGCTGCATCCGCGTTTTAAGACTCCAGCTGCGGGCTTGCTGGTGCAGGCTGCCTGGACCACGCTGTTGTGCGTCTCAGGCACTTACGGCCAGTTGCTGGACTACATCATCTTCGCGGTACTGGTGTTTTACATCCTCACCATCGTCGGGCTGTTCGTGCTGCGCTCGAAGCGGCCGGAGGCGCCTCGGCCCTACAAGGCGCTGGGCTATCCGGTGCTGCCCGCGCTCTATCTTGTGTTGGCGGCGTGGATATGTATCATATTATTGCGATACAAGCCCCAGTACACGTGGCCGGGCCTGGTTTTGGTGCTGCTTGGCATACCCGTTTATCTCTTCTGGTCGCGGCGGAGTTCTGGCATCCCACCCTTCGCAAACAGCGCGAAGGATGGGGCACCCATTATTTAGCAGCAATGAAAGTTATTCCGTTTCAAACTCCGATGGAGGGAGTTTCTGATTCATGTCCAGACTGCTGCGCATCAAACCCATGTCGATGCTCTCGAAGGAGGCCGGTGAACAGGGCGAACACACGCTCAAGCGTTCGCTGGGCGCGCTGAACCTCATCACCCTGGGCATCGGCGCCATCATCGGCGCCGGCATCTTTGTGCTTACCGGGCAGGCCGCGGCCTTGCACGCCGGGCCGGCGGTGGCGCTGAGCTTTGTGCTGGCGGGCATCGTCTGCGCCTTCGCCGGCTTGTGCTATGCCGAGTTTGCCTCCATCATTCCCATCGCCGGCTCGGCCTACACCTACGGCTACGCCACGCTGGGGGAGTTTGTGGCCTGGATCATCGGCTGGGATCTGGGGCTGGAGTACGGCTTTGGCGCGGCCACCGTGGCCTCCGGCTGGTCGGGCTACTTCAACAGCCTGCTCCAGCAGTTGCACATCTATCTGCCGCCGCGACTGACCGCCACGCCGGGAACGGTGCTGGTCTTTTTTCACGAGCGATGGCTGCCGTTGACCTCGCTGCCGCCGGGAACTGACGCTGCCGGGTTACCGCACGTGACCGCGCTCTTCAACCTGGTGGCCATCTTGGCCATTCTAGCCGTCACCACCGTTCTGGTCATCGGCATCAAGGAGTCGGCCAACCTGAACACCGCGATTGTCTTCATCAAGTTGGGCGTCGTCGGCGTTTTTCTGGTTCTGGGAGGCTACTTCCTTATTCGCCATCCCGAACTGGCCCGCATGAACTGGCATCCGTTCATTCCGCCTTCCGACGGGCACGGCAACTTCGGCTGGCAGGGCATTGCCACTGGCGCGGCTTCCATCTTCTTCGCCTACATCGGCTTTGATGCCGTCTCTACCGCGGCTCAGGAATCCAAGAATCCGCAAAAGGATATGCCTATCGGGATTCTCGGATCGTTGGTGATCTGCACCATTCTCTACATCCTGGTTTCAACTGCGCTGACCGGCCTGGTGAACTACCATTCGCTGAATGTCGCCGACCCGGTGGCTCTGGGCATCGACGCGACCGGCGTGAGTTGGGGTTCGCTGCTGGTCAAAATCGGCGCGGTCTTCGGGCTGGCAACCGTGATGCTGGTCATGCTGCTGGGCCAGTCGCGCGTTTTCTTCTCCATGTCCCGCGACGGCCTTTTGCCCAAGTGGGCCTCGTCCATTCATCCCAGGTTCCGCACGCCGTGGATCTCGACCATAGCGGTGGGCGTGGTGGTGGCCATCCTGCCGGCCTTCCTGCCCGTCGGCCGGCTCGCCGAACTGGTGAACATCGGCACGCTGCTGGCCTTCACCATCGTCTGCGCGGGGGTGTGGGTGCTGCGGGTGCGCCATCCCGACCTACACCGACCCTTCAAGACGCCGCTCGTTCCACTGGTGCCCATCCTGGGCATTCTCACGGCCATCTACCTGATGAGCAACCTCCCGCTGATTACCTGGACGGTGATGATCGGCTGGCTGCTGGTCGGATTGGTGATCTACTTCAGCTACTCGATCCGGCACAGCAAGGTGCAGAAGCTGCCCAGGGCGCAAGAGGGCGATTGATTCAGCGAAAGCAGCCACATGCTGATGGAAGAAAACAAGCCGCTTGCGCCCTTCACCACCTTTGGCATCGGCGGCCCTGCGCGCTGGTTTGTCGAGGCAGCCAGCGAAGACGATATTGTTGAGGCTACGGGGTGGGCCTACGAGCGCGGAGTGGCGCTGTTTGTATTGGGCAGCGGCAGCAACTTGCTGGTCTCCGACACAGGATTCGATGGCTTGGTGCTGCACGTGGGTCTGCGCGGCATTGTAGCGACGAACACACCGGATGAGCCCGGCCAGACAGGCCAGAGGATCTATCACGCCGCTGCGGGCGAAGATTGGGACTGCTTTGTCGAGCGAACCGTCGAAGACAACCGCGCGGGCGTAGAGTGCCTGGCAGGCATTCCGGGCACGGTGGGCGGGACTCCGGTTCAGAACGTTGGCGCATACGGACAGGAGGTGGCGTCGTCCGTCGAGCGGGTGCGAGCGTTTGATCTTGAAGAACACTCGTTTGTCGAGTTCTCCGCAGCGCAATGCGCGTTTGCCTATCGCCGCAGCCGCTTCAACTCGGCCGATCGCGGTCGGTATATCGTGACCCGCGTGGATTACCGGCTCACTTCTGGCGGCGCGCCCACTGTGCGCTATGCGGAGCTCGAACGCGCGCTCGCGCCCATGCGCTCAGAGGGCAGGGAAGTGAGCCTTGCCGAGGTTGCGGCGGCGGTGCGACGCCTTCGACAGTCGAAGGGGATGCTGCTGGTCGAATGCGATCCCGACTGCCGCAGCGCGGGCAGCTTCTTCAAGAATCCGGTGGTCACAGAGGTGCAGGCGCGCCGCATCGCGGAGTGCAGCGCAACAGAGCCGCCGCGCTTTCCCGCAGGAACGGGGCCTGAGAGTATGGGCCGGGTCAAGGTGCCCGCCGCGTGGCTGATCGAACAGTCGGGCTTTTCCAAAGGCTACGCGCTGGGCGCGGCAGGCATCTCCTTGCGGCACACGCTGGCGCTCATCAACCGCGGCGGTGCGAGCGCGGCAGAGATTCTCACTCTCGCCAACCAAATCTCCGCCGCTGTAGAAGCCCGCTTCGGTATTCAGCTTGAGATGGAGCCGGTGCTGGTGGGGTTCTAACTTGCGGCTATAGAATAATTGGTAGCTCGACAGTGATTCAGGCATTGTGGTGGTGTAAATGTGAACGTCCCATCTCTGGCTCGATTCTTTCGGCAGCAAATCACTTACATCGCCATCGCCGCGATCGTTGGCGCCATTTTCTGGGCCAGCGGACAGCAGATCAATCCCGTGAGGGTCATCGTCTACTCTCTTTGCATTGGGAATCTTCTCAACTCCGCGATATACCGGTTGGAGTTCCTTTATTCGGATAGGCCATTTCCTTACAACTGGCTGATTTTTCTGCTTGTCTTACTTGCACTGACGGTCCCTGTTTACCTCATTACGGCCGTAGTTGTGTGGTTGATCGCTTCACCGGTTCCGGAGACGCTTTCTCATCTCATGCGAACGGGATGGAGGTTGCCATTCCTGGTCACCTTCGTCTTCGGTTTTCTCTCCTTTCTGTACCACACCACGAAAGAGCGGCTTGTGAGGCGCAACGTCGAGCTTCAGCAATCAGTTGAGCGCGGCACGGCGCAGCTTGAAATGCAAGAGCAGGAATTGGAGCGTGCCCGGGAGATACAGCAGTCGTTGCTGCCCAAGGAGATTCCCCAGCTTGCAGGATTCGAGGTTACAGGAGCGTGGCAGCCCGCCAGCACTGTGAGCGGAGATTATTACGACGTGCTCCGGCTCGGCGGCCACAGGCTTGGAATCTGCATCGCCGACGTGGTCGGAAAAGGCGTCTCTGCCGCTCTGCTGATGGCCAATGTGCAGGCCGCGGTACGCGCGTTTGCCAGCAGCTCGGAGAGCCCCGCCCAGGTTTGCGGTAAGGTCAATCGGCTTTTGTGCGAAAACATTGCGAGAGGGAAGTTCGTGACCTTTCTTTATGGAATCCTCGATGGCGATGCGCGCACCTTTCAGTACTGCAACGCCGGGCATCTTTACCCCATCCTGGCATCGGGAGGTTCCGTCCGGACGCTAGAGCAAGGCGGCGCGGTGCTGGGCGTTTTCCCGGCCTGGACATACGAGGACTCGAAAATAGAGTTAAAGGCAGGGGACCGCTTGCTCCTGTTCACCGACGGCATCACGGAAGCGTCGGATGCAAACGATCAGGAATTCGATGAAACGAGAATTGCAAGCTTTGCGAAAGTCAATAGCGCGCTCTCCGCAAGCGAGTTGAATAGCCGGCTGCTGGCGCAGGTCACCGCCTTTTGCGGCGCCCAATTCCGGGATGACGCAACTCTGCTGGTGATTGCCGCAAATTAGGCGTTCCCGATTCGCTCAAGCAGCTGTTGCCACTCCACTGCATGTTTGCATGGGATAAGCAGCCTTCGGGCTGGTTTACTCGCGGACGAATATTCCCATCCAGAATTCCTTGCCCGCCGGAAGTGAGCGTCGTGCCTCGCATACGAGCCGGAATGCGCGTTCTTCAAGCGTTTTCCGGAGCCACATGGGATCGATCAGGGAGAAGTGGGGAGCCAACTTCTGCATCGAAGCAAACCCGCCTCTGCC